>RCUQ01000966.1_pt1 | contig 11765 bp, 11 predicted proteins | sample 2166351 | NCBI WGS metagenome assembly RCUQ01 (sample SAMN09932597, study PRJNA488358) | compost metagenome | feature: garden; material: soil; isolation source: compost soil in acetonitrile-enriched culture | place: Germany: Experimental Botanical Garden Goettingen | collected 2016-01-27
GTTGGGCACGCTCGGCAATGGTGTGTTTGTAGCTTCGGGTGAGCGCCATGACGTTGTTGTCCTGAACGTATTCTTCGAGTGTGATCACAGGTGGCCCTGAAGGTAACAAATAGGTTACTTATCATGCAAGCCGACCATCCTGCCCTACGAAGTGAACACCAACAACGCGTCAAGTGTTTCCTCAAGCGTCAGAAACTCCCGCTCAACCCCCGGCAACACCGGCCGCTTCAACACCAATACCGGCACCCCACGCTCACGCGCCACTTCCAGCTTCGGCTCAGTAGCCGTGCTGCCGCTGTTCTTGCTGATCAACACATCGATCTGCCGACGATCAAACAACTCACGTTCATCATCGATCAGAAACGGCCCGCGCGCGCCGATCACTTCGCAGCGCTCGTTGCCGGGATAAACGTCGAGTGCGCGCAGGGTCCAGAATTGCTCCGACGGAATTTCGTCCAGGTGCTGCAATGGCTCGCGGCCGAGGGTGAACATTGGTCGACGAAAGGGTTTCAGGGCCTGGATCAGCTCGGACCAATCGCTGACTTCGCACCAGTCATCTCCAGCCTGTGCTTGCCACGCCGGACGTCGCAGTGCCCAGCAGGGAACACCGCTCAAACGCGCGGCAGTCGCTGCGTTTTGACTGATTTGCGCGGCGTAAGGGTGAGTGGCGTCGAGCAGCAGATCGATGCCTTCATCGCGAATGAACTGTGCCAGACCTTCGGCACCGCCATAACCGCCGACGCGAACCTGGCATCTCAGATCCGTCGGCACCCGGCCGATGCCGGCGAGGCTGTAAATGTGCTCCGGCCCCAAGGTGCGGGCAATGGCCAGTGCCTCGGTCACGCCGCCGAGCAGCAAGATTCGTTTCATTGAAAAGCTCCCGCGTGGCCGACAATCCCGCCCTGGCGGTCGATGGCAAACACTTCCACCTGAACCTGCGCCGGCACCACGCTGCGGGCAAAGTCCAGGGCGTGCCGGCACACCGCATCACCGAGGGCGACACCGGCGGCGCTGGCCATGGCCAAGGCTTGCTGGCTGGTATTGGCTTCGCGGATGCCTTGCTGCAACGCTATGTCAGCGCCGATCGCGGCGGCCCATTCGGCCAGTTGTGGCAGGTCGATGCTCGAATGCCGGCTGTGCAAATCCATGTGCCCGGCCGCCAGTTTGCTGATCTTGCCGAAGCCACCACAAATGCTGAGTTTAGCCACAGGCACTTTGCGCAAATGCTTGAGCACCGCGCCGACGAAGTCGCCCATTTCGATCAGGGCGATTTCCGGCAGGTTGTAGACCCGGCGCATGGTGTCTTCGCTGGCGTTGCCGGTGCAGGCGGCGATGTGCAGGTAGCCGTTGGTTTTTGCCACATCGATGCCCTGGTGGATCGAGGCAATGTACGCGGCGCAGGAAAACGGCCGGACGATGCCGCTGGTGCCGAGGATCGACAAACCACCGAGAATGCCCAGGCGCGGGTTCATGGTTTTCAGTGCCAGGGCTTCGCCGTTTTCGACGTTGACCGTGACCTCGAAGCCGCCGCTGTAGCCGAGCTCGTCGGCCAGCCGGGTCAGGTGATCGCTGATCATTTTGCGCGGCACCGGGTTGATCGCCGGTTCGCCAACGCCCAGTACCAGTCCGGGGCGAGTGACCGTGCCGACACCGCGTCCGGCATTGAAGCGGATGCCCGGCTCATGGTTCAGGCGCACGTGGGAGTAGAGCAGTGCGCCGTGGGTTACGTCCGGATCGTCGCCCGCGTCCTTGATGGTTCCCGCTTCGGCACCTTCATTCGCCAGTCGACAGAACTCCAGACGCATCGGTACGTGCTTGCCCTTGGGCAGGATGATTTCCACCGCGTCCGCCGTGGTGCCAGCGAGCAACAGGCGAGCCGCCGCCAGAGTGGTCGCAGTGGCGCAGCTGCCGGTGGTCAGGCCACTGCGCAGCGGTGCGGGTTGTTCGGCGGTCTCGTCACGCATCGAGAGGCTTCGTCATGTCCAGCACGGTAATCGGCAAGGCCTGGCGCCAAGTATCGAAGTCGCCCAGCGGTTGCGCCTGAGCGATATGAATGCGCGTCAGCTCACCGCCATGCTGTTCACGCCAGGCCATCAGGGTCATTTCACTTTGCAGCGTGACCGCGTTGGCGATCAGCCGGCCGCCAGGTTTTAGGGCTGCCCAGCAAGCGTCCAGCACGCCTTCGCGGGTGACGCCGCCACCGATGAAGATCGCGTCCGGACGTTCGAGGCCGTCGAGGGCTTGTGGCGCGCGGCCGCGAATCAGTTGCAGGCCGGGCACGCCAAGGGCATCGCGGTTGTGTTCGATCAGTTGCTGCCGGCCTTCGTCGGCTTCGATGGCCAGTGCCCGGCAACTTGGGTGGGCGCGCATCCATTCGATGCCGATCGAGCCGCTGCCGGCACCGACATCCCACAGCAGTTCGCCGGGGACCGGAGCCAGGCGTGCGAGGGTGATTGCACGCACGTCGCGCTTGGTCAGTTGGCCGTCGTGCTTGAACGCCGAGTCCGGCAGACCGGCCAGTCGTGACAGGCGAGGTGTATTGGGTTCGGCAATGCAGTCGATGGCGATCAGGTTGAGGTCGGCGATGTCGGGATCGGTCCAGTCGCTGGCGATGCCGGCGATACGCCGCTCGGCTTCGCCGCCCAAATGTTCCAGCACGGTAAGTCGGCTCGGGCCGAAGCCGCGTTCACGCAGCAGTGTGGCGATGGCGGCGGGACTGCTGCCGTCGTTGCACAACACCAGCAAGCGCACGCCGCTGAACAATTGCGCGTTGAGCGCGGCGACGGGGCGGGCAACCACCGACAGCGTCACCACGTCCTGCAATGGCCAGCCCATTCTGGCAGCGGCCAGCGAGCAAGAGGAGGGGGCTGGCAGTGTCAGCATTTCATTGGCCGATACCCGCCGCGCAAGGCTGGCCCCGACGCCGAAAAACATCGGGTCGCCGCTGGCCAACACACAGACGGGCTCGCCACGCAGGGCCAGTACCGGATCAATGGAGAACGGACTCGGCCAGAATTGGCGGTCGCCACGAATGCAAGGCGGCAACAAATCCAGATGCCGTTGACCGCCGAAGATCCGTGAGGCACGCAGCAGCGCATGCCGGGCGTTCTTGCCCAGACCTTTGAAACCGTCTTCACCGATGCCTACAACTGTCAGCCAGGGCGTCATGCCTGCTCCTTGAAAAAGTGCCCCACGACCAGGTCGGGACTGGGCGGAATGATACCGCGTCGCTGCGGTTTTTTACGTATTCCACGCAGCTCAAACCGCGCCCGTTAAATATCCTGTGTTACTCCACAGATTGTTGGAGGGCTCCGCATCTGGTTAGTTGTCGTCGTTGGTTGACGTAGAGATCAACCCATCAAACATACAAAAAGGATTTTTTATGTTCGACACACCTATGGAGTTTCCGTCGCTGGAACAGCGCCTGGCCTTTCTTGGATTGACCGATGCGGTATCCGCCGCTCATGCCCCGCAGGTCACCGCACGTTCGCAGGCATTTGCGCTGCCGGGCAGCGATCCTGCACCTGCTCGGGCAGCCATTGCCGGCAGCACCATCGTTTCCGTGACCGAAGGAGTATCCGAAAGCGATGAACAGGATGTGCTGGACTGCGCGCTGTATCTGGAACAGTACACAGACACTCGCTACAACCGCGAAACCGAGTGGTACCAGTGGTTGCAGCACTACACGCTGGGGCTCTGGCACCATGGCTGGATTCATCAGCGTCCGGTCATGCTCGACACGCGGGAGCTGGTGCTGAATGAACCGATTTCCAGTGCGATCCTGGAGACACTCAAGCCAAACGTCAGTGGCAGCGTGTACAGCGCCGCGATGCACGCGTTCGAGGCGTTGAAAGACAATCTCCGGGCATCGATGCTGCTGGCGCGAAAAAGCGGGAGCGAGCGCGGCAGGCAATTTCAGATGATGCCCTGCGGCTACGATGCCAAGGGGCGGCTGACTGTCATGCTGATTCACTGCTGGTATTTCGCCGCCGTCGACCCGGACGAGTTTCTGTTCTGGAAGTGGGAGGATTACCACCTCACGCTGATTCAGCATTACGGGACGTTCACGCTGGACAGAAAACGTTTCGACCAAGTGGCACCCGCCATGCGCGCAAAAATTACCCAGCGCAGCCGCGAGTATCTGATGCGGATGTGAAGGGAGGGCGTTCGTTCGAACTTGCCGGGCTGCGTGGCGGTTAACCTTCCCGTCGTCCGACAAGCTTTTCATACCCCGTTGCAAAGCAGGCATAATACCGCCCGCTTCGCCCGCGAAGTGCTTCGCCACCTGAACGGGTCATCCCCTTGAACGAACGCCCTGTGTCCACCGCCTTACGCCCCTCGGCCTGTCCGGGGTTGCTGCGTATTGTCCCGGCGCTGGATGGCGGAATCTGCCGGATCAAACTCGGCGGCGGTTCGATCAGCAGCTTTCAGGCCGAGGCAGTGGCAAGTGCGGCAGAACGTTTTGCCAGTGGCGCGATCGAGGCGACCAACCGCGCCAATCTGCAAATACGCGGGATTGGCCGTGAGCAAACGGCATTGATCGAGAGCCTGCTGGCCGCCGGTCTGGGGCCGCAAAACGCGGCGGGCGATGACGTACGCAACCTGATGCTCAGCCCGAGTGCCGGGATCGATCGCAAGATGCTGCTCGACACACGTCCATTGGCTGAGCGGATCCTCGTCACGCTGCAAACTCACGAACCCTTCCACGACCTCAGCGCCAAGTTTGCCGTGCAACTCGATGGCGGCGAGGCCTCGGCGATGCTCGAACATCCCCACGACCTGTGGCTCTCGGCCTTTGGGCGAGACGACGAGACGCGGTGGGCGTTCGGTCTGGCGGGTTGCCCAACGGACGCGCCCGCAGGTTCAGTGGCACTCGACGATGGCCACAACCTCGTGGTCGCGGTGCTTGAGTTGTTTCTGGAACTGGCGCGACCCGAGCAAACGCGGATGCGTCATTTGTTGGCCGAGCACTCGATCGAAAATGTCCTGACTCGACTGGCCGGACGCGTATCTATCCAGGCCATGACCGATTGGCGACGCACTGCGGATTCAAGTGTTCTGCACATCGGCGCTCATCCACAGGCGCTGGCAGATCTTGTCTACGTCGGCGCAGTACCGCCGCTGGGGCGACTTGATCCGGCGATGCTGCGAGGCGCGGCACAATTGGCGAGCGAGTTCGGCGACGGCAACCTGCGGTTTACCCCGTGGCAAAGTCTGCTGCTGCCCAATGTTCGCAGCGAACACGCCATTGATGTCATTGAGCGCCTGGAGCAGTTGGGTCTGTTGTGCGACCCCGGACAATCGTTGACACGACTGATCGCCTGCACCGGTTCAAGCGGCTGTGGCAAAGGTCTGGCTGAAACCAAGGGCGATGCCCTGCAACTGGCCACTCTGCTGCAACGTCACGGGCACGCACTGAATGTGCACCTGAGCGGTTGTTCGCGTTCCTGTGCCGCCGCGCATGTTGCGCCGGTCACATTGCTGGCCGTCGCCCCCGGCCACTACGATCTCTATTTTCGCGATGCAGCGCAGCCCGGTTTCGGCGCGGTGCACGCACGCAACCTTACTATTGAAGCGGTCGCGACTGTGCTCGACGCCCGCTCACGGAGCGCCCTTGATGCTTGATTACATCCGCGACGGTCAGGAGATCTATCGCAACTCCTTCGCGATCATTCGCGCCGAGGCCAACCTCGCGCGAATCCCGGCCGATCTGGAAAAACTCGCGGTGCGGGTGATTCACGCCTGCGGCATGGTCGATGCCATCGACGGTTTGCAGTTTTCCGAAGGTGCGGGCAAGGCAGGGCGTGACGCGCTGGCTGCCGGCGCACCGATCCTGTGTGATGCACGGATGGTCTCAGAAGGCGTGACCCGCGCGCGGTTGCCGGCGAACAATCAGGTGATCTGCACGCTGCGCGACGAGAGCGTTGCGGAACTTGCCCGCGAACTGGGCAACACCCGTTCTGCCGCTGCGCTGGAGCTATGGCGTCCTCATTTGGAGGGCAGTGTGGTGGTGATCGGCAACGCGCCGACCGCACTGTTTTACCTGTTGGAAATGCTCGACGCCGGCGCCCCGAAACCGGCGTTGATCCTCGGCTTCCCGGTGGGCTTCGTCGGCGCCGCCGAATCGAAGGCAGCGTTGGCGGCGGACAGCCGTGGCGTGCCTTTTGTCATCATGCAAGGTCGCCTGGGTGGTAGCGCCATGGCCGCCGCCGCCGTCAATGCCCTCGCCACGGAGATCGAATGATGCAGCAACCTGGACGTTTGATCGGCCTTGGCGTCGGCCCTGGTGATCCGGAACTGATTACCGTGAAAGCCCTGCGCCTGCTGCGCGAATCGCCGGTGGTGGCGTACTTCGTCGCCAAGGGTAAAAAGGGCAATGCGTTCGGCATCATCGAGGCGCATCTGCAGGAAGCGCAGAACCTGTTGCCGCTGGTTTACCCGGTGACCACCGAAGCGTTGCCGGCGCCGTTGTCCTACGAGCAAGTGATCAGCGATTTTTACGATGACGCCGCCGAAGAACTGGCGACACACCTCGATGCCGGTCGCGACGTGGCGGTGATCTGCGAAGGCGATCCGTTTTTCTACGGCTCCTACATGTACCTGCACGACCGGCTCGCCGAGCGCTATCAGGCCGAAGTCGTGCCGGGCGTGTGCTCGATGCTTGGCGGCGCCTCGGTACTCGGCGCGCCGCTGGTGTATCGCAATCAGAGTCTTTCGGTGTTGTCCGGCGTGCTGCCCCACGACGAACTCAAGCGTCGCCTGGCCGACGCCGACGCGGCCGTGATCATGAAGCTGGGGCGCAACTTTCCCAAGGTTCGCCAGGTGCTGGAAGAACTCGGTCTCGCTGGGCGCGCGTTGTACGTCGAGCGCGCGACCATGGCCAATCAGAAAATCGTGCCGCTGGATCAGGTCGAGCCGATGTCCTCGCCGTACTTCTCGCTGATCATCGTTCCCGGCGAAAGGTGGCAAGGCTGATGACCCGACCAGCTCCGGCGATTGTCATTCTCGGCAATGGCAGCCTCGCCACCGCGCGTACGCTCCAACAGGTTTACCCCGGCGCCTTGATCCATGGGCTGGCCGAGCGGGTCGATGGCGCGGATCGTGTCTATCACGAGTTCGGCGCGACCCTGCGAGAACTGTATCAACAGAACACGCCGATCATCGCGTTGTGCGCGGCCGGGATAGTGATCCGCACATTGGCGCCGTTGCTGCTCGAAAAGGGCGCCGAGCCACCGGTGCTGGCTGTGGCCGAAGACGGTAGCGCGGTGGTGCCGTTGCTCGGTGGGCTGGGCGGCGTGAACGTGATGGCGCGGGAAATTGCCGCCCATCTCGACGTCGCACCGGCCATCACCACCAGCGGTGAGCTGCGTTTCGGTACGTGCCTGCTCAACCCGCCCAGCGGCTATACCTTGGGCGATCTGGAACTGGGCAAGCGTTTCGTTTCTGATCTGCTCGCCGGCGAAACCGTGCGCATCGAAGGTTCGGCTCCGTGGCTCGCGCAAGCGCAATTGCTTGAAGATGCACAGGCGCGGCTGGCGGTGCACGTCAGTCATGCCGAGCGCCCGCCGGCGGCCAACGAATTGCTGATCTATCCGCGCAGTGTGTTGGTCGCGGTCAGTGCCGGCGTTGCGGATTTGCCGAACGTGATTCGCCAGGCCTTGCATCAGGCTGCAATTGCCGTGCAGTCGGTGGCCTGTCTGTTGGCCGCCGAAACCGCAATGGCCAGCCCGGCGCTGCGTGACGCGGCACTCGAACTGGGTGTGCCTTTGCGCTTTTCCAGTGCCGTGGGTGGAGCCGTTGAACTGGCACGTCAGGCGATGGAGCCGGAAGCTTCCATCGTTGGTGATGATGCCGTCGCCATTGCCGTGGCCGCGCAGCCATTGGACCCGTTGCAGATCGGCCGTGCGCGCGGGCGCCTGGCGGTGATTGGCCTGGGGCCGGGTGCGGCCGAGTTGATGGTGCCGGCGGTGAAGACCGAACTCGCACGCGCCAACGACGTGCTGGGTTATGAAACCTATGTACGCATGGCCGGGCCATTCCGCGCGGACCAGGTGCTCCATTGCACCGACAACCGCGAAGAGATGCAGCGTGCCCGTCATGCATTCGAACTGGCGGCCCAAGGGCGATCGGTGGTGGTGGTGTCGTCGGGCGATCCGGGTGTTTTCGCCATGGCTGCCGCGGTGCTCGAAGCGCTTCACGATTCCGATGACGTCAATTGGCACAACGTCGATCTCGAGATCCTGCCGGGCGTGTCTGCCTCGTTGGCAACCGCGGCCCAGGCCGGTGCACCGTTGGGTCACGACTTTTGTGTGCTGTCGCTGTCGGACAACCTCAAGCCCTGGTCGATCATCGAGAAACGGCTGGACCTGGCTGCTCAAGCTGATCTGGCCCTGGCGTTCTACAACCCGATCTCGCGTTCACGTCCATGGCAATTGGGACAAGCACTGGAGATCGTCGCTCGGCACCGGGAACCGGAAACACCTGTGGTGCTGGGGCGCGATGTCGGCCGTCCGGGGCAGTCGCTACGAGTGACGACCCTTGGACAACTGACGCCAGATCAGGTTGATATGCGAACCATGGTGCTGATTGGTTCCTCAACCACGTGTGTCTTTCCACGCCCGGAAGGTGGCGTGTGGGTATACACGCCTCGCTGGTATGGCAATAAACCGTAAGTTGCAGAATGGGCCGGCGCAATGCCGGCCTTGTTTATTTTAAGTTATCCGTTTGTTATTTAAATGCCGGCTTATTAGTCGGCATTTTTGCATCACAATATCTTGTGGTTATTTCTGGTTTGACCAAATTTTTGTGGGTCGCTAAGTTTTATTTGTCTGCAAGAGGCAGGCTTAATTAAATGATAAGGGAGTTGATAATATGATTATGGATGAAGTGATGGGTGAGGCATTCGACTATGCCGCGCAGCGGGAATATTTTGGACTGACTGAAACAGTGCGGCCAATGACGCGTATGGCAAGTATCAGTATGACCTCGGTGCAAAGTGACAACGAATCCGCCGCCGTCTTGGGATCAACCGTTGCGGCTTATGATGAAGCACTGTCGGACGAGGATCGCGAGGCATTTGACGATACGATTCTTTATGCGGAAATGCGTGCAGACACGTATTACAACCGCGAGTCCCAGCGCCGCGAATGGTATGGCGAATATAGCAAAGCACTGACCAATTGCGGTTGGCCGACCATGAACGACCCTTATAAGGAATACATCAGTCGGGATCTGGCCTTCACCATGGATGAGGCTGCACTGCAGATCATCGCCTTGGCCGCCGGTGCCGATAAACTGAAAGTCCTGCCACTGATTTCCGCAGCTTTTAATTCCCTGGAAAAGAACGATGGCGCAATAAAGCTGATAGAGCTGAAAAGTAAAAAGAATAAATCCGGTGACCTTAAGGTTGTTCCATGTGTATTGCTGGGTGGGCGACCAACAATGATCGCGTGTGCGATGCAGATGGAGGCGAAAGAGCTGATTACAAAGATTCTGTTTTTCAAGTTTCGGGGTGAGGAGGTGAAAATATACAGCGCCGCTACCCGCCGTACATTGAATCGGCGTGCTTACAATGTCGTCAAGGATGTTGTTCAGGGTGCAGTCGATAAGGCTCGGCTCGATTACTTTAAAGTTCCGCTGTAATTATGATGAGAACTTCGATGCTTGAAGTTCTCTTTGCTTCTACAGTTTGCAAGGTGAAACATGGAAAGTAATCGTCAGGAATCGTTTGTCGATACCGGTTTGTTAAGCGTGTTGTCGAGTTCATTGGAAAGCCAAATGAAGTGCGACACGTTGTATTCACTACTCGCCGCCCGGTTGATGGCGTCGAGTAAGTTTTCGAATGTCGAAGAGTTTTCGCAATGGCACAGCACCTTTGTCCAGGCGCTTGAGCGGAGCGCTTGGACGCTTCGGGGAGAGCAAGTGCTGCGGCCGACATTTGAAGGCCGGCCAAGCGTCACGCTCAGTGATGTGATCGTTCAGGCAATGGCAGGTCCGTCGCTTCAGGAGCAAAGTGCGTTGGTACTTGAAGCATTGAATGCCTTCAGCAAAATCCCCACGTATTCACCATCGGCGGTGCGCTTTTGGGAGCGCTGTGTCAGTCAGCGCACGGTCAAGGTGCCGGGGAAGGAAGAGGAGCAACGCTTTAAGGTGCATGTGCTGTTTGCAGTGAGCTCACGCAAAGCCTGCATGGATTTGTTCCAGCTTGAGTTCGAAACGACGCAAACCGTGGAAGAGCCTTTTTTGCAGCTGGCTTTTTTGCCGCGCAGTTTTACTTCACCGGTATCGGTGAAACATCACAGGTTCGAAATGGCGGCGAGGGCGTTTGCCAGAAGCAGGGAGCAACTCATCGCCTTTGTAAGGTGGCATCAGATGATAGCGGTCACGCCTGATATCGAACCCGGGCAGGATTACGTGACCTGTGGCGCCGTCATGGCACCAAATACCCTTTCACTCCGGTGAAAATAATCTGCGCTGCCAACGCACACACGAACAAGCCCATTAACCGGCTGACAATCTGCAAGCCCTGATCACCGAGAATGCGCTCGATTCGGCTGGACAGGTACAGCACCACGCCGACAGTGAAGCTGGCCAGGGCAATACTGAGAATGGCGGTGAGCTTGTCGTCCCAGTGCGGCTGGCTCACGCCCATGACCAGCAAGGCACCGATGGTGCCGGGGCCGACCGTCAGCGGGATGGTCAGCGGAACGATGGTTACGTCCTGCTGCACGTTGTCGGTCTGCACGGCCGACTTGCCCTGGGCCATGCCCAGTGCGGAGATGAAAAGTACGCTGCCGGCACCAATGCGGAACGCGTCCACGGTGATGCCGAAGACGTCGAAAATCACTCGGCCAAACAGGTACAGCAAGACACTGGAGACCAGGGTGGCGGTCGCCACTTTCCAGGCCAGCCGACGTTGTTCCTTGCGTGAGTAACCGCGGGTGAGGCTGATGAAACAGGACAACACGAAGAACGGGCTGTAGAGCACCAGCATCTTCAGGTAAACGCTGAACAACACATGGAGCATGGTGCAAGCTCACTGACGAGGGAAGTCGAGGGGGAGTCTATCAGGCGATGGGGTCTGTCGGCTCAGGACGTTGGTGTCGCCGTGCGGTTCTGCAGATCGCGCTGGGCTACCCAGTGCTCGATCAGCTCGCGCAACTGCGAGAGCTCGACCGGTTTGGCCATGTGCCCATCCATGCCGGCCTGACGCGCGCGCTCTTTATGTTCGGCGAGGATGTGTGCGGTCAACGCCACCACGGGAGTACGGGTCCGCTGGTTGCCGACTTCCCAGGCGCGCAATTGCTGGGTGGCCGAGAAGCCATCGAGGATCGGCATTTCGCAATCCATCAGCACCAGGTCGTAGCGCTGGGCCTTCATTGCCTGCAAGGCTTCCTCGCCATTGCTGGCGGTATCCGGTTGCAGGTTGAGCTTGCCCAGCATGCCGCGGATAACCTTGGTCGAGATGCTGTTGTCTTCGGCCACCAGAATGCGGAAATCGCTGGGCACCTTGACCGGCAGCGTCAGGCCGGAAGAGGGTGGCTGCATGACGGCGAGACCCTTGTTGCGTTGGGTCAGTTCGTCGGCCAGTGTGGTCTTGAGGGTGTAGCCGGCCACCGGTTTGGCGAGGATGCGTTTGATCCCCGAATTGCGCGCAATGATCTTGCTCGGCGCATTGCTGATGCCGGTGAGCATGATCAGCAGGATGTCGTGGTTCAGGCTCGGGTCTTCCTTGATCTTGGCCGCCAGTTGCATGCCGGTCATGC
>RCUQ01000968.1_pt1 | contig 11741 bp, 10 predicted proteins | sample 2166351 | NCBI WGS metagenome assembly RCUQ01 (sample SAMN09932597, study PRJNA488358) | compost metagenome | feature: garden; material: soil; isolation source: compost soil in acetonitrile-enriched culture | place: Germany: Experimental Botanical Garden Goettingen | collected 2016-01-27
GAGGGATGGCGCGGGCGTCCTGCGGCTGGTGCTCGGCGATCAACTGTCCGACAGCCTGGCGGGTCTGACCGATCTCGACGCGACGCGCGACGTCGTCCTGATGGCCGAGGTGCGGGACGAGGCGACCTATGTGCGCCATCACAAGCAGAAGATCGCGCTGACCTTCGCCGCCATGCGCGCCCACGCGGAGCGGCTGACGGCGCGCGGCGCGACCGTTCGCTATGTCCGCATCGACGCCCCGGACAACACGCAGTCCATCATCGGCGAACTGCACCGCGCTCTGGCTGACGGCGCCTATGCCCGCGTGGTGATCACCGAGCCCGGCGAGGTCAGGCTGGCCCAAGCCTTCGCGGCCTTCGCCGCGACCGCCGGCCTGCCCGTCGATATCCGCGAGGACCGGCGCTTCATCTGTTCTCATGCCCGTTTTCGACGCTGGGCCGCCGACAAGCGCGAGCTGAGGATGGAGTATTTCTATCGCGAGATGCGTCGCGCGACGGGCCTGCTGATGGACGGCGCCGATCCCGAAGGCGGTCGCTGGAACTTCGACGCCGAGAACCGCAAGAAGCTGACCAGGGGACTGCGCCCGCCCCCTCGGCTGCGCACCGCCCCCTCAGCCACGACGAAGGGCGCGATCGCCGACGTTGCGCGCCTGTTTCCCGATCATTTCGGCGATCTGGACGATTTCGGCTGGCCGACCACGGTCGAGGAGGCCGAGGCCGCGCTGGAAACCTTCCTGACCCGCATCCTGCCCGCCTTCGGCGACTGGCAGGACGCCATGGCCCACGGCGAGCCCTGGATGTGGCACGGCCTGGTCTCGACGGCGATCAACATGGGCCTGCTGGACCCTCTGGACGTCTGCCGGCGGGCCGAGGCCGTCTATCGCGCCGGCGCCGCGCCCCTGAACGCGGTCGAGGGCTTCATCCGTCAGATCCTGGGGTGGCGAGAATTCGTACGCGGCGTCTACTGGCTGAAGACGCCCGAGTACGGGCGCATGAACTTTCTGGACGCGGACCGCGCCCTGCCCTGGTTCTTCTGGTCAGGCGAAACGGACATGGCCTGCGTCGCCGACGTGGTTTCGGCCACCCGCGCCAACGCCTATGCCCACCATATCCAGCGCCTGATGGTCACAGGCAATCTGGCCATGATGCTGGGCGTTCATCCCGACGCGGTCGATGACTGGTACATGACGGTCTATGCCGACGCCTATGAGTGGGTGGAGATGCCGAACACGCGGGGCATGGCCACCTTCGCGGACGGCGGGATCGTCGGTTCCAAGCCCTATGCCGCCTCCGGCGCCTATATTCAGCGCATGAGCGACTATTGCGGCGCCTGTCGCTATGACGTGAAGGGCAAGAGCGGCGATGGCGCCTGTCCGTTCAACCGTCTCTACTGGGGCTTCCTGGAACGCAATCGCCCGCGCCTTCGCAACAACGCCCGCCTGGCCATGCCCTATCGCACGCTGGACGGCTTTGGAGAGGCGAAACGCGCCGCCTTGCTGGCTGAGGCGGAGGCCACGCGGCTGGCCCTCGGCGCCGTGCCGCTCAGCGACGCGGACGAAGGTCGCGACCGACCTCAGCCTTGAGCCGACAGGGTGTTCGCCGCGCCGCCAGCCGCGCTGATCCGGGCCAGCGCCTGATAGAGGGCTGAGGCCGTGATCGGCTTGGGCAGGTGAAGGTCCGCGCCCGCCATGAGCGCGCGAACGACATGATCCTGCAAGGTATTGGCGGTCAGCATGATGATCGGGGTCCGTCTCCGACCTTGCGCCGCCTCCAGATCCCGAATAGCCCGCGTCGCCGCCAGGCCGTCCATACGCGGCATCATCATGTCCATGAGGATGGCGTCGAAAGGCGTGGTCCGACAGGCTTCCACCGCCTGGACCCCGTCCTCGACGGCGGTCGTCATGATGCCGGCCGCCGACAGGATGAGCTCGGCCACCCGGCGATTGGTTTCACTGTCGTCGGCGACCAGAATGTGAGCGAAGGCCTGACTGCCCTGATCGGTCGTAACCGGCGTTTCTTTCTCGGGGGCGGGCCTGCCCTCGGCCAGCTTGATGTCGAACCAGAAGCTCGCTCCGGCGCCGGGCGCGCCCCGACAATCTATGGAACCGCCCATGGCTTCCACCAATTCGCGGCAGATCGACAGGCCCAGGCCCGTACCGCCGTATCGGCGATTGATGGCGCCGTCCGCCTGCTGGAAGCGTTCGAACAGGCTCTGGCGTTGCTCTTCCGAGAAGCCGATGCCCGTGTCCTGAACTTCGAAATGGAAGACGCCGCCCTCGCCCCGCGTGACACTGAGCGACACCGACCCCGCAGAGGTGAATTTGATGGCGTTGTTCACCAGGTTGATGATCACCTGCCGCAGCCGCAGGGGATCGCCGACGACAAATCCGATCCCCTCGTCGCAACGCAGCACGAGGTCGAGCCCCTTCTCGGAGGCCTTCAGCGCGCAGAGCTGGCAAGCCCGCTCAACCTCGGCGGACAGATCGAAGACGTCCTGGGCGATCTCGATCTCGCCGGACTCGATCCGCGCCAGATCCAGGATGTCGCCGATCAGGCTTCGCAGTTGATCGGCGGATGTCTGGATGATCCCCGCCAACTCCCTCTGATGATCGGACAGCGGCGTGTCCGCCAGCAGCTCGACCACCCCGATGACGCCGTTCAGGGGCGTGCGCAGTTCATGGCTCATATTGGCCAGGAAGGCGCTCTTGGCGACGCTGGCGGCCTCGGCCTCGGTCTTGGAGCGGATCAAGGCCGCCTTCTGCGCCTCTCGTTCAGAGATGTTGCGGATCGCCGCGCTGGTGCGCTTGACGCCGCTCTCATGCCAGACCGCCAGGGAGACCTCGACATTGATGATCGAGCCGTCCTTGCACCGGGCCGTCGCCTCGGCGCGGGCGCCGTCCAGCACGGCGCCGACGCCCTGAAAGCCCTGGCCCAGAGCGAGGGCCTGGATGGTCTGACAGGTCAGGCCGATGAGCTCTCCCGTCTGGCCCAGGGCCTCCGCCGCCGAATAGCCGAACAGGCGCTCGGCGCCCGGGGACCAGTAGATGTAGCGATTGTCCTCATCCGCCATGATGACCGCGTCCGCAGCCGCCTCAAGCGCGCGCTCCAGCGCCCGGTATCTTTGACGCCCGGCCAGACGCTCGGCGGCGATCCGGCTCAGGTCCTGCAACAGACCCGCGATCTCGGCGTCAAAGCCTCGCGGTTCCGGCGCAATCAGACAGAGGCTGCCCACCGCCCGACCGTTCACCATCAGCGGCGCTCCGGCGTAGAAACGGATCGCGGGCGGTCCCAGGACCAGAGGATTGTCGTGGAACCGCGCGTCGAGGCGCGCGTCCGGCACCCACAGAACCTCATCGGGCTGAAGAATGGCGTGACCGCACAGCGCGACGGAGCGGTCCGTCTGCATCAGATCCACGCCGCTTCGCGCCACAAAACGCTGATGGTCCTCATCCAGCAGGGAGATGAAGGCAGAGGGCGCGCCTGAATGGCGACGTACAAGGTCGAGGATGCCGCAGAGCACGGCATCCTCCTGATACCCGTCGCGGCCCAGGGAGCGGACCATCGCCAGTCGCTCGACCTCGTCATGCGGCTTTTCAGGGATCAACATGCATACCTCACAAGCCTAACCCTTGCCGCCCTCGGCATTGCTCGCGGGTTAATCTGTGCATGGGCTACGGAAACCTACGTATTGAGAGGCCTTCGCCTCTATGCGGCGCGCGCCGACGCTCGCGTCATCTCACGACCGACGCCGCGATAAGGCAGACGCAGACCGCCAAGGTCAGCCACAGACGAAGTCGGCCATACCAGTCGGGCAGCTCGCCCAGCCTGACGCATCTCAGGTCATAGGCCAGCAGGAGCAAGAAACCGGCGGCCAGCCCGACCAGACCCATAGTCGTCGGGGCGAACGCCATGGCCCAGCCCCACAGCGCCGGCAGGACGCTGACCGCATAGGGCGTGGCGCGAGTTTCGTTTCGCCACGTCGCGACGCCCCAGTGGACGCCGCCCATGAAGGACAGAATGATCGCGCCATAGAGCCGAAGCGCGTCCGAAACCTGGTCCGGATCGCCCAGGCTGAACGCCAGAGCCGCCGTAAGGCCGACAAACGGCAGGACCCCGGTCCCGCCCAGGACCATCGCCGGGCGCGGCGCCTGCATCACAGCCCGCCGCCCCCGCGTTCCAGGCGACGAACGACCGTCTGCAGGCCAGGACGAAGGCGCAGGAAGCCTCTGTAGGCCGTCTCCAGAATTCCGGCGAGGGGTCGGGTCGCCGCCAGTCGGCCGAGCCAGCTCAGAGCCGGAAGCTCGCGCCAGACGGCGGCGAAGGCGGCGGCTCCGCTGACGGTCCGGCCGTCCGACCCGCGCACATGGAACCGGCGCAGCAGGGCGTCGCGGTCCATGTCGCCGACATCGTGTCGCGTCACATCGAGAAACGACAGGCGGCGGTGACGGTCCAGCCGCCGCATGACCCTGATTTCCCGAGAGCAGAGCGGGCATCCGCCGTCATAGTAGACGATCATGCCGGCGCCCGGCGCCTCTGTCCGATCATGAAGACGCGTCACGGTCTCGAAACTCCACAGGGTGCTTCGTCAGTTACGCGCCAGCCCGCCCCCTGGATCAGCCGCCCCTGGCAGGGGCGACGACCGTTCGCCCTCCAGTCCGAGCGTCAGTTCGCCGGCAGATGCTGGCGGATGGCGGCCATGGCGCAGCCCTCGTCGCCGGCCGCGCCGCCCGCGCCCGCCACGCCCAGGGCGCCGATGACCTGGCCGTCGACGATCAGGGGCACGCCGCCGCCCAGAAGCAGCAGTTCGTCGAGGGTGTTGAGGTTCTGAGACGTCGGGTCATTGCGCGCCCGTTCGGCCATGACGCTGGTCGCGGTCTTGGTCGACAGCGCCGTATAGGCCTTGCGTTGCGCCGCCAGGGTGTTGTGCGGACCGACGACGTCGTCGCGCTGCAAGGCGACCAGGTTGCCGCTACGGTCGACCACCGCCGCCACCGCCGACCGGCCCTGGGCGTGACAGGTGGTCAGCACGCCGTCCAGCAGGCGGTTGGCCAGGTCCAGAGACACGTCCTGACGAACCAGAACGCCGTTGGCCGCCGCCGGGGCGTCCTGCACCGGAGCCGCGCTGAGGAAGGCGGCCGCCGCCAGAAGGGAAAGGGAAAAGGTCATTGTCTGGTCCTTTGAATCAGAGCGGCGGGCATGCCCCGCCATCAGGGTCAGGAATGAGGCAGGTCGGCGCGAATCTCGTGTCCGACCACATCATTGGAGATCAGCAGCCCGTCGCTGAGCATCAGGCGGCGGGTGCAGCGGGCGGCGACGCCCTCGTCATGGGTGCAGATCAGGAAGGTCGCCCCCTCCTCCCGGTTCACCTCGCGCATCAGATCCAGCACGCGGTCGGCTGAGTCGCGATCCAGGTTGCCCGTGGGCTCGTCGGCGATGATCAGGTCGGGCTGGTTCATCAGGGCGCGGGCGATGGCGACGCGCTGCTTCTGGCCGCCCGACAGGCGCGTGGCCGGATAGTCGATGCGATCCTCAAGCCCCACCCGCGCCAGAAGGCCCCGCGCGCGGTCGCGCATCTGGCGCGAAATCCCGCCGGCGGGCGCGGCGGCGGGAAAGGCGACGTTCTCCATCGCGGTGAAGTCGGGCAGCAGATGATGAAACTGGAAGACGAAGCCCAGCCGCTCGTTGCGGAACCGCGCCCGCCGGGCCTCGGACAGGCCGTCCACGGCTTCGCCGCTGATCGACAGGGCGCCGGCCGACTGGCGCAGCAACAGGCCGATGATCGACAGCAGGGTCGACTTGCCCGACCCCGACGCCCCCAGAAGGGCGACCAGCTCGCCCCGGTCCAGATCCAGGTCGACGCCTTTGAGCACACGGGTCTCTTCCTCCCCGTTGCGGAAGACCTTTTCGATCCCCCGCGCCTGCAACACGCGCGTCATTGCTGAATCGCCTCCAGCGGATCGACCCGGGAGGCCGAACGGGCGGGCAGGATCGAGGCGATCACCGCCCCGAGCGTGGTCAGCACCAGGGCCGCGACATAGCCCCCCTGTTCCGGCGCGATGGGCAGGGCCGAGGTTCCGTCAGGCTTGACGATCCCTTGCAGCCAGAGACACAGGCCGTAGCCGCTGGCGCAGCCGATCAGGGCGCCGACCAGCCCGATGATCAGACCTTGCAGCAGGAAGACCCACAGGATGAAGCCGCCCGGCACGCCGAAGGCGCGCATGATGCCGACCTCGCCGCGCCGTCTGTAGGCGGACAGGACCAGGGCGCTGGCCACGCCGATGATGATGGAGATCAGCGAAAAGATCTGGATCAGGGTTCCCGTCTGCCCCTGCGCCGTCAGCGCGTCCTCCAGGCTCAGGTTCTTTTCCTGCCAGGGCGTGGCGCGCAGCCCCGTCGCATCGGCCAGAAAACGCGCGACCGCGCGGGCGTCGTCCGGGTTCTTCAGCTTGACCTCGATATTGGTCACGCCTTCGGGCAGGACGAACAAGGGCCGCGCCGTCTGCAACGACATGAAGGCCACCCGTTCATCCAGGCTCTGCAGGCCGGTGCGGAACACGCCCTTCACCGTCAGTTGACGCTCCACGCCGCGGTCGGTCCGCAGCAGGATGGACTGCCCTGCGCTCAAACCCAGATCCTCGGCCATGCGCACCCCGATCAACAGGCCGTCCGCGCCCAGATCGCCGTCGCCGCTGATGATCTTGGGCGTGATCTGCGAGATGGCGTCGATCCCCTGCGGGTCCACGCCCAGGATCGACACCGGCGACACCGCCTCGCTCTTCACCAGGAAGGCGCTGCCCGAGATCTGCGGGCTGATGGCCGAGACGGCGGGGTTGGCCCGCAGCAGTTGCACGATCATGGGCCAGTCGCGGATCTGCTTGCGCTGGAAGGTGGACACCAGGGCGACCGATTCCACCGGCAAGTCCGGTCCCGCCAGAACCCGCGCCACGCGGGTCGGCGGCTCCAGACTGACATGGGCGCTGTCGCCCGTGACCTGATCGGTCAGCCGCACGGCCAGACCCGCGATCAGGGCGGTGATGAAGACGAACACCGTCACCCCCAGCGCCACCCCCGCGATCAGCAGCAGGGTCTGGCTGGGGTTGGACAGCAGATACCGCCGCGCGACCTTGAGGGCGAACACAGCGTCAATCTTCCGTCTTGGGCGCCACAGGTCGGACGCGAGCGCCGACGCGCGCCGAGGCGGGGTCCAGAATCACGCGGTCGCCCGCCGTCAGCCCGCGCTCGATCAGGGCGTTGACCGTGGGCCAGCGCGCAACGACGACGGCGCGTTCGCGCACGACGTCGTCGGCGTCGACCACATAGACCTTGGGCGCGGCGGTGGCGTCAGCCACGGCGCTGCGCGGCAGGACGACGGCGCCGGGTCGCTGACCGACGACGATGGTCACGTCGACCGAGCGACCGGGCGAAAGGGACGGGCCCGCCTCGGGCGCCAGCTTCACCAGCCGACCGCCCGTGGCCGCGTCGACCTGGGGCGAGACCTCGGTCACGCGGGCGGCGAATATCGTGGAGGTACCGGACAGGGACGCGCGGGCGGCCATGCCGGGACGGATGGCGTCGGCGTAGGCCTCCTCGACCTCGGCGCGGATTTCGACGCCTGTCGCCGATCCCAGTTCGAACAGGGTCTCGCCCGCGGCGACCACCTGGCCGTTGTCGATGGGCCGCACCAGCACCACCCCGCTCATCGGGGCGCGGATGGTGAACTCTCGCGCGCGTTCGGCGGAGGCGCGCACGGCGGCGGCGGCGGCGGCGACATTGGCCTCGGCGGCCTGGAGCGCGGTTCGGGCGGCGTCCAGGGCGGCGGGCGCGGCGAAGCCCCGCTCGTTCAGCGTTCGGGTGCGCTCGTATTTCAGGCGAGCGTCGGCGGCCTCGGCGCGGGCGGCGCGTTCGCGCGCCAGATCGGCCTCGGTCTGGGCCTGCTCGACAGAGGCGAGGATAACGGCCAGGGGCGCGCCGGCCGCGACGCGGTCGCCGTCGTCATGCATCAGGCGCACCACCTGCCCCGGATTGGGCGACGCCACCTGGACCAGATCCATAGGCCGCGCCCGTCCCACCACCGACAGCGCCAGCTCCACCGTCTGCGGCTTGACCATCGCCACCTCAACCTCGGGCGGACGACGCCAAAGGATCACCGCCGTCACGGCGAGTCCGACCAGGACGGCCACGGCGAGGACGATCAGCTGTTTTCGATTGGGCCGCATGAAGGATCTCTGACGGTCGCGATCCGCGACAAAACGATCCTGCGGCGGTCGCCATGGATCGGCAAGCCTGTGGACGCCGCGCGACAGGCGGCTTTGCGCCCGAGAGGAAAGCCCCGGAGCCGTTTCTCGGCCCCGGGGCCTGGACTCAGAAGGCGAACCTGGCCCGCAGGGTCACGGGCACATAGGTGCGGTCGCCGACGCCATTGATCGAAGCCAGCCCCAGACCGCCGATGGCGCTGTCGTCGTCGCTCAGGCTGGAGATGTAGCGGATCCCCGTCTCGGCCTGCACCGAGACCTGCTCATTAAAGGCATAGGACAGGCCGACATCCACGCCCGCCGTGAAGCTGGTGGAGCTGTCATAGAAGGGCGCATCCGCGATGGTGATGGCGGCGTCCGGGATCTCGAACGTAGCGTTGATCTTGTCGGTGAAGACGGCGCCCAGACGCCCGGCGACGTAGGGCTTGAACGCGCCCGCGCCGAAATACTGGCGATAGCCCGCTTCCAGGGCATAGGCCTTGTACTCGCCGAAGGTCCCGTACACCGGCAGGGTCGTGTCCAGCGCCGGCACGAAGGCACCGCCCACCTGCACGCGGCCTTCGTCAGCCTGCATGTAGCGCACCGATCCAAAGACCTCGGCGTTATTGCTCATGCCATAGGCGAACTCAGCGCCCAGGTTCATCCCCTCGCCATAGATGTCGTCGAAGCTGCGCGACTGGATGCGCAGTTCAGCGTTGACCCCGGCCAGGTCGGGATTGAGCGGGCCAAGGTCCGGCACCGCCGCCGTCGCCCCGCCATGCACGTCGCCGCCGGCCGGGAACTCGGCCCCGGCTTCCAGGCTGACCGTCCAGCGACCGGGGGCGGTTTGAGCCTGGGTCGCGCCGGCAGCCGAAAGCGCAACGACGGTGGAAAGCAAAATCGTCCTGAACATTCTTCATCCCTCTTTCATGACGCCGAAGACGCCGCGCCCGGCGCCCGCTTCGAAGCGAGCCTCCAGTCACACGCCCTCAACGAGCCAACGTGACATCTCGTTGGCACAAAAAACGAGCTGACCTTGTCAGACAGCGCCCGGTTTACGCGGCATGGCCGAAAGTGGATCAGGCCGCTGGCGAATTTCCGGCTTAAGGGTCTCGCCCCCCGGAGCGCGTCCCTAGACCGCGACCGCCAGGGGCTGATCCGTCGTGATCCTGAAGCGCGCGATCAGATCGGTCAGTTCGGCGCAGTCGGCGCGCAGGCTCAGGCTGCCCGATCTCAGCTGCTCGACCATGCCGGCGTTCTGGCGCGTCACCTGGTTCATGTCGGCGATGGCGCTGTCGACCTCGACAAGGCGATGGGCCTGGTCGGTGGTCGATCCCCGAACCTCGGTCATCAGGTCGCTGACTTCCCTGATGCCCGAGTTGATGGCGGTCAGGGCCTCGCCCGACTGCCGCACCAGGGCCACGCCGTCATCGACCTTGGCGGTGCTGGAGGAGATCAACAGCTTGATTTCCCGCGCTGAGTCCGCCGAGCGCTGCGCCAGGGCGCGCACCTCCGCCGCCACGACGGCGAAGCCGCGGCCGGCCTCCCCGGCGCGCGCGGCCTCGACCCCGGCGTTGAGGGCGAGCAGATTGGTCTGAAAGGCGATCTCGTCCATGACGCCGATAATCTCGCCGATGTGGCGCGACGCCCGTTCGATCTCTTCCATCGCGCCCACGGCCCGGCCCAGAACGGCGATGCCGCTTTCCGCCAGGGCGCGTGTCTGCACCACCACCTCGTCGGCGGCGCGTGCATTGTCGGTCGTCTGGCGCACGGTCGCGGCGACCTGTTCCAGGGCGACGGTCGTCTTCTTCAGGCTCTCGTCCTGGCGCTCGGTGCGTCGCATCAGGTCTTCGGCCGAGCCGCTGATGTCGATGGCTCCCGACTGCATCGCGCCTGCGCTGTGTCGGATCACGCCCATGGCGGAATCCAGCGACGTGATCGCCTTGTTGAAGTTCGTGCGCAGCAGGCGGTAGTTTTCGGGGAAGGGCGTCGTGATCAGATAGGTCAGATCACCCGCCGCCAGCGCCTCCAGCGCGCCCCCGGCGCCCGACACCGCAGCCGCCTGATTTTGCGCCGCCAGATGATCGCTCTCGGCGCGTCGCGCCCTCTCCTCTTCGGCGGCGGTCACGTCGGTCGCGAACTTGACGACCTTATAGGGCGCGCCCTGCTCGTCGAGGATCGGATTGTAGGTGGCCTCGATGACGACGCGCCGGCCGCCCTTGCCGAACCGGGTGAACTTGTCGGCGATGAACTCGCCGTTGTTCAGGCGCGCCCAGAAGGCGGCGTAGGCCGTCGAGCGCGCCTCGTCCTGATCCAGAAACATCCGATGGTGACGGCCGCGAACCTCGTCGAGGGCGTAGCCCAGCACGTTCAGAAAGTTCTGATTGGCGGTCAGGACATGGCCCTGAAGGTCGAACTCGATGACCGCCTGGGAGCGTTGCAAGGCCGACATCATCGCGCGCATCTCGCGCAGTTCCGTTTCAGCCAGCCGTCGGTCGCGCGTACGTGCAAACATGGTCGTCTCGAAACTACAGCCCGCAGGGCGGACATGGGGCGCGGCTTCTAGGAGCGGGTTCGTTAAGAAAACGTGCTGGTTTCGCCTGGCGTTTCGGTCTGCGCCCTGTTCACTTTTTCAGCGCCCAGCCGCCGACTGCAAGATTTCGTAAAGAGGCGCAGCCCTACGCAGATATCCAACCACTAGGGAGCGTGAGCGATGGCGACGGGATGCGAGGGCTGCCGCGACGGCGCCGGGTTCGATCTGCCCTTCTCGATGGCCTTCCAGCCCATCGTCGATGTGGCGTCCCAGACGATCTTCGCCCACGAGGCCCTTGTGCGCGGCGTAGCCGGCGAAGGCGCCTATTCGGTCCTGAGCCAGGTCGCGGACGACAACCGCTATGCTTTCGACCAGCAGTGCCGGGTCAAGGCCATCGAACTGGCCACCGCCCTGGACCTGCCGCGAGACGGCGCGCGGCTGTCGATCAACTTCATGCCCAATGCGGTCTATGAACCGCGGGCCTGCATTCGCCTGACGCTGGCGACGGCCATGCGCACCGGCTTTCCGCTCGACCGGATCATCTTCGAGTTCACCGAAGACGAGAAGCTGGACGCCAACCACCTGCTGAACATCCTGCGCACCTACCGCGCCATGGGGTTCAAGACGGCGATCGACGATTTCGGCGCCGGTTATGCGGGTCTGGGCCTGCTGTCGAAATTCCAGCCCGACATCGTCAAACTGGACATGGAGCTGATCCGCGACATCGACCGCGATCAGGCCAAGCAGAAGATCGTCAAATCCATGCTGGGCCTGATGTCCGACCTGGGCATTCAGACCATCTGCGAAGGCGTCGAAACCCAGGACGAACTTGAGACCCTGGAAGACCTCGGCGCAAGCCTGATCCAGGGCTACGTCCTGGCCCGCCCCGCCTTCGAAAGTCTGGTCGGCGCCGACGCCCTCGCCCCCATGCAGGCGCGCCGCGTCGCCTGACGCATGGTGCGACAACTGATCTACACC
>RCUQ01000971.1_pt1 | contig 11732 bp, 11 predicted proteins | sample 2166351 | NCBI WGS metagenome assembly RCUQ01 (sample SAMN09932597, study PRJNA488358) | compost metagenome | feature: garden; material: soil; isolation source: compost soil in acetonitrile-enriched culture | place: Germany: Experimental Botanical Garden Goettingen | collected 2016-01-27
CGCCCATGGAATAGGCGCTGATGTTGGTCTGGCCGATATCGTCGCCGAAGATCACCAGAATGTTGGGTTTTTCAGCGGCTCCGGCCGTTGCCGAAATCGCCATCACCGAGGCTGCCACCAGGGCGAGTTTCGGTAGCCACTTACCTATGCGAGTCATCTGACTGGCTCCTTTTCACTGCGTCGCTGAATGCGACAAACGTTTATTGCGGTCCTGCGTTACGTCTTTTTATTGCACTTGCTCGGGTGTGGCGGCGTCGTACGGATAGATCCGGCGCCATTCGGCCGCCATGTCGACGACCGTCCAGCCACGCTTGTTCGCTTCGTCCAGGGCCTTGTCCAGGCGACCGATCTGCGACTGTCGGTCGTAAGCCCATTCACGCTTGGCGTCGGTGTGGTGCACCAGCCCCATGAATCGTTTGCCGGGACCGGCGGCGGTCCACTGGAGCATTTGCAGGTCACCGTCGGAATTGCCGAACGCAAGGATCGGACGACGACCGATTACCGCGTCGATGCTTTCCGGCTTGCCTGGGCCATCGTCGTTGTGGGCCAGTTTTGGCGTGCGCAGGATCGACGCCTGGCCGTCCTTGTACTGGAACGCGGTGACGAAGGTGGTGCCGATGACTTGTTCCGGTGGAATGCCGTAGACCTTCTCGGCAAAGGCACGCATGAACCCCGTATCGCCACCTGAGACGATGTAGGTCTTGAAAGCGTTACTGCGCAGGTAGTCGAGCATCTCCAGCATCGGCTGGAAGATCATTTCGGTGTACGGCTTGCCGGTTTTCGGGTGTCTGGCCTGACTCAACCAGGTCTTGGCGTAGTCATCGAAGGCTTCGCTGGTCATGCCGGTGTGGGTCGCACCGAAGATCTTCATCATGCCTTCCAGGCCGCTGGCGGCCAGGGCCTTGTGGTCATTTTCCAGCACGGCCTGGAACGGCTGGGTGGTTTTCCATTCCGGGTGCTGCGCCGCGGTGCGTTTGACTTCTTCGAGGGCGAACAGCAATTCGAAGTACATCGGCTGCTCGCTCCACAAGGTGCCGTCGTTATCGAACACGGCAATGCGGTCTTCGGGTTTGACGAAGTCCTTGCTGCCTTGATTGGTCACCGCCTGCACGAACTCGATGATCTGCTTTTTCGACGGCCCGTCGTTCCACGAGGGCAGCGGTTCGGCTGCCTGGACCAGCAGCGGCAGGCTCAAGACCAGGGTCAGCAGGAAGCTGAATACGCGAGGATGGCGTAACGATATCGAATTCGTCATGGGAAACCCTTCTTATGAACGGGGTTGAGCGGATGAAGAGCAGAGTTGACTGATTCTCTGTTGCACTCGGCCTGACTATGCAGCGTAGACAAGGATTCCCTGATTTGGCGCAGGGCCTGCTCTTTGTCCGTTTCGCGGCCGTAACAGGCCCGCAGGAAGCTTTGCAGGCGCGGGCCGAGACCGGTCAGTTTCAGGCCCTGGCGGCTGCGTCGGGTCCACAGGTACAGGGCGCTCAATTGCGTCGGTTTGCTCTCCAGTTGTGCCGGAATCTGCTGCCACGCGTAGTCGGCGGAGTCGAGCCAGGCGGCGTGTCGGGTGCGGCGGCGGGCTTGCCATTTGAGGTAAGCGCGGTGTACGAGCGGGCGACTGAACCAGCCCAGTGCCACCACCGCCAACGCCAGTGCCAATAGTCCGAACCAGTGTCCGGGAAGGTGCAGGCGATTGTGCTGGCCGAGTTTTTTCAGGTCTTCGGTGATTGAAAACACCGGTTTGTAGGCGGTGTTGGCCGCGGCGTCGAAGGTCACGTCAGGCACCGTGGCCGTGCGGGTTTGCCGGCTGCTGGCATCCCACCATTTCAGTTCGATGGCTGGCAGGCTGTAGTGGCCTTCGGTGTCGATTCGATATGTCACGCTGTCGATGCGCTGGCCGCCATTGAAGTGGCCGCGACCGTCATCCAGATTGCGGATTTGCGCTGCGTTCGGGTAACGGCTCAGGCCCTTGATGGCCTCCAGCGTCGGTGTCGGCAGTGACATGGCCAGGGCACCGTCGGCCTGTAGCGTCAGTTCCCGGGTGATGCTGTCGCCGACCTTCAAGGGTGTCGCTGAATTGATGGTCTTCTGGGTGAAGCGCAGTCCTTGAGCCACCAGCACCGCCTTCCCGGGCTGGAATCCCGGCGGCTGTGCGGCGTTGAAGTGCAATGGCTGACTTTGGGCGCTGAGTTCGTGGCTGGCCTGGCCCGGTGTGGCTTGTACCCTCAGCGCCGGAATGTCGAAGCCCTGGGCCAGGTTCGGCGTGATCAGGTAGCTGTAGCGCATGCCGCTGAAGGATTGGCCGTCGATCGTCTGGTTGATGTGCTCGGCATGGCCGTCCGGTGGCATCACCAGTGCGCCGGGTAACTTCAGGTCGGGCAGGGTGGGAGCGCTGGTGAACCAGGTGTCGGTGAAGACATCGAGTTGCAGTTCGACCAGGCTGCCGACCATGACGGGGTCGGCAGGTTGCAGGGTGGCGCTGACCCGCAGCTGGGGTTCGACGGCGAGGGTGCCAGTGCTGATCAGGCAAAGGAGCAAGGTGCCGAGTTTTGTGGTGAGCGATCTGGCCCTTGCGCGGGCAAGCCCGCTCCCACAGGGGATTTGTGGTGGGCGCGGATCAAATGTGGGAGCGGGCTTGCTCGCGAAGGCCGCGACACGGACTTTCAGGCTGATCACGGTTTAGCCCCCGCCTGATCCTGCAGGCTGAACTTCTGCTTGAGAAACTTCGCCGGCGACGTGGTCAGGTTCTGCAGCCACTGCTCATCCGAGGCGGCCTGTTGGGTCTGCACCGGTTTGCTCTGGCCCTTGCCAGGCGCCTTGTCCATCTTGATTTCGTCGGGTTTGACCTCTGGCGTGTTTTTCTCGGCGCTTTCGGTGTCTTTCTGCAAGGCGATGGCCAGGGCCAGGTTGGCTGTGGCTTCGGGGAACTGCGGTTGCAACTTCAGCGCCTGGTTATAGGCGGCGATGGCCTGATCGAACTTGAACCGGCGCACGTAGATATTGCCCAGGTAGAAATACGCCTGCGGTGTATCGAGCCGCGCGAAACTGGCCAGTGCCAGGTCGAAATCGGCCGCGTTGTAGGCGGCCACGCCTTTCCAGTACGGATCGACAAACAGCGCCGCCGCCTGAGGGTAGTGCTGGTGTTCGAAGGCCCAGCGGCCTTGCTGGTCGCGGGTGAAAAAGGCATCGGTCAGCGCATTGGCCTGTGCCGGCGCCGATTGCAGCCCCAGGCCCACCGCCAGCAGCAGTCCAGCCATCCAGTTCACGCTCCAGCCCCTGCGCACACTGAAGAAGGCTAACAGCAGCAGGGGCCAGCACAACCAGTAGCCGGCGTCTTTCCAGTGCAATTCACGCTGTTCGTCGCTGGCTGACTGGTAGTGCTGCTCGGCGTGCAGTTCGATCCAGTCCAGATCGTCATCGTTGAGGGTCAGGCTGCCCAGCGGGGCATCCAGCGTTGAGGCAAGCTGCTTGAGGGCGTCCTGGTCGAAACTGCCGAGTTGCGGGCGACCATTGCTGTCGATGCGCGGCTGGCCGCTGGCATCGCGGATGATCCCGCCGTCGGTGCTGCCGGCTGCCAGAATCAGCACTTGCAACGCACTATCAGCCAGTCGTTTGTCCAGTCCGGTCAGTGCCTTGGTGTCGGCGCCATCGGTGATCAGCAGCAGGGTACCAGGTGTTTTCTCGGCGGCCAGCAGGCGTTTGGCCTGATCGATGACGGCACCGACATCTTTCCCCGGTTTGTCGATCAGATCGGTGCTCAGGGCCTGAATGAAGGTATCGAGCAGCGCCGGATCGTCGGTGGCGGGTAAAACCAGATGCGCGCTGCCGGCATAGGCAATCAAGGCGTTGCGCGAACCGGCGCGGCGCTGGACCAGGTCGTGGAGTTTGTGCTTGACCGCTTCCAGGCGACTGGGTGGGGCATCGCTGGCGTCCATGGACGGCGACAGGTCGACGGCGATGATCAGCGGCGCGCGGTTTTCCAGAAAATCCGGGCGATCCTGTTCCCAGGTCGGTCCGGCGGCGGCGAGGGCGCCCAGTACCAACAGCGCACACAGCAGATGCACCGGGCGCAGGCGGTGCCGGTCTTGCGGGGTGATGAGCAGATGCGGCAGCAGGTGTGCCGCGATATTGCTGCGCCAGCGACGCTGCAAATCCTGGCTATGTCGCCACAGCACTGGCAGCAGTGCGCCGAACACGGCGAGCAACAGCCACACGGGGCGCAGGAAATGGAAGTCGCCGAGGTTGATGTCCATCTCAGGCCTCCTGCCGTTGACGGGCGAGCATCAGCCGTGGAAGCAGCAGGGCGCCCAGGTGATAAAGCGCCAGCAGGGCAATGGCAGCGCCCAGCGGCCACCAGAACAGATCGCGTTTGGGCTGGTGGCTGAGGGTTTTCACCTGATGCGGGGTGAGCTTGTCGAGGGTGCTGTAGACCTGATCCAGGGCATTGCGGTCTTCGGCGCGGAAGAAGCGTCCGCCGGTGGCCTGGGCAATGTCCTGCAAACCTTGCAGGTTGACCTTGGCTTCGCCTTCGCCTTCGGCGTTCGGGTCGCCGATGCCGATGGTGTGAATCACCACCCCTTTGGCGGCAGCCATGGCGGCTGCGTGATCCGGGGTGATGGCGCTGCTGGTGTCGTTGCCGTCGGTGAGCAGGATCAGCATTTTTTCCTGCTCGTGGGCCTGCTCCAGCAGTTTCAGGCTCAGGCCGATGGCGTCGCCGATGGCCGTGTTGGGGCCGGCCATGCCGATGCCGGTGTCGTCCAGCAGCAGTGACAGGCTGGTGTGATCGAGGGTCAAGGGTGCCTGCGGATAGGCGCCGGTGCCGAACACGATCAGTCCGATTCGATCATCCTTGCGCTTGTCGATGAACCCGTGCACCACCTCCTTGACCGCGGCCAGGCGATTGATTTTCTGGCCGTTGGCGTCGCTGAAGTCGGTGGTTTCCATCGACTGGGAAATGTCGATGGCCAGCATCAGGTCACGCACCGGCTGCTGGCGCTCGATGGGCTGTTCCACCCACACCGGCCGGCTCGCCGCCACCAGCAACAGTGTCCAGACCAGCAGGTTCAGCAGCAACTGCCAGCGGTTGCTGCGGGTACCGGCCTGGCTGGGTGCCTGGCCGACAGCACGGCTCATGGCGCCGAAAAACGGTACGCGCACGGCACTGCGCGCCTCGCGGTAATCGGGCAGGTAGCGATAACCCAGCCATGGCAATGGCAGCAGGATCAGCAACCAGGGGTAATCAAGCTGCCACATGATGACGCTCCACCCAGGTTTTGCAGGTGCTGAACAACAGTTGGCGTTGCTCGTTGGGCATGGCCCGCAAGGTTGCGTCAGGCGCGTAGGCCAGCAGCGACAGTTGTTGGCTGAAGTCGGCGGGTAGCGTTTGTTTACTGTGCCGCTGCAAAAATGCCTGCCAGTCCTCTTTGCCTAACGCCGCAGGAGATCCCTGTGGGAGCGAGCCTGCTCGCGATGAGGACGTTACATTCAAAGGTGGTGTCGACTGACCTGACGCTTTCGCGAGCAGGCTCGCTCCCACAGGTTTTGTGTTTTGCCGGAAGGGCATTGAAAGGGCCACGCGTTTGAGCAGCTCCGGAAGTTCGCGCAACGCATTCAGGTCATTGCTGCGCTGCTGCAACTCCGCCAGCCGTGCCAGTGCCTCGCGCCGATAGCGGTCGCGCCGCCATTGCCTGTAACGTCGGGCGCTGACCAGCAACAGGCTGAGCACCAACAATGTCAGCAACGCCCACCACCCCCACGTCTGCGGCGCATAGCTGACCGGTGCCGGCAGGGCCATTTCCTTGAGTTGGTCGATGCTCGGAACAGCGGGGTTCATCGGCGCCCCCGGACGAGCTTGCCCAGTTCGGCGCGCAGTTGTTCGTGGGCTTCGGTGGCGGTGCTGAACATCATCAAAGGCACCTGGCTGCGGCGCAGCAAGGTCGCGACGTCCTTGAGCCGACCGCTGAGAAAATCCCCCAATGGCTGATGCACCTGTTGCCGATCCACCGCCAATTCCACCTGCAATTGCCCCTGAGTGATCAGCACGCGACCGTTTTTCGGCAGGTTCAGCGCCAGCGGGTCATAGACCTGCATGGCGATCACATCGTTATGGGCCGCCAGTTGCCGCATGAGCTGCAAGGTGCGTTCGCCAGCCCCGGCAAAATCACTGACGATGCAGATCAGGTGATCGTGACCGGCCACGGCCAGGCAATGCTGCAAGACCTTGTCGAGTTGGTCTTCGCCCTCGGCATCCGGGTTGGCGGCATTGAGTGCCTGGTTCTGCTTGGCAATGCGGCTGCACAGCGCCTCGACGCGTTTACGGCTGCGCAGCGGGGCGATGCTGTCGATGCGTTGGTCGTTGAATACCAGTCCACCAACGCGGTCGCCGGCGTTGAACACCATCCACGCCGCCAGGGCGCCGAGCTCGGCGGCGACCGCGGATTTGAAGCTGCGTTGCGAACCAAAGAACATCGACATGCGCTGGTCGACGAGGATCAGCGCCGGGCGGTCGCGCTCTTCGGTGAATGTCCGTACCACCGGTTTGCCGGTGCGCAGGGACGCGCGCCAGTCGAGGTGACGCAAATCGTCCCCCGGCTGATAGCGCCGCAGTTCATCGAAGTTCAGGCCCCGGCCACGCAAACGCGAAGCGTGGTTGCCGGCCAGGATGCTGCCCTGGGGCTGACGCGCCAGAAAACTCAGGTCACGGGCCTTGAACTCCAGGGCCATCAACTGCGCCAGAGAGACATACACCAGGCCGTCGACGCTGTTCATGGGCATCAGGCCGGAATCGCCACTTTATCGAGCAGACGGTCGAGCACCTGGTCGGCGCTCACGCCATCGGCCACCGCGTCGTAGCTCAGTTGCAGGCGATGGCGCAGCACCGGGTGCACCACGGCGCGCACGTTGTCCGGAGACACGAAATCCTGGCCCTGCAACCAGGCGTCGGCCCGGGCACAACGGTCCAGGCCGATACCGCCGCGAGGGCTGGCGCCGATGCTGATCCAGCGCCCGAGATCGACGTCGTAATCGGCCGGATGGCGCGTGGCATTGATCAGGTCGATCAGGTAGCGGTCGATGGCCGGGGACACGTGCACGGCACTGACTTCCCGGCGCGCGGCAAAGATCACGTCCTGGGCCAGGGCGAACCCCTGCACCGCAGCCGTTTTGGCGCCGAGTGCCTGCTCTTCTTCGCGCAGCAGGCGCAGCACCTGGCTTTCGTTTTCCGCGCTCGGGTAATCGAGCAGCACCTTCATCAGGAAGCGGTCCATCTGCGCTTCCGGCAGCGGGTAGGTGCCTTCCTGTTCGATCGGGTTCTGGGTCGCCACTACGATGAACAGTTCCGGCAGGGCATGGCTGTTGCCGGCCACGGTGATCTGGCGCTCTTCCATGGCTTCGAGCAACGCCGCCTGGACCTTGGCCGGCGCACGGTTGATTTCGTCGGCGAGAATCAGGTTGCCGAACAGCGGGCCGGGCTGGAAGCGGATTTCGTTCTTGCCTTCGACCTGATGCAGCACCTCGGCGCCGGTGATGTCCGACGGCAGCAAATCCGGGGTGAACTGGATGCGGCTCATCTTCGCGTCCAGGTGTTTGGCCAGTGCTTTGACCGTGCGGGTCTTGGCCAGGCCGGGCAGGCTTTCGAGCAGCAGATGCCCGTTGGCCAGCAGGCCGACGAGGATTTGCCGGATCACCTGGTCCTGACCGAGCACCGCTTCGGCGATGCTGGCTTGCAGGGCGTTGAGGTCGTTGAGTGCGGTCATGAAAGGTTCCTGCAAAAGGTCGAACGGGTGCTGATGGCCATCCCTGGTTACCTCTTAGAAAAATGCCAGGGTCAGGTTGACGTTGATGCCATTGCCTTCGGGCCGGTTCTTGGTGTCGAATTCCGGCACCCAACGGGCACTGATGTTGGCCTGGGCGTCGGCGAACTTGCCGCTCCAGCCTACCGTGGGGCCCGCGCCCACCGAGCGCCCGCGAAAACCGCTGGTTGCGCCGGATCCGGAGTCATCGGTGACCTGCTGGATATAGCCGGCCACCAAACCGGCGTTCCAGCCGTTGCCGAAACCGTGGGTCCACAGGGCGTCAAGGGTGAAAATGTTGCCGTTGCGATAATCCGTGGCCTCGTTCTCGGTGTAGAACTCCAGGCCGCTCGACAACGTGAACTCGCCGCCCTTGCCGTCAAGGTGAGTGAACGCCACCGTCGGCATGAAGGTGTAAGTGTTCTGCCCCGGGTTGGCCAGGCGATCGTCGTTGTAGGCACCGGTCGGCACGTAGATCGGCAGCGAGAAGGCGATGTGGTTGAGCTCGTCGAAGTGATAGCCGGCGGCAATCGGCGTCACCAGCATGTCGGCGAATTGGGTGCCGCTGTCCTCCGTGCCCAGGGTTCTGCCGCGAGGGCCGCTGATACTGGCGGTAATGTCGGTGTACTGCACCGGTACACCAATGGCCGAGGCGTAGTTCCAGCGACCCTTGCCCGTGTCCCAGACGCGGGTGAAGTTGGCCATGGTGTAAGACACTTTCATGTCCAGCCCGGTACTCAGGGCGCCCACGATCGGCACCTGGGCATTGCCCTTGAGATCGCCGTCGTACCAGATGCTGGTCAGGGACATGACCCAACCCGGCTCCGGAGGCACGATTCCGGCATCGGAAAACACTTGTTGCCCGGTGATCGGGCGACCGACACCCCCTTCGGCCGCCAGGCCCCATGGGCTGATACTGACCATGCACAGCGCCAACAAGGGGCGCACTACGTAAGGCCTGATCATGAACGACTCCGCTTATTGTTGTTTGGTTGCTGGCGTCAGCAGCGGCAGTTTCCATTGGCCGTTGTTGACTTCCGGTTTGGGCAGGTACAGGCGCAGCACGCCGTAGAACGGACCATTCGGTGCCGGCAGCCAGTTGCTTTGCAATGCTTTGGCCGGTGCCTTGTGCTGCACGTAAAGTGTCAGGCCGCCATCGGCATCGAGCTTGAGGTCGGGCAACATCCGCGAATTGATCAAGTAGCGATTGAGCGGGTTGGCCACCAGCAATTTGTTTTTGCCGTCATACATGGTCAGGGATCAGGTCGAAAGTCCAGGTGCCGGTCGAGCACAGCTACCAGCTTTTTTCCAGGTTATGGATGATGAACGGCTGGAAGGTGGCGGACTTGACTTGAGGGTGGTCCGATGCCGGTGCAGTAGCCGGTTGGCCGTCTCGGCGTGAACACGAAAAACAGGCGCCAGTGAAGTCACCCAGACGAAGGCGTACTTCCCCAATTGCTTTGACATCATTCCCCCCGCTTCCCTGGTGGCTGACTGATCGGGCGTGCGGCCCCTTAAGTTCAGCCGCAACTTCGTAATCCCTTTCCGATCAAGCCTGTAGGACTTATCGGATGAAGTTAGCAGTTAACCACGGGTTAGCCAGCCATATGGATTAATTCTTTCGTTTTGTGTGTGGATTCTCGTTATTTTCGTGTACTAAAAAGTTAATGCGGGTCAAAGGCTTGCCCAAGCAAGTTAAGTGGCTATCTAGTTAATGTGGGAGCAAGCCCGCTCCCACTGCAAGCTGAGGAGAAGGTCGAATCAGTCAGTTCTTCTTCGCTTGCTCCCAAACCCGCTCTTCCTGCTCGCGCAGTTGCGCAGTGAACTCGGCGCCAAAGTCTTCGGCCTCAAAAACCTGGCGTATCTCGATCTCGGCCTCGGTGCCCGGCATCGGGTTGGGGCAGCGCTTGACCCACTCGATGGCTTCTTCTCTGGACTTCACTTTCCACAACCAGAAACCGGCAATCAGTTCCTTGGTTTCGATGAAGGGGCCGTCGATCACCGTGCGTTTGTCACCTGAAAACTTTATACGAGCGCCTTTGCTGCTCGGGTGCAGGCCTTCGCCCGCGAGCATGATGCCGGCCTTGACCAGTTCTTCGTTGTAGTTGCCCATGGCGGTCAGCAGTTCCTGGCTGGGCATGACGCCGGCTTCGGAATCCTGGCTGGCCTTGATGATGATCATGAATCGCATGGTGTCGTCTCCGTTGCAGTTGAGTGATTCGATTTATAGTCGAACGACGATGGAGCAATTCGACAGAGTGCTATCAAAGGTTTTAGTCGAAGACGTATCGCGTACCTTTCGTCATGAACATCGGGAAGCGGCGGGTGAGGGCGTACTCTGTACTTTTGCCGACTTGTTCGGCTAACAAGTGAACCCTGTGGGAGCGAGCCTGCTCCCACAGGGTTATGGGTTGTATCCAGTTTTGTACGCTGATACATGACAATTTATCTTTGGCCGTAGGTCGCAGGGCAATTTCGTGGTTAACTTCGGCCTCGTCAAAATTCTCCACCACAACGTTCAGAAGGACTCCGTTCATGGCTCAAGTCACTCTTAAAGGCAACCCGGTTCAAGTCAACGGCCAACTGCCACAAGCCGGTTCCAAGGCGCCAGCCTTTTCCCTGGTTGCCGGCAATCTGTCCGACGTCACCCTTAAAGACTTTGCCGGCAAGCGCAAGGTGCTGAACATCTTCCCAAGCGTTGACACCCCGACCTGCGCCACTTCCGTGCGCCAGTTCAACGCCAAGGCCGGTAGCGTCGACAACACTGTCGTGCTGTGCATCTCCGCTGATCTGCCGTTCGCCCAGGCCCGCTTCTGCGGTGCCGAAGGCCTGGAAAACGTACAGAACCTGTCGACCCTGCGCGGCGCAGAGTTCATCCAGAACTACGGCGTTGCCATCGCCGACGGCCCGCTCAAGGGCCTGACCGCCCGTGCCGTGGTCGTTCTGGACGAAAACGACAATGTGCTGCACAGCGAACTGGTTGGTGAAATCGCTGATGAGCCGAACTACGATGCGGCACTTGCTGTTCTGAAATAAGTACGTCGTTACAATTGTTAACACCCCCGCTGTCAATAATGCTGTTGTAGGAGCGAGCTTGCTCGCGATGGACTCAAGAACGCTGCGTTTCGTCAGTAGACATGCGTTATCGTTAACGACCATCGCGAGCAAGCTCGCTCCTACACTGATCGGCATTACCCTCTGTCCAGGCCGTTTTCATTTGTGTTTCAGTGTCTTGGATAAAACTCCTGTTACGTAAGCCGAAAGTAAATTGCCGGTAAAGGCGCTTTGCTTAAACCCCGCCAGTGCTTATCGTTCAGCCTCATGTAAAAAAGCCCACGCGCCCAATGGTTGATCACTCAATGCAATCCTCCGCTTCCCGTAGTCCTCGTCGCTGGCTGTTCGGCCTGCTTGTCCTGTTGGTCATCGCCGCCCTGTGCTGGAAATTCTGGCCGGGCAGCGCTGCACCCAAAGAGGCGGCGGGGCAGAAAGCCGTTGCCGGGCATACCGGGCGATCGGGGGGCATGCGCCCGGGGTTCGGCGGTGCGTCAGGGCCGGTACCGGTGCGCGTGGCTGCGGCCGTCACCGGTGACTTCCCGCTGTATTTCAAGGCGCTGGGCACGGTCACGGCGCTGAACACCATCAACGTCCGTAGCCGCGTCGGCGGTGAGCTGGTCAAGATCTCTTTCGAAGAAGGGCAGATGGTCAAGGCCGGCGACCTGCTGGCCGAAATCGACCCGCGCCCATACCAGAACGCCTTGCTGCAGGCCGAAGGCACCTTGCTGCAGAATCAGGCGCAATTGAAAAACGCCCAGGTCGATGTCGAGCGCTATCGCGGCCTGTACCGCGAAGACAGTATTGCCAAGCAGACCCTGGACACCGCCGAAGCGCTGGTCGGTCAGTTCCAGGGCACGGTCAAGACCAATCAGGCGGCGGTCAACG
>RCUQ01000972.1_pt1 | contig 11730 bp, 12 predicted proteins | sample 2166351 | NCBI WGS metagenome assembly RCUQ01 (sample SAMN09932597, study PRJNA488358) | compost metagenome | feature: garden; material: soil; isolation source: compost soil in acetonitrile-enriched culture | place: Germany: Experimental Botanical Garden Goettingen | collected 2016-01-27
TATCTTGCTTTTTTAGGTTTAAAAACAATGATGAAAAGCTTATTTAACGACTAATGGAAAACCTGATTCACATTCAAAAAACATTTGAAAAAGTTGTTTACGCCAACAAAAAAATCAATCACCGGGAATTTGAAGATTGTGTTTTCAAAAACTGTGATTTCTCCAATAGTGATTTCTCAAACAATACTTTTATGGATTGCGAGTTCATCGATTGTAATTTATCCATGATGGATGTATCGGGAACCAGTCTAAAAACGGTTGGTTTTAAGAATTGCAAATTACTGGGAATTCCTTTCAATGCTTGCGCTGATTTTATGTTTAGTGTCCATTTTCAGGAGTGTATTTTGGATTACGCTACTTTTTCTAATAAAAAAATGCCTAAAACAAAATTCAATTCCTGTTCGATGAAAGAAACCACTTTTATTGGAACTACGTTAACCAATTCGGTTTTTGAAAATTGCAATCTAGACAATGCTGTTTTTAATGACTGTCAGCTTGCAGGAGCTGATTTTACAACGGCGTACAATTATAAAATTGATCCTGAATACAATCCAATGAAGAAAGCCAAATTTTCCATACAGGGAGTTCCTGGACTTTTAGAGAAATATGATATAAAAATCCAGTAATCATGGAAACCGATATAGCTTATTTAGAAAGTGTAAAAAAGCAATTTCTTTATTACAAAACTTTAGGAGAGAAAGCGATAGAACAACTCGAACCCGAACAGCTTTTTATTTCAATAAATGAAGACACTAATAGTATTGCTACAATCGTAAAACATTTAGCAGGAAATATGCTTTCCCGTTGGACAGATTTCTTAACGACCGATGGTGAAAAAGAATGGCGACACCGTGATGCTGAATTTGAAAACGATTTGCCATCAAAAGAAGAAATGATGTCAGTTTGGAACAAAGGTTGGAATTGTTTTCTCAGCACTTTGGATTCCTTGAAACCAGAACAACTTTCTGAAATTATTTATATCCGCAACGAAGGTCATACCGTTATAGAAGCGATCAACAGACAATTGGCACATTATCCGTATCATGTAGGACAGATTGTTTTCTACGCTAAAATGTTAAAAAACAGTAATTGGGAAAGCCTTTCTATTCCAAAAAACAAATCTGGCAGCTATAATTTGGATAAGTTTTCCAAAGAAAAAAGTATTAAGAATTTTACAGATGATGAACTGAAAAATTTGAAATAATTGTTCAACCTGCTCTGAATTCTAAAAAGCATGACAAAATCAATTTAAAAAATAAGAAAAAACAAAAAGAACTAATTTCGTCCGTTATTATTCTTTCTTTATTGACTCATCCGGTATATCGCTAACTTTTGTAAAAAAATCATCCATTGCATGTATCAATTCTTTTTTACTTTTTTTTGATTTGGCTATTTGAAATAAGTTGGTCATCATGACAGCATCTTCTTCACTGTGTTTACGCATTGCATTATGCTCCTGATTTTTTTCCTGTTCAAGCATTTTATTTTTTTTTGAAAGTTATTCTTATTAGCACTATCATAAAACAACTAAACATTAACAAATGGTTAAACAATTGACTTATGAGACAAGAGGAATACATTTTGTTTGATGATTTAGTTTTTAAATTAATTCCATTAAAATGATAACAGAATATAAAAATAATTTTGTTGCTATAACAAAAATCACAACCTTTACATAGAATCAAAAACACTGAAAATTTTTATTACCGCAAACAATCCATCAACACATACAATAATGGTTATCAATAAATTAAACAAAAAAATAATATTCCTGTTTTCAGCATTACTTTTAATTTCATGTTATAATACGGAACACAATTGTAAAGATTTTAAAACCGGAAAATTCAAATTTGAATTTGAAGTTGACGGCGTTAAGAAAACAACCGTTTTTGAACGAACTGACAGTTTAGAAATAGAAACCTTTGAAGGTAAAACCGATACCGCTTCAATACGATGGATCAGCGATTGCGAATATGTTTTGCAGAAACTTCATCCAAAAAACATGACTGAGAAAGCACCCATTGGGATGAAAATTTTGACAACCTCAAAAAATTCCTATACCTTTGAATTTGGAATGGTCGGTTCTGACACAAAGCAAAGAGGAACAGTAATAAAAATTTCAGACAATTAACAACTTAACCCCCCATAATCAAATAAAAGATGGAAGTATTTTTAAATCCCGATGCTTGGATTGCCTTGTTAACATTGACTTTTTTGGAAATTATTCTGGGTATCGATAACATTATCTTTATCTCTATTGTTACTGGAAAATTAGCCCCTGAAAAACGTAAAAAAGCAACTCAGATAGGTTTGTTTCTAGCCATGTTCATGCGTATTGCTTTATTATTTGGAATAACATTATTAATTAAAATGAAGGAACCGTTATTTAGTCTTGACTGGGGTTGGTTCACTGCTCATTTTAATGGTCAAGCGTTAATATTGTTGGCTGGAGGTATCTTCTTAATCTATAAAAGTACCAAAGAAATCAATGAAAAAGTAGACCATAAAGGAGAAGAAGAAAAAGAATTAAAAACTTCTGCCGCAAAATCTTTCGGAAGTGTAATTTTTCAGATTTTGTTAATTGACCTAATTTTCTCTGTAGACAGTATTCTTACAGCAGTTGGTATGACTAACGGTCTTGAAGGAGCCCTATATATAATGATTACCGCCGTAATTGTTTCTGTGGGTGTCATGATGTTATTTGCTGTTCCGGTTGGAAACTTTGTAAATGCAAATCCTTCCATCCAGATTTTAGGCTTGGCTTTCTTAATTCTAATCGGCTTTATGTTGATCACAGAGAGCATGCACTTATCTGAAGCAATGTTAGTAGGAAAAGAAGTTGGTGCCGTACCTAAGGCATATTTGTATTTTGCCATTACATTCTCTTTGGCAGTTGAATTCATCAATATGAAAATGAGAAAGAAAAAACATAACTAATAAATATGCTTTCAAAGAATATAAAAAATGCGCTTATCATAGCCGCTTTGGTTGGAAGTTTGCTAAACACGATTAACAGTTATGATGTGATTTGGGAAGGTAATTTCACCCTCAGAAATGTCATCAAGATTATTTTGACATACATTACACCCTTCTGTGTGTCTTTATATTCTTCGACAATTGCAGCCAGATCATTTGAGAAAGCTTAAAATACAAAACACAGTTACCCAAAAAGTAACTGTGTTTTTTTTATATATTGTTTTATAAATTAACTTAGGTGCAAATAAGCGTCATGAAAAATACCATCTCCCATCGAGTAGCGGACTTTTTAAAAAACTTCCCTCCTTTTAACTTCTTACAACAAAAAGATATTGAAACCCTCTCGGAACAAATATCTATCATTTATAAAGAAAAAGATAGTGTTGTCTTCGCCGAGAACGAAGAAACCCATTCCTCTTTTTATGTAGTTCATAAAGGAGCTGTAGCGCTCAGAAAAGGACTCAAAAACGATATCTTGGATATGTGTGATGAAGGAGATATTTTTGGGCTAAGGCCTCTTATAGCCAATGAAAACTATAAGATGGAAGCCAGGACCCATGAGGAGAGTATTCTTTATGCGATTCCAATAGCCGTTTTTAAACCATACGCTCTAGAGAATAAAGCGGTAGGAAACTTTTTGATTGAAAGCTTTGCCTCTAACACGCGTAATCCCTACTCCAAAAGTCACAGGGGAAAATTATATGGCGAAACTGCAGGAAGCGAAGGTCTCTTAGACACTGATAAAAAGTTATTAGATTTACAGCCTGTAAAATATTCTAAAAAACTGATTACCTGCTCTTCTGAAACAACGGTAAAAACTGTTGCTGAAATCATGACCAAGAAAAACGTGGGTGCCATTTTGGTTGTAGAAAACACCCTCCCCGTTGGTATCATTACAGATAAGGATTTAAGGAATAAAATTGTGACCGGAGAATTTCCTATCACTACAACTGCAGCATCAATCATGACCACTCCCGTTGTTACCTATCCAAAGAAAATGACCGTCACTCAGGCACAAATGGCAATGATGAAAAGTAACATCAGTCATTTATGTCTTACGAAAGACGGTACGACAAACACAAAAGCTGTAGGCATTCTTTCCAAGCATGACGTTATGGTTTCGCTGGGTAACAATCCGGCTGTCTTAATTAAAGCGATAAAAAGAGCTAAAAAATTCAAAAACATAAAACCGATACGAACCAGTATCATGCATTTATTACAAGGGTATTTAGATCAAAATATCCCTATGACACTGACCTCTAAAATAATTACAGAATTAAATGATGCCTGTATTCAACAAGTCATAGAAATAGCGCTCAAAAAAATGAAAACTCCTCCTCCGGTAAAGTTTGCATGGTTGGCTTTAGGAAGTCAGGGACGAAGCGAGCAATTGCTGCATACTGACCAGGACAATGCCTTAGTTTATGAGGATGTTCCGGAAGAATTAAAAACAGAGACAAAAAAATATTTTATAGAATTATCTACTCATGTCAATAGAGGCCTCTTTGAAATTGGATATGATTATTGTCCTGCCGAAATGATGGCTTCCAATCCAAAATGGTGTCTGAGTCTTACAGAATGGAAAAATACAGTCTACGGCTGGATTACTAATCCAGGGAAAGATGGCGTATTATTGTCCTTTATATTTTTTGATTACAGCCTGTCTTATGGGGATCGTGATCTTGTAAACAATCTATCCGATTTTATTTTTGAAAATGTAAAAGCCAATCCGATATTTTATGTACACTTAGTAAGTGGGGCACTGAAAAGCCCATCTCCTACCGGATTTTTCAGGCAATTTTTATTAGAACAGGACGGTGCCCATAAAGATTTCTTCGATATCAAAAGACGGGCGCTGATGCCTTTGGCGGATGCTGCCAGAGTATTAATTATCTCACATTCTGTAAAATCAATCAGTAATACTCCGGAACGTTTTGAAAAATTAGCAGAATTAGAGCCAAGCAATAAAGAACTGTATTTAGCCTGTTCCTATTCCTATAAAGCATTACTAAAATTCAGAACCAAACAAGGACTTTTGCATAATGATTCCGGGCAGTTTATTACCCTTAAGGATCTTTCAAAATTAGAAAAAATAAAACTGAAGAGCACTTTTAAAACCATTAAGGAACTTCAGGATCTTATTACTATCCGATTTAATGTTTCAAACATATTGTAATGATGAACTTCTTAAACCGAATTAAAACCTCCGTACTTAACTTTTTAGATAAAACTGAAGAGTCAGACGATGAGACACTATCTCAAGATATTGAAACTGTACGTTTTGTAGTTTTGGATACAGAGACCACGGGCTTTGATTATATAAATGACAGGATACTTTGCATTGGAGCCCTTGTTCTGCAAAATAATACGATTAACATTCAGGATAGTTTTGAAATTTTTATTGAGCAGGAACATTATGATAAATCAACTGCAAAAATTCACGGAATCCTGAAAGAATGGATTGTGAGCCGCCCCTCTGAATTAGAAGCCTTACAACAATTTTTGGTGTTTTTAGGAGACTCTATTATCATTGCGCATCACACTTACTTTGATATTACTATGATTAATAATGCATTGGAGAGAAACGGATTGCCAAAATTAAAAAACAAGACTCTGGATACGGCGGTGTTGTATAAAAAAACGCTCATAAAATCTTATCTGTTGGAACGCAAAGACACATATACTTTAGATGAGTTAGCCGATAAATTTGATATCTCTAAAAAAGACAGGCATACGGCCATAGGTGATGCCTATATTACTGCGATAGCTTTTTTGAAAATTCTGAGCAAATTGAAAGAGGAAAAGGAAATTACGCTAAAGCAGTTGTTCAAATAAAAAAATCCCTTTAGGAAAGTCAAAAAAAAAGCTCCTTTTTGAGGAGCTTCTATTTAATCTAAACTTAAAGTTATCTGACCGTCATCTTCCAATTGAACATCCGCATCATTTGCGTCTGTTTCTCCCTGAACTTCCAGTTCTTCAGGAATAACCTCCTCAGGAGCTTCATAAGGCAAAGGTTCCAATAAATTGACTTGCTTCAACTTGTCTGTAGTTAATTGATTTCCGAGTGCTTTAAAGCCTTTAACTGCAATAAATGACTCTATATCAACAACCATATTTTCTTTTTGAACACCTTTTACTTTCGTGAAAACCAACTCAGCGACCGGACGATAATCTGTTGACACTATTTCCAGTTGGGATTTAGGGTTTTCGGTAATAAAACATTCCTCTCTATTTTCGGTTTCCACCAAAAAGCGTTTGATGTAATATCGTTCTTTTTCACCATCAAAATAAATGGCTGAAATCGGTTTTTTAGGAACCCATTTTTCTAAGACCACCATATCTTCATCAAAATGCGTGGATAATTCCGGCGTAATCACTTTCAGTTTACCCGATTGGGAAATTATCAGAATTTTATCACTTGGCCTGAATTCTCCTAACAGTTCTCCTCTTGCATCTACATTTAATCGTTGAACGGTTTCATCATACCAAATTTTTCTTGGCAATAAAGTAGAAATTCCTTTCTCTTTCAGTTCGATTTTTTTGATTGGGTATTTGGTCACCAAGTTTCCTTTGGAAGCACGGCCTTTTATCGCCAAATTAGCAAAATCAATATCGAATTTTAGTTTTTTGACACTACCTACCTGACGTAATATTATGGTTATTACCTCAGCTTCGCCATTTGGATTACAGGAGAAATACAACACTTGAGATCCTGCCGTTTCATTAGTCAAATCATAGGCTTTATCACGTGTTACCCCAGAAACATTAAAACGTTTGATATAAGACGGCCCTGATTTTCCATCACGATAAATCATGTTGTAAATGGTACGCTTGTCACTTTTATCAAAAATAGCAACATGAATAATATCTTTCCCAACAAATGTTTTGGCATCCACTTTAGTAATCATCATTTTTCCATCACGCAGAAAAACGATTACATCATCAATATCAGAACAATCCGTAACGTATTCGTCTTTTTTCAAACTGGTACCTACAAAACCTTCTTCTCTGTTTACGTATAATTTTGTATTTCGAAGGACCACTTTAGTCGCTTCAATATCATCAAATATGCGGAGTTCCGTTTGACGCTCGCGTCCTTTTCCGTATTTTTCTTTTAGTTTGGTAAAATAGGCAATGGCAAAATCAATAAGGTGTTCCAAATCGTATTTTACTTTTTCGATATCACCTTCCAGTGCTTCGATTTTATCTTGCGCTTTATTACTGTCGAATTTTGAAATACGCATAATTCGAATATCCAGTAACCTCAAAATATCTTCTTCGGTCACAGCACGTTTCAAATGTTTAATATGCGGTTTCAAACCTTCATCAACAGCATTGATTACCCCTTCTCTACTGGTTTCTTCTTCAATATCACGATAGATTTTCTTTTCGATGAAAATGCGTTCCAAAGAAAGGAAATGCCATTGTTCTTCTAACTCCGCCAATTGAATTTCGAGTTCGCTTTTCAACAAACTTACCGTTCTGTTAGTCGAAATTTTCAACATATCAGAAACACCGATAAACAGAGGCTTGTTGTCTTCAATCACACAACCCAATGGCGCCACAGAAGTTTCACAGGCCGTAAAAGCAAATAAAGCATCAATAGTTTTATCCGGTGAAACACCAGGGAAAAGATGAATCAGAATCTCAACATCGGCAGCAGTATTATCCTCAATTTTCTTGATTTTGATTTTCCCTTTTTCGTTCGCTTTCAAAATACTGTCAATCAAACTTGAGGTATTCGTAGAAAACGGAATCTGGGTAATCACCAAAGTATTCTTGTCCAATTGAGAAATCTTCGCACGTACCCGCACACGACCACCACGTAGTCCATCATTATAATTAGAGACGTCAGCAATACCGGCCGTCATGAAATCAGGATAAATCGTAAAAGGTTTTCCTTTTAATATTTTTATAGAAGAGTCAATTAACTCATTGAAATTATGGGGCAACACTTTCGTGGAAAGTCCTACGGCAATACCCTCAGCTCCTTGCGCCAAAAGCAATGGGAATTTTACGGGAAGATTATTTGGCTCTGCTCTTCTTCCGTCATAAGAAACACCCCAATCTGTAATTTTTGGACTGTATAAAACTTCCAAAGCAAATTTAGACAAACGGGCTTCAATGTAACGGGAAGCCGCAGCACCGTCACCGGTCAGGATATTCCCCCAGTTCCCTTGGCAATCAATTAGCAATTCTTTCTGCCCAATTTGCACCATGGCATCACCAATACTCTGATCCCCGTGGGGGTGATACTGCATGGTGTGTCCCACAACATTGGCCACTTTATTGTATCGACCGTCATCTAATTCTTTTAGGGAATGCATAATTCGGCGTTGTACCGGTTTGAATCCGTCCTCAATGGCAGGAACCGCACGCTCCAGAATTACATAAGAGGCATAATCCAAGAACCAGTCTTTGTACATACCTGTTACTTTGGTAATGGTATCATGACTGTCTTCTTCCTGATTATCGTAAAAATGCTGGCCTTCAAAGTGCTTAGCATCTACTTCATTACTATTTTCAGAGTCATCTCCTTCTTGATTTTCATCAATCGGGTTCTCATCCGAATTATTTTCTTCGTTGTCTGGAATTATGTTATCGTCTTCTTCGTCTTTCATTTATTTTGATTCCGAAATTAATTTTATTAAGTCTTCTCTGCTTGGCAGAATTGTTTTGTATTTACTGGCAAATATTTGCTCGTTATTTTCTGGTAAAGTATATTCAACTAACAAATCACTCTTGTTTTGACAAAGTACAATTCCTATAGTTTTATTCTCATCTTCCAAACGCATTTCTCTGTCATAATAATTGACATACATTTGCATTTGTCCCAAATCCTGGTGTTTTAATTCTCCTATTTTCAAATCAATCAGAACAAAACATTTTAATATTCGATTGTAAAAAACCAAATCGATTCTAAAATGTCTATCATCAAAAGTAATTCAGTTTTGTCTTGCGACGAAAGTAAAACCATGACCCAATTCTAATAAAAAATGCTCTAATTTATTGATAATTTCTTCTTCTAATTGACTTTCAGAATACTGATGCAATTCAGGTAAACCTAAAAATTCAAGTATATAAGGATCTTTAATAATATCTTTTGGCTTTTCAATAATCTGGCCTTGCTCAGAAAGTTTTAATATTCCTTCTTTATCACGACTTAAGGCTAATCTTGTATAAAGTGCCGAATCGTATTGACGTTTTAATTCGCGAACGCTCCAATTGTGTTTTTCAGATTCTATTTCGTAAAAACGTCTTTCTCTTTCATCATCAATTCGCATTAAGAATGAATAATGGGACCATGTTAGTTTAAAAACACTTGACATCGTCTCGTGTTTTAAAAATTCGCCAGACAGTGCCTGCGGAATCTCCCCGTCTAAATTCCGCAATGCTGTTGCGGAATTCTTTATTTCTAATATCCGCAACAGTGTTGCGGATTTTGAATAAATCAAATAAAACTTTCTAATTCTTTCTAAAACATCAACAGAAAACCCTTTCCCAAACTCATTTATTAGTTGTTTAGAAAGTCCTTTGAGTATTTGCTTTCCATATTCAGACGTATCTTTTCCGTTTTGCTCTTCCTCTACAATCATTCTCCCTATTTCATAATAGGTACAAACCATTGTTGAATTTACTGTCCGAAAAACCTGTTGTCGAGCATTTTGCAATAGTTCGACTACTTGAGAAAATAGAATTTTATTTTGAAGATTTCCTGACACTATTTAAACTTTTCTGTATTATTTCGCTTCTTCCAAAACGTCTAATTCCACCTTCAAATTCTTGATGATAAAATCTTGTCTATCTGGTGTGTTTTTACCCATGTAGAACGACAATAATTGCTCAATCGAAGTGTTTTTGTCCATCATAATAGGATCCAGACGAATCGTTTCTCCGATAAAATTTTTAAACTCATCCGGCGAAATTTCTCCCAATCCCTTAAATCGGGTGATTTCCGGTTTTGGTTTCAACTTTTCTATCGCTGCTTTTCGTTCTTCTTCCGAATAACAATAAATAGTTTCTTTTTTGTTTCGAACCCTGAACAATGGTGTCTGCAAAATATACAAATGCCCTTCTTTGATTAATTCAGGAAAAAACTGAAGGAAAAATGTAATTAATAACAATCGGATGTGCATTCCGTCGACATCGGCATCCGTAGCGATTACAATATTATTGTACCGCAAATCCCCCATGTCTTCTTCGATATTCAAAGCCGCTTGCAGCAAATTGAATTCCTCATTTTCATACACAATCTTTTTGCTCATTCCGTAGGAGTTCAAAGGCTTCCCACGTAAACTGAAAACCGCTTGCGTATTCACATCACGTGACTTGGTAATAGAACCCGAAGCCGAATCTCCCTCGGTAATAAAAAGGGTACTTTCTAAATAACGTGGATTTTTAATGTCCGGTAAATGAACCCTGCAATCACGCAATTTTTTATTGTGTAAACTGGATTTTTTTGCTCTGTCTTTGGCTAATTTTCGAATTCCGGAAAGTTCTTTTCGTTCTCTCTCAGCCTGAAGTATTTTTCGAAGCAACAAATCAGCTGCTTCCGGATTTTTATGTAAATAGTTGTCTAATTTATTTTTGACAAAATCATTAACAAAGGTACGAACCGATGGCATTCCCGGTTCAGACCCCATATCGGTAGAACCTAATTTGGTTTTGGTTTGTGATTCAAAAACCGGCTCCATCACCTTAATACTGACAGCACTTACAATCGATTTTCGAATATCGGAAGGATCAAAACCTTTATTATAAAATTCACGGATGGTCTTTACAACGGCCTCACGAAAAGCAACTAAATGTGTTCCTCCCTGAGTGGTATTTTGTCCGTTTACAAAAGAGTGATATTCCTCGCTGTATTGCGATTTACTGTGTGTCATGGCCACCTCAATATCATCTCCTTTGAGGTGGATAATTGGATAAACCATATCTTCTTCAGAAATGTTTTCATCCAATAAATCCTTTAATCCGTTATCCGAATAAAATTTTTCGCCATTGTAAATTATGGTTAAACCTGTATTGAGGTAACAATAATTTTTTAGCATTTTGATTATATATTCATTTCTGAATTTATAATTTTTAAAAATGGCCTCGTCTGGTGTAAAAGTTACTTTCGTTCCTTTACGCTTGGTTGTTTCTACAATATCTTCTTCAAGAACCAAATTTCCTCCTGAAAATTCCGCCGCTTTTTGTTTTTCATCACGAACGGATTCCACACGGAAATAATTGGATAATGCGTTTACTGCTTTCGTACCCACACCATTCAAACCAACCGATTTCTTGAACGCCAGAGAGTCGTATTTTCCTCCCGTATTCATTTTGGAAACAACATCGATCAATTTACCGAGAGGTATCCCACGACCGTAATCGCGTACCGCAACTGTTTTGTCTTTGATAGTTACCTCGATGGTTTTTCCGGCACCCATAACAAACTCATCGATACAGTTATCGAGTACCTCTTTTAGCAGAATATAAATACCATCATCCGGCGAAGAACCATCACCCAATTTCCCAATATACATACCGGGACGCATACGGATGTGTTCTTTCCAGTCGAGCGAACGAATATTATCTTCGTTGTATTGATTTTGATCGGACATTTTAAATTTTGTGGATTTTGTGCTAATGTAGTGTAATTTGACAAAATTTAAAAGAGAAGGAAATCAAAGTTATCAAAAATGATATCGACAATGAAGATTGAAAGATTGAAAGATTGAAAGATTGAAAGATTGAAAGATTGAAAGATTG
>RCUQ01000973.1_pt1 | contig 11729 bp, 10 predicted proteins | sample 2166351 | NCBI WGS metagenome assembly RCUQ01 (sample SAMN09932597, study PRJNA488358) | compost metagenome | feature: garden; material: soil; isolation source: compost soil in acetonitrile-enriched culture | place: Germany: Experimental Botanical Garden Goettingen | collected 2016-01-27
GATATCAAGGGGTTGGTTTAATGTCCCTCAAAATTGCAATTATTCCGGCACGGGGTGGCAGTAAACGCCTGCCTGGAAAGAATATTAAGCCGCTGGCAGGCAAACCACTCATCCGCTGGACAACGCAGGCCGCACTCGCCAGCGGTGAGTTTGACATGGTGATCGTCAGCACAGATAGTCAAGCGATAGCCGATATTGCGATGCAAGATGCTGGTGTAATATTTCCAGGGTTGCGTCCTGCTGAGCTTGCTGGTGATATGGCCACGACCAACGATGTAATCTCTCATGTTGTGCAATGGGTAGAAGAACATTATTCGATGGTGGATATGATTGCGATATTACAGCCTACATCACCATTGCGTACGGCACAGCAAATAAAAGAGGCTGTAGCGTTATATAAGAATAAAAAAGCGACTGCAGTGGTTTCAGTTTGCGAATTGGAACATCCGGTTCAGTATTGCAATAGATTACCGAAAGACCATAGTTTGAATTATTTTATCACCCCTTCTGTTAATAAAAGGAGTCAGGATCTTGAGCCTTTCTATCGCTTGAATGGCGCTATTTATCTGTTTGACCGACAGCATGTCGGAGATCTGTCTGGTATCTACTGTGAAAATTCCTATGCATATCTGATGGATAAGAAGAGTTCTGTCGATATCGATGATGAGTTTGACTTTATACTGGCAGAAGTAATAGAGCATCATATTTCAACATGAAAGTAGTTCATCTTTGCATTACCTATCGTCAATTGCTGATGGCCATTTGTGATGCGCTCAAAACAGGTAGACATACGACGATAATTTTCCCCATTGATTATCAGTTTATCAATGGTCAGGTTCGCTATCATCTTGTTTGTGCCTATCCAGAAATTGAATTTCATTTTGTCAGGGAACAGTCACACATTGCTGCGTTTGCAACCCTGCCAGCTATGATGCCTAGTATTGTGCGCAGAAATGTCACGCTACAAGGCGGGATCCGTACACCTTCACAGTGGTGCCCGACTTTTTTGCGAGGGCAGCGTTTCGATATTGGCTACATCTATCACACCGGCCCTTTCTTGGCCAAAGTACTGCGTGGTCTCTGTAGTTCCATCGTGTTGCGAGAGGATGGGTTGTCCAATTACGTCCCGCAGCCCTTGTCGGTCAAGAAAGCGGTGATCCGGGCCTGTTTCGGATTGCCATGGCGTGCCCAGGTGTGGGGAGATGAACCCTGGGTGACCTCTGTCGAGGCGGAGAATCCTGACGCCTTGCCTGAGGTTATTCGCAGTAAGGCTGTGCCGTTGAAACTGATGGATCTGCTCTCATGTATTGATGATGTTCAGCGGCTGCGTCTCGCAACCATTTTTGGTCTCAACAAGTATATTGGCTTCAATGAGCCCAAAGGATGCCTTATTCTGACGCAGCCTGTCGATTTGGTCGGTATGTGCAGTGAGGCCGACAAGTTAACCCTCTACGCGCGTTTGGTTGATCTCTTCCGGGCTCAGGGCTATCGGGTATATTTGAAACACCATCCCAAAGAAGGGGCCTATCATATCGGGCATGATGTTGAACAATTGCCGACGGCGTTTCCGATTGAACTATGGTCCTTTATCACTGGTCATCGTTTCGTCTATTGTATCGCTCTTTGCTCTACCGCTCTTGCGACCAATGAGATGAGGGTCGCCGAGCACCATATGCAGGTAGTACCAATAGAATATTTCAATGCCAGGCATGCCTCCCAGTGGCTGGGACTCGTCAACTCAATCGTGGTACCCTGATTCATGTCTTCTTCCTTGCGGCATATGCTTGGCCACTCATTCATTTTTATTGTGTTTGACGGGATCAACAAAGCGATTCCTTTTTTGTTGCTTCCTTACCTGACACATCGCCTGGCTACAGCCGAGTTTGGGCTGCTCGAGCTGTTCAATACCTATGTAGCACTCTTGGTGCTACTGATTATGTTTGGTGTTGATGGGTGGTGTTCTGCCCATTTTCACAAGCTGGAACGAAATGTATTTTCCGGCATGCTGCGTTTGGGCTTGTTAAGCATCGCCGCCGTGTTTGTTGTGAGCATGCTCATGATGATGTTTCTTGCGGATGATCCGCGTTTTATCTTTGCGCCACTCTATGCTTTGGGAATGTGCCTGATTCAGATCAGAGCTATTTTGTACCGTTTTGAACTTAAAACGATCAAGGCATCGATGTTGCTGTTTCTCAACGTAGCGGTCAGCTCACTACTGACAATTACAGCCTTCGAATTGATGACACCAGGGCTGACTTGGCGTTTGGCGGCATTGCTGTTACCCGTGGTATGTCTTGGGAGTTTCTCTTGCTACTCCCTCTGCCGCCAGTTTCCCGTATTATCAACCCCGGATGGTGATATTCGGGCCTTATGGAAATTTACCCTTCCGCTGCTACCTAATGGTTTAATTAATTTTGTGAGATTTGGTGCTGATAGGTTTTTTGTTGCTCATGCATTTGGGATTTTAAACCTTGCGGTATTTAGTGTGGGCTATCAATTATCTATGGTTGTTAATATCTTCATGCTTTCATTAAATCAGGCCACAATGCCACATGTAATGAAGTTATTGGCGATTGATGATAAGAAAAATATAAAGCGTGTTTTCTCGATTCAGCTGTTGTTATTGCTATTTTTTATTTTATTATTTTTCATAATGTTGCCCTATATAGTTCAGCATTTATTTTCTCCTGAATATATTAAATCAAAGCACTTCACATTGATTTATATGATGTCTTACCCATTTGTTTTTATAAGTATCATGCTGAGTAATGTCTTATTTATAAAGGGGAAGACAATGCATGTACTTATGTCGACAACGATATCATCATTGGCTCATATAATTGGCTTGATATGTATATTTTTGTTTGAGGCTAAAATGGATTATGTTCCTTACGTATCATTATTGTCAGCGGCAGTGTCATTGATGATTACAGTGATTTTAATAAGAAAAATAAATAGCAACGAGGTTAACATTGTACCTAAGTGATTCATACCTATTAGGGTTTAATGCAATTATTATTGCTAGCATGACTATGCTAGCATTTTTATACGCATTTAATAATGTATCCAATCCTCAACGTAGCCTTAACGAGTTCCTAGTTCTGCTCTTTTTTGTTTTCATTTTGATTGCATTTCGTACAAGAGGGTGGGATGTTGAACAATATTACAACGCTTATAATGGTATCGATGGAGAAATTTTAGATTTCGATAGCTGGTTTGAACCCGGTTTTTTATTCTTGAATTTTATTTTTAAGTATATGGATGCACCATATTTTATATTCAACACAGTGGTATCTCTTATACTTACGACACTGATTTTTCTTGCGACAAAAGACAATGTAAGAAATGCCTACATATTTTTGTTTCTATTAGTTTTGTTTTATTTTTTCAGAGGTCCATACGGACAAGTTAGGCAGGCAATATCTATTTTAGCTTTTATGGTATCAGTAAAATATCTTCTTCCTGAAAAGCGAAGCTTATTTAAGTATTTTTCAATAAATGCAATTGCCTTTACATTTCACTCTGTATCAATAGTATCAATAATTGTCCCATTTGTCTCATACATATGGATTAGCAGACGATTAATATACTGGCTGTCTTTACTTTTTTTGATAATTATTTTTTCTTTAATGATGTTCTCGTCAAACATTGGTGCGATATTATCCTATCTAGGCGATATACCATACTTAAAGAAAGTGTACATATATGTTACGAACTTTTCTGCTTCAGGAAATGTATTTAATCCAGATACGACAAGAATAATTTTTTGTTTTTTAATTATGATGTTCGCACCAGAAGGTTTTTATGATAGAGAGTCACCTTTTTCAAAAATAAACAATCTGCATAGAGTGGTATTTGCATTAGGTTCTTTATTATATGCGCTTCTTGTATTTGACTTCAGAATGGCATCTCGAATCGCGTCATTTTTTTATGTTTTTGATATTTTCATTTACACCAATTGTATATTTTTGGTGCGTGATTTAACAAAGAGAATGCTTTTATTTTCTATTGTTACCGTTGTTGGGATTATTTATCTTGTGTATGAGTTTTACATGATGAGTGTTGGCGAAATAAAGTATCAGTGGGGTTTTTGATTATGGGTTTAGAAATATTAATGGCGACAATGCATAAGAAAAATATTTCAGACATAGATTGGAAGTACAAGAATACAAATGCTGATGTTTTATTAATCAACCAAGCTGATTTTGATGGAACTGAAGTTACAGGAAATATTAGAATGTTTTCCTGTAAGGAGCGTGGTTCATCCAATAGCCGTAATATGGCATTGAAACATGCGGCAGGTGATATCTGCTTGATCGCAGATGACGATGTGGGTTATGTCGATGGAATGGAACATATCGTATTGGAAGCATTCGAAAAAAATCCGGATGCTGATATCATTACATTCCAGATAGTGACTCCGGAAGGCAATCCGTTCAATGCGGGTTATCCTCAGCAGTCCCAGTGGCACAACTGGCGTTCAATATTGCGTTGTGCGTCTATCGAGATTGCGTTTCGCCGTGATGCCGTGCTCAAAGCCGGTTTGTCACTGGACACCAATTTTGGTCTGGGTAGCAAATATCGTGTACACGACGAGATTATCTTCTTGAAAGATGCGATGGACAAGGGGCTCAAGCTGCTCTATCTGCCGATCCCGATTGTCATTCATCCTGCGGAGAGTTCAGGGACCGATTTCAATGATCACCTGGTCACCTCCAAAGGTGCCGCATTTGTCAGGCTGTTCGGGTTGAAGGGCATGTTTTTCAATCTTGTTTTTTCTCTGAAAAAGCATGGTGAATATGCAGACCGTTATAGCTTTATCAAGTTCTTGATGACCATGTGCCAAGGCTCCATCAAATTTATAAAAGAGGATAAGAAATGAGCGTGAATCACTGCAAGTATCTGGTTGTCGGTGGTGGCGTTTCCGGATTGATGTTTGCCAATCTGGTCAAGAATGATGATTTCATTCTTCTGGAAAAAGAAAGCGAGCTGGGTGGTTTCTGTCGAACCATTTATCAAGACGGGTTCATCTGGGATTATGCAGGTCACTTTTTCCACTTTGCCAATGAAGAAATAAAATCCTTCTTCAAGAGCAAGATTGCTGACGATGCTTTTGTATTGAAGGATAAAGTCACGAAAATATTCTATCAGGATAGTGTGGTGGATTTCCCATTCCAGACCAATATCCATCAGCTGGAAAAGGAAGAGTTTATCGAATGCCTCTACGATCTCTACTTCCGTGAAGAAAAAGATGTGTATGATTCTTTTCTGGACATGTTGTATGGCAAGTTTGGTAAATCCATTACGGAGAAATTCCTCAAGCCATATAATGAGAAACTTTATGCCTGTGACTTGAACTCACTCGATACGGATGCCATGGGGCGTTTCTTCCCCTATGCGAACCTTGAGCAAATCATACGCAACTTCAAGCAACAGTATCAGGGAAGCTACAACTCCACTTTCCTTTATCCCAAGAAAGGGGCCAAAGTATTTGTCGACGCACTGGCTCAGGATCTGCCTGAAGACAACGTGTTCTTGAATGAGCAGGTGGTCTCTATCGACGCAAAAGCGAAGATTGCAGTTACAACCCATCGTCGCATTTCTTACGATTACCTCATCAATTCGATGCCCTTGAACCGCTTCCTTTCCACCATTGATGATATCGACTATCAGCATTTTGTGGACAGACTTTCCTGGAACAAGGTACTGGTCTTCAATCTCGGCTTTGATAAAACGTCCACCTATGATGAGGTGCATTGGGCCTACTTCCCCGAGAAGAAGTACAACTTTTACCGAGTTGGTTTCTACAACAATATCCTCGATGATGAACGGCTCAGCCTGTACGTCGAAATTGGTTATGGCCCGAACGATGACATCAACGTGGAAGCGCAGCTTGCAGCAACCCTGGAGGGGCTCAAGGATGCAGGGATCATTACCGATCATCTCTTGCTGTCCTCATGCCACATTGTCATGGACCCGGCCTATGTGCATGTGAACAGCGAGCTGTCTGGCGTGAAGGATGAGGTAAAAAGCGAGCTCGAAAGTATGGGGATCTACTCCATTGGTCGTTATGGGGATTGGAAGTACTGCTCTATCGAAGATTCCATGCTCGATGCCATATCCGTCGCCAAAAAAATTGCTTGAACCATGAAATCCGATCATTTCTCAATCATTATGCCGGCGTTCAATGCGTCGGCAACCATAGGACAAAGCATTGAGTCAGTGTTGGCACAAACCTGCCCTTCATGGACGTTGCACGTCATCGATGATGCATCAAGTGATGCTACTCGGGAAATTGCCGAGGGGTATGTACATCGTGATACTAGGGTGGTTTACCATCAGATGGTACGAAATGGTGGTGTGGCGGCTGCACGCAATCAGGGGATTGCTATGGCAGACGGTGAATATGTTGCTTTTCTGGACAGTGATGACGTCTGGCATCCGCAAAAGCTGGAACTCCAGCTGAATTACCTGCTCAATGGCTATGATGTAGTTTGTTCAGATTATTTTATTTTCTCTGGAACAGTCACCAATATTGTTGGAAAATGTCAAAGAAAAGAACACTTTACATATAGCGACATGCTTAAGAGCAACAACATCGGCAACCTAACAGGTGTTTACAACAGAAGCAGGCTGGGTTCTTTCACCCAGCAGCGGGTTGGGCATGAAGACTATGTGATGTGGCTCGAAGTCATGGCTCGCGCCAAGCGTGGTTACTGTATCAAGCAACCTTTGGCATATTACCGGCGTGCAGAGGGGTCATTGTCCTCCAACAAGCTGAAGGCTGCTTCGTGGCAGTGGCATATCTACAGAAGAATACTCAAGCTGTCTTTGTTACCAGCACTTTACTATTGGCTGCACTATGCGTGTACAGCCGCTTTTATGCTTATTAATAACAAGTTCAAAGGAGTGCGTTTTGACTAGAAGTCCTGAACGTAGGCATTCTCGCTGGTATGAGCTGATTATTTTCAATCCCATTTCTTTGTTTTTCTTTGGTGCCCTGCTGGCAGTTTGTCTACCTGCCATCGAGCGTTGGGGATGGGGATTCTGGGAGGGGCTCAATGCAGTCAGAAGCAACACCTTGGTGGGAGCCTTTGTTGCCTTCCTGCTGACAGGGATAGTACTCCAACGTTTCTTGCGCTATCCGGGCGCGAGTCCCGTGGCTTATATGATCCCCACGGTGACGACCCTCTATGGTGCCCTGGTCGGCATTCTCTTCTTCCTGCGCCTGCCTTACAGCCGCCAGGTGTTGTTCGAGTCGTATCTGGTGGCGCTGCTTTGCTGCTGGCTGGCCTACTTCATCGGCCGCCGTTACCGGACTCCCAAATACGCCTTGCTGCCCTTTGGCGATTATCAGGCCCTGACTCGGCACGAATGTGTGCAGTGGCGTCTGCTGGACAAACCTGATCTTGGTGCCGTGCGCTATGACGCTGTGGTAGCAGACCTTCGAGATGAGAAGCTGGCGGGAGAGTGGGAGCGTTTCTTGGCGCGCTGCGCGCTGGCCCATATCCCCGTTTATCACATCAAGCAGATCAGCGAGACCTTGACCGGTCGGGTGAAAATTGATCATCTCCACGAAAACCAGCTCGGCTCCCTCTTGCCGTCCCCTGTCTATGCCTTCATCAAGCGTGGCATGGACATTCTGGCCGCGTTGATCGCGATCCCGCTGTTCTCACCCTTGATGCTGGTGACGGCTATTCTCATCAAGCTGGAGAGCCCGGGCCCCGTGATGTTCCTGCAAAATCGGGTCGGCAAGGGCAACAAGGATTTCTGCATCTACAAGTTCCGCAGCATGTGCAAGGATTCTGAAAAAGCCGGCGCCCAGTTTGCCCAGGACGGTGACATGCGTGTCACCCGAGTGGGCAAGGTGATCCGCAAGCTGCGTATCGACGAGCTGCCGCAGTTCTTCAACGTCCTTAAAGGGGACATGAGCCTGATCGGTCCGAGACCGGAGCAGCGTACCTTCGTCGATCAGTTCGAGCGAGAGATTCCTTTCTATATGTATCGCCACATAGTGCGACCGGGGATCAGCGGCTGGGCTCAGGTGGTGCACGGCTATGCCGCCGATGCCGATGATACCCGCATCAAGATCGAGCACGATTTTTACTACATCAAGCACTTCTCCCTCTGGCTGGATGTGCTCATCGTGTTCAAGACCATCCGCACCATTCTGACCGGTTTTGGCGCGCGGTAATCCCGATGCGGATCTTGTTGCTGGGGGCTCGTGGCCAGTTGGGACGAGCCCTTTTTTCTGCCCTTTGCCAAGGTTATCCCCATTGGCAGGTGGAGGCCCTTGGCACGACGGAGTGCGACATTACTGAGCCCCGATCGTTGACCGAGGCCCTGAATCGCCATCAGCCGGATGTGATCCTCAACGGGGCCGCCTATACGGCAGTCGATCTTGCAGAGGCGCAGCCTGAGCTGGCAGAACGCATCAATCATCATGCGGTGGCACTCCTTGCCCGGGAAGCCAGTGCCAGGGGGACGCTGCTGGTGCATTTTTCCACCGACTATGTGTTCGATGGTGCAGGAATAAGACCCTGGACTGAGGCGGACAAGCCCAATCCCCTCAATGTCTATGGCGCCAGTAAGTATGCCGGTGAGCAGGCAATACAGAGGCTATGCCCTGATCATCTGATCTTTCGTACAAGCTGGCTCTATGGTGGTGAAGGCCCGCATTTCGCTCGTACCATGCTTCGCTGTGCCAGAGAGGGCCACCCCCTGCAGGTCGTAGACGATCAATGGGGAGCTCCGACCCAGGTTCACTGGCTGGCGCATACCGTGCTGCTTGCATTGGGACAAGTGCTGACGGATCCAGACAAGCGAGGACTCTATCATCTGAGCTGTCAGGGGGAGACAAGCTGGCATGGCTTTGCCTCTGCACTGGTGCAGGAAGCCTGTCGGTTAGAGCTACTGACGCAGCCCGTCACGGTGAGCCCCATCTGTTCGACGCAGTGGCCGCAGTCTGCGCCCCGCCCCCTGAACTCCAGACTCGATTGCCGATTGTTCTCCACCGTCTTTGACATCAGGCTGCCTTCCTGGCAAGAACAGATGGCGATCTGGTTGGCCAGCCAAGGTGCAGATCTTGGGGCGGAGAATGTGTGCCCCTTCTAATGAGTAACTTCCCTTAATCCCATGGAGTCCCATGACCCAGCGTAAAGGCATCATCCTGGCTGGTGGTTCTGCCACCCGGCTCTACCCGGCAACCCTGGCCATCAGCAAGCAACTGCTGCCGGTCTATGACAAGCCTATGATCTATTACCCCCTCTCGACCCTGATGCAGGCGAGTATCCGCGACATTCTGATCATCAGCACGCCGCTGGATCTGCCCCGTTTCGAGTCGCTGCTGGGGGATGGCAGCCAGTGGGGCATGCGTTTTCGCTATGCAGTACAGGATGAACCAAATGGTTTGGCACAGGCCCTGCTGATCGCCGAGTCTTTTCTGGCGGGCAGCCCCTGTTGCCTCATCCTGGGCGACAATATCTTTTATGGCACCGAGCTGCCTGGTCAGCTTCAGCAAGCCTGCGCCAGGACGCAGGGGGCTACCCTGTTTGCCTACCATGTGCAGGATCCCGAACGGTACGGTGTCCTGGGGTTCGATGAAGAGGGAAAGGTACAGACGATCGTCGAGAAGCCAGTCTCCCCGGAGAGCCAGTATGCGGTGACGGGCATCTATTTTTATGATGACCAAGCAAGCAAGATAGCCCGCACCCTGCTCCCCTCGGGGCGGGGAGAGCTCGAAATCACCGACGTCAATCTACGTTATCTGGCGCAAGCCAGTCTGGATGTCTGTTTCATGGGGCGTGGCTCTGCCTGGCTAGATACCGGTACCCACGACAGCCTGCAGGAGGCCAGCAGTTTCATCCAGACCCTTGAAAAGCGGCAGGGGCTCAAGGTGGCAGCTCCCGAGGAGATCGCCTGGCGTCGTGGCTGGATATCAGATGCGCAGCTTCAGGCCTTGGCTCGCCCTCTTGCAAAGAGTGGGTATGGCACCTATCTGCTGCGTCTGTTGCAAGAGCCGTTTGGTAAAATGCATCCCGATTGGGATTGATAAGGTATTCCATTGGGTGATATATCCTTGCCCATTATCTCAAAGAAAACACCTATGCACTTTATTTCATTGAAGATTCCGGATGTTATCCAGATCTGCCACCAGCGTCATCAAGATGAGCGGGGCGATTTTATGGAGCTGTTTCGCCACGATCTCTTTACCCGCAGATGCGGTGATTTTTGCTTCGTTCAAGACAATTTGAGTCGCTCTCGGCAGGGGACATTGCGTGGTCTGCATTATCAGCGAGAGAGGCCGCAGGGCAAGTTGATACAGGTGATGGCGGGTACCATCTTCGATGTTGCGGTCGATGTGCGACAGGGGAGTCCGACCTATGGTCAATGGGTTGGTATGACACTCTCGGCGGAGGAGGGTGAGGGACTGTGGATCCCCCCAGGATTTGCCCATGGTTTCTATGTGCAGAGCGAGTGGGCTCATGTGTTGTACAAGTGTACCGACTATTATGTACCCGAGCTGGAAGCGTCTCTTAACTGGTCTGATCCGACGCTGGCTATTGCATGGCCCCTCATGGACAATGTGCCATTAGTCCTGTCAGACAAAGACCGTCACGCCCCTTTCTGGAAGTAACCTCATCTTTAGAGCTCAGTATGAACAAACAGGTATTCGATAATTCAGGCACTCAGTTGCCTCAAGGTTGGCAAGCCTCCGCTGGCGATGAGATCGATCTGCGTGAGCTGATCCTGGTGTTATGGCGCCAGAAGATCCTGATCCTGCTGGTTGCAGGCGTGTTTGCCGCAGCAGGTATTGCCTACGCCCTGTTGGCACCCCAGGTCTGGATCAGCCAGGCCGAGATCAAGCAGCCCACCCTCAAGGAGGTGGAATCACTCGAGCTTAATATCAACCAACTGATCAACGCTAAGATTCCGGCCTCAGCCTTTGTCTCCTTCAACAAGAAGGCGCTTTACGGTGATTTTATAAACAACTTCAATAGCTTCAATAACAAGCGTCAGTTCCTGATGGAGCAAGGCTATCTGGATGCCGAGGCCACGCAGGCCGAGGTCACCGATCCGAAAGGCAAGCGGCTGCTGCTCAAAAAAATGGCCGAGGGGATCAGCGCCAAGGCCCCGGACAAATTGCGTGAAGATGTCATCCTCTCCTTTGCCGCAGACACGGCGACCGAGGCGAAGCAGCGTCTGGAGCAATATATCGATTTCATCCAGCAGCAGGAGTCGATGGCCAAGGGCAAGGAGCTCAATACCATCTGGCAGAACCGGATCAAGACGCTGCAGACCCAGTTCGAAAGTGCCAAAATCGATACCCTCAAGCAGTTGCAAGACGACATATTGCGTACCGAATACAGCCTGCGTATCACTAAGGCGGCCGGGATCGAGGCGCCGGTGCAGAACCTGCAAGATCAGGGCAGCTTGGCCATTGACCTGGGAGCCCGCGCCTTGGCCGAAAAGCTCAAGATCCTCAAGGAGATCAAGAACCCCGAGTTCATGAATCCGGGGATTGGAGCGCTGCGTCTGCAACTGAACAGCCTCCAGGCCATCAAGATCGAGGCACTGCCATTCCAGTCTTTCGCCTACCTGGCCTCGCCGAGTGAACCCTTGAGCCGCGACAAACCCAAGCGCCCCTTGATAGTGGTATTGGCTACTTTACTCGGCGGCATGCTGGGCGTGGGCATAGTGCTGGTCCGTCATGCGTTTCGCAGGCCAGA
>RCUQ01000974.1_pt1 | contig 11726 bp, 8 predicted proteins | sample 2166351 | NCBI WGS metagenome assembly RCUQ01 (sample SAMN09932597, study PRJNA488358) | compost metagenome | feature: garden; material: soil; isolation source: compost soil in acetonitrile-enriched culture | place: Germany: Experimental Botanical Garden Goettingen | collected 2016-01-27
GAGCGCACCCCCGACGGCACGGGGCTGGGGCTTTCCATCGTCCGGCAGCTCGTCGAGCAGCACGACGGCACGATCGACCTCGTGAGCGCGCCCGGTGTGGGCACCACGTTCCACCTGAGCTTCCGGCGCGCGGTCGCGGCGCCGGCGGCGGGGTGAAAGGCCCGAATTTTCAGCCGACGTTGAGCCGGCGTCGAGGCGATGGAGAGCCCGACCGGGCACACTGACTCTCGAGCGGCTCCGTTTGCTCATCCCTCAAACCAACCGAAACCGGGTAAACGTTTCTTTGTGTGCTTGCTCGCCCATCAGGAGGTTCCCTTGCTGCGCAACGTACTGGCTTGTTCGATCGCCCTCGGTGGCGTGGAGCTGCTCCAGGCCCCCGAGGCCAAGGCCGAGACCCGCCGCGCGCTCGTGATCGGCATCGATCGCTACGCGCCCCTGCCCGCGGGCGGCGACGCGGCCAAGGCCTGGTCCGACCTCGACGGCGCGGTCAACGACGCCAAGGACGTCGAAAAGCTGCTCAAGAGCCCGGCGTACGGCTTCACGGCGGTGAAGACCCTCCACAACGAACAGGCCACGCGTGAGGCGATCGTGAACGCCATTCGCACGCATTTGATCGCGCCTGCCCAAAAGGGCGACACCGTGGTCATCTACTACGCCGGGCACGGCACCCAGGTGGAGAACAAGCTCTCGAAAGAGGCCGACAAAAAAGACGAGGCGATCGTGCCCCACGACGTGCCCACCGGCCAGGCGCCCCTGCGGGACAAGGAGCTCGCCAAGCTCTACAACGAGCTGATCGACAAGGGCGTCACCCCGACCATCATCATGGACTCCTGCCACAGCGGCTCGATCGGCCGCGGCGCCGGCAAGAGCCGCATGGTGCGCGCCAAGTTCGCGCCGGTGGCCGACGCCAGCGAGCCGCTGCCCCCCGAGTCGCGCGGGGCGCTGGTGCTCTCGGCCGCCCAGGACTACCAGGTGGCCCTCGAGGCGACCGACCGGGAAGGAAACCCCCATGGCGCGTTCACCGTCGCGTTGCTGCGGGCCCTCGAGTCGGGTGGTACCGGCGACTCGGCCGAGCGCGTCTTCCGGCGGCTGCGCACCTTCATGGACACCGACGGCCGGCCGCAAGACCCCGTGCTCGCGGGCAACGCCGATCGCCGCCGGGGCACGCTCTTCGGCACCGCCCCGGCCGCCGCGGCTTCCGCGCCCTCGGTCTTGATTCAGGCCGTCACCGACGGCGTGATCGAGCTTCAGGGCGGCCTGGCCGACGGGCTGGTGGTGGGCTCCGAGCTGCGCCGGTCGGGCGCGGGTCCTGCCGTGCGGCTGCGCGTCACCGGCACCGCCGGCGTCGGGCGGGCCCAGGCGGCCGTCATCGAGGGCGAGCCCGACCAGGTGGCGGCCGGCGACGCCTATGAATTGGAGGCCTTTCCCGCCAGCAGCGACACCACGCTCAAGCTCTGGATGCCGAGCGTGGCCATGCCCGAGCCCCAGGTGCGCGCCGCGATGCAGCGCTTCCAGGCGCTCGGCGGGGTGGGCCGCATTCGATTGCTCGACCGGCTCGGCGGGGCGCCGTCGCACACGCTCGTCTGGGAGGGCAAGGACTGGGTGCTGACCTACCCGGACGGCCGCTGGGAGAGCTTGGGCGCCACGCCGGACGTGGCCAAGCTGCAAGCGAAGCTGCTCCTCGGCACGGACCCCGTCGAGCTCTTCGTCTCGGCGCCGCCCACCCCGGTGGTGGCCGAGCGGTTGAAAGGCGCGTTCTCGCGTTTGCAGGGCAGCATCGATCTGGGGGCCGATCGCCTCAAGGCGCATTACCTGCTCGTCGGGCGCTTCGTCGACGGGCGGCTCGAGTACGCCTGGGCCAAGCCGCCCGAGGCCTTGCCGCCGGCTCCGCCCAAAGAGGCCCGCGGCCTCGCGCCGGCGCGCGATCGCCAGGCCAGCTCGCTGCCCGTCGCCACGAGCTTCGCGGCGGCCGTCGGCGAGGGCACGGGCATGGCCAACGCGCTTCGGACGCAAGCCGCGCGGCTCTTCAAGGTGCGCTCGTGGCTGCAGTTGCCCTCGCCGCCGGACAACGGGCGGTTCCCGTATCACCTGGCGCTGACGCATGCCGCCACCGGCAAGCCCGTCGAGGGGCAGCTGGTGGTCGGCGAGCGCTACGGCTTCGTGCTGAAGGCCGACCCGGCGCCCGCCACGCGCATGCCCGAGTCGCGCTTCGTTTACGTCTTCGCCATCGACAGCCACGGCACGAGCACCCTGCTCTACCCCGACGCGGACGCGGGCGGCGTGGAGAACAAGGTCACCTTCCAGACCATGAGCCCCGAGGAAATTCCCCAGACCATCCCGCTGGCGGACGAGGCGATGGTGGCTCAGGCGCCGTTGGGCATCGACACCTACATCCTCTTGACCACCAAGGAGCCCCTGCCGGACCCGGCGGCCTTGGAGGCCGAGGGCGTCACGCGCGGGCGCCGCGACCAGACCACGGCCATTCAGGCGCTGATCGACGACCTCGGCAGCGCGACGCGCGGCGGGGCCAAGGTCAAGCCCGAGGCCTGGTCGATCGAGCGGCTGCCGCTCGAGACCGTCCAGCGATGAGGCGCGGCCTCGTGGGCGCGCTGGCCCTCGCGCTGGTCATTCCGGCCTGGCCGGCGCCCACCGCCGAGGCCCAGCCGCCGGTGATCAGCACCATGCCCCTGACTCCGGCCGTGCCGGCCCCCGCCTTTCGGTTGCCGCGCACCGACGGCCGGGCGGCGGTCAGCCTGGCCGACACGGCCGGTCAGGTCCGGCTGGTCAACTTCTGGGGCACCTGGTGCGGCTACAGCCGCATCGAGGTGCCGGCGCTCGCGGCGCTGCAGCGGGCCTACCGGGGGCGGGGGCTCGCGGTAGTGGGGCTCGCCATCGAGCGGCAGGCGCTCACGCCGGAGCGGTTCATGCAGCGCGCGGGAACGCCTTATACGTCCTTGCTGGCGGACGCCGCCGTGCAGAAGGCCTTCGGCGGCATTCGGGTCGTCCCGACGACCTTCGTGGTGGACCGGCAGGGCCGGCTGGTCGAGAAAATCGAAGGTCTTCGCGATCAGGCGTTTTTCGATCGGACGGTGAGGAAATACCTCTAGGCGAGTGGGTATATCACCAGACAGGCAAGCCTTTGGCGATCGGGCGATCGCCATGCGCCGGTGAGCCCGGAGGGATTCCGGACCCGCGGCTCAGTGCCCGTCTTGCCCGAGCCGATTGGGAGCCTCGATGCTTTACCGTTCTCTCCTCGTCACCGCCATGCTGGTCGCCGCGACGCCTGTGGGCTCGCTGTCGGCGATCGCCGCCCCCGCGGCCGGCGGCGCCGCCGCCATCCAGGCCCCCGCGCCGGACTTCGGCAAGCTCTTGCAGAGCGCCAAGGCGGGCGACGTGCAGGCGCAAGACGCCCTCGGCCAGTACTACTTCGAGGGCCGCGGCGGCACGCCCGACTACGCCGAGGCCTTCAAGTGGAGCGAGAAGGCCGCCAAGAAGGAGGTGGCCACCTCGCTGGTGCGCCTCGGCATCCTGTACGCCTCCGGGTTGGGCGTGGAAGCGCCGGACGCCGAGAAGGCCTTCAAGCACCTGCGCAAAGGCGCCATCAAGGGCGACATCGAGGGCATGCTGCTGGTCGGCATGGCCTTCCGCGCCGGCGACGGCGTCGAGGCGTCGGACACCGAGGCCTTCAAGTGGGTCAAGCGGGCGGCCCTGCGCGGCCACGCGCGCGGCCAGTTCCACCTGGGCTCGATGTACAAGGAGGGCGCGGGCGTCGAGACGGACATGAAAGCCGCCGAGGCGTGGCTGACCAAGGCCGCCGCCCAGGGCGTGCCCGAGGCTTTCTCGGTGCTCGGCGACCTCTTCGAGGCCGACGACGAGGCCAAGTCGATCGCCTGGAACCGCAAGGCCGCCCAGGCCGGCCACCTGCCCAGCACCGGCTACGTCGGCCTGCAGCTGGCCCTGACCGACAAGCCCGCCCAGCAGCAAGAGGGCCTCAGCTGGCTGCGCAAGGCCGCCGAGCGCGGCGACGGCGAGGCCACGGCGGCTCTGGCCAAGTACCTGGTGGGCGTCTGCCCGCACAGCTCCTACCGCCACCACGCCGACAACGAGTGCCTGCCGAAGAAGGCCGCCCGCAACGAGGCCGAGGGCCTGAAGCTCATGCTGGCCGAGGCCGAGGCCGGCAACTCGCTGGTCTTCTACCCGCTGGCCCGGCTCTACGCCCAGGGCCGCGGGGTGGCCAAAGACGCCGCCAAGGCCTACCACTGGCTCGGCCGCGCGGCGATCTCGGACCAGTACGCGGCCGAGGCGCTCGCGGACCTCGTCAAGGGCCTGGCCGCCGGCCAGTTCGCCCAGAACCGGCCCCAGGAGGCGGTGGCCTGGTACCAGCGCGCGTTGAACGGCGCCAGCAGCCAGCAGGCCCGCTTGCAGCTGGCCATGGCCTACGAGCAGGGCAAGGGCATCGGCAAGGATCCCGTCGAGGCGGCCTTCCACTACGCCGTGGCCGCCCGGGCCACGGACGACGCCCACGCCAAGCCCGCCGCGGCGGGGCTCAAGCGGGTGCTCGCCACCTTGACCAGCCCCCAGCGCACCGCGCTCCGCGAGCGCTTCTTGGGCCACACCTTCCGGTACTACTAAGACGCGAAAAAAGCGGGCGGCCCGATCGGGCCGCCCGCTTCGTGGTGTCTGCCTACCGCCCGCGCCAGATGGCGTCGTAGCCGGCGGCCTGTTCCTTGGCGCGCAGGGCCTTCAAGGAGGCCTCGAAGGCGTTCACCAGCTCGGGCAAGCGCGCCACGCGGCTCATCTCGCCGGGGTTCTTCTGGAGGGCCTCGGCGTTGAAGGGCACGCCGTCGGTGGCCTCGATGAAGCCCGTCGCGTAGCTGAGCGGGCCGGCAGCGTAGCCGTTGGTGGCCCCGAAGATGATGTAGGTCAGGCGCGGAATCAAGACCAGCTTGTCCGAGTCCTTGGCGGTCGCGATCTGCAGATCCAAGGTGGCCGAGAGCAGGCCGTCGGTCTTGGACTCGCGCATGACGCGGGCGAGCGCCCTATCCGCCGGGAACGTGCTCGAGACCTCGATGGTGTCGAGCGACTCGGCGAGCACGTGGCGCGAGCCGGGCCGAATCTTGACGATGTAGGACGTGGCGCCCGCGCGGGTGTCGCGCTCTTCGGAAATGTCCTTCATGGCCTTGTAGGTGGGTGAGCTCGCCAGGCGCTCGGCGGGCAGCATGGTGGTGTTGGACACCCGCTTCAGGCTCGCGCCGAGCCGGGTCTCGAGGTCTTTCAAGAGCGCGTTCCAGTGGCCGTCCGGCACCTCGGGGAACTGCTTGGTGATGGTGGTCGTGGTGGTGGTGACGGTCTGGTAGCCGTAGGACTTGCTCTCGTAGGTCTTCGACTCGTAGAGCTTGCCGCGGGCGCGCAGCGTGCCGAGGGCGATGGTCTTCGCCATCGGCAGCGGCGGGCCGTAGAAGGCGTTGGGCTTGAAGGCCATGAAGCCCACCTCGCTGGTGCTGCCGGGCAGCTTGCCCTGCACCTCGAGCTTGGCGTTGAGAGGCGCGTCGCCCGTCACCGTCACGGGCGCCCAGGTCCAGGCCTGGCCGAGCGTCTCGGCCGCGCCGACGGCGGCTGCCGGCAAGCCGTGCTCGTAGCGCTCGACGAGCAGGTAGTTGGCGCCTTTGAGGATGCCGACGGCCCCGACGTCGTGGCTCGCTGAGACCAGCATGTTGCGGAAGGCCTCTTTGGGCACGGTGATGCGGTCGGCGGCCTTGAAGATGCCCACGGCCGACATGGTCTGGATGCCCATGGCCTGAATGGCGACGGAGACCTTGATCGGCGTGCCGGCGGTGCCGGCGGGGTTCGCCAGGTCCAGCACGACGTCCTTGCCGAGGTCGATCGTGGCGCCCTTGGCGGGCTTGCCGTTGATGGCCTTGAGCGTGATCGGCTTGGCCGGGGCCACCACCAACCGGGCCTCCTGGCCGCCCGTGGTGCGCAGCACGATCGTCTTGGGGGCGAGGTCCTTGGCGCTCAGCGCGATCTGGTAGGCGCCCTTGCCGACGTAGGGAATCGGCACGATCGGGCCGTTGGGCGTGGCCTGGTAGCCCACGGCGCCGTCGAGCTCGTACATGCCCACGCCCTGGCGCTTGAGCAGCACCACGCCGAGCAGGTTCTGGCCCTCTTGCCAGGTCTCGCCGGAGTCGACCGCTTCGACCAGGCCGCTGTCTTTCGGGAAGAGGTTGGTGACGTAGGAAGCGCGCACCGACAGCTCGGACAAATTGGCGGTCTTCTGGGTGATCGCGGCGGCCGTCATGTCGCCGATGAACTTCATCATCACGGCGCAGCCGCTGGTGGTCGTCGCGAGGGCGATGGCCAGGGCCGCCGCCAGCAAGGGCTTCTTCAAGGCGTTCTCCTTATGGGCGCAATCGGGTATTCGAATGACCAGACGATGAGGCGTCGCCACGTCGTCTGAACGATTCAACATAACCGGGAACCGGGCGAGCGTCAATGTGCCCGTCCGGCCCGGCGCGAAGCCGGGCCGGACGGGCGAAAAGTCGCCGCAGCGCGGGTTTGGCGCTGACTGTCGGCGGCCCTGCTGCTTCGCCGGCGCAGGGACAATTGTCCCTACGTCAGGCGGACGGCATGACCGACGGCGAGGGCGACGGCGGCTGGGTGGGCGGGACCGGGGAGGGAGCCGGCGACCCCGTGTTGGGCGGGAGCGGCATGGCCGACGGCCCGGTCGGATAGTAGCGCTTGCTGGGGCGGGTGAAGCGGATGACGCCGCCGGTCTGGGCGTCCACCATGCCGCGCGCCGAGTTGTCGAACCAGTAGCCCGTGCTCGGCGGCGGATCGGTCTCGGTGTACGGGCGGTAGAAATACAGCTCCCAGACCTGCTTGCCCAGGATGGACTGCAGCGTCGCGTTCCAGCGCGCCTCGGGCGGCACGTCGTAAACCGACTCGACGCGCTCCTGGTAGGGGCCGGGCGCCCCGAAGACGGGCGCGGGCTGGAAGGCGGTGCCGAAGAAGTAGTCGGTGCCGGTCTTTTCCTCCTCGGCTTTGAAGGTGGCGTCCTCGATCGCCGCGGTCAGCTTCTTGACCGCCTCGTCGGCGTCGACCCCGATCGGCGTGGCCGCCAGGTTGAGGGGCGCCCAGCGCATGCGGATGACCAGGGTCTTGTCCGCCATCACATGGAAGTTCAGCGCCTCCTGGCGCGTGGGTGAGGCGTAGGACAGCCGCCAGCCCGCGTCGTAGCCGCCGTAGTAGCCGTAGGCCGGCTGACCGGGCGACGGGGAGGGCGAGGGCACGAGCGCCCGGCCCTCGGCGTCCAGCGAGCCGCTCGAGCTCACCAGATGGGCATCGGGCGCCCAGTCTTTCAGCACGGGCGCCACCAGCGTCTCGAGGATTGCCTTCAGGGGCCCGCGCGAGCCGGCCGCCTCGGCCTCGGTGACCGAGACCAGGGCCATGGGCACCGAGGGGCCGCCGACGTAGGCATACCCATAGCCGTATCCTCCGCCGTAGACGTTGCCGCTCGCCACCCCGCCGGGCGAGAGCGGCGAGGCGGACGGGGTCATCGAGGGCGCCGCGGCCGGCGCCGGAACGCCGACGCTCGAGCCGGCCGCGCCGAAACTGCCGATGTAGCGGGTGTTCTGAGCCGAGATCGGCTTGAACGTCAGCCCGCCGAGCGGGCCAACGGCCGGCTGGCTCGCAGGCGGCGCGCCGGTGAGCGTCGGCGCGGCGCAGCCCGCCACCAGGATGCAGGCGAGCAGTAGTCCAAGGCCTTGGCGCATGGGGGGTCCTCCTTGTGGGACGTGTCGGCGGTTCTGTTGTCATCAGGATACCAGCCGGCGCCGCCGTAGCGCCGGGCCGCGATCACATCCGCCGTGTGACAACCTCCCGCGCCGGACGGCGGCGATGGCGGCGCGATGTTGCCTGCGTCGGGGCCAAAACGGTAGGTCGCTCGCTTACAAGGGTACATGGACCATATGTCGCAGTGGACTTAACTGCCGGAGCCCCGATGAGCCTACGCATCCACACCAACGTCTCGGCCATGCATGGCCTCCGGCAGCTCCGCATGGGGACGGTGGCCTCGTCACGCGCCCTCGAGCAGCTCTCGAGCGGCTTGCGGATCAACCGGGCGTCGGACGACGCGGCGGGGCTCGCCATCTCGGAGCGCCTGAGCGCCCAGGTCAGGGGCCTGGCGCAGGCCTCGCGCAACACCCAGGACGCGCTCTCGTACATGCGGGTGGTGGACGGCGCCCTCTCGACCATGCACGACATGACCCAGCGCATGCGCGAGCTCGCCGTGCAGGCCGCCAACGGCACCTACTCGGCCGCCGAGCGCGCACAGCTGAACGCGGAATTCCAGGGGCTGAAGGCCGAGACCCTCAACGTGTTGCAGACCACCACCTACAACGGCCGGCCGATCATCGACGGGATGATCACCCCCGTGCGCTTCCAGGTGGGCGCCAACCGCTTCGAGACGCTGGACGCGCCCGTGGCGCCCGCTGCGGCGATCGCCTCGTACACGGCCTTCTCGAGCGCCGCCCTGACGACCCTCCCGACGGCCCAGACCGCCATCCGGACGCTGGACGGCTTCATCGGGACGGTCAGCGAGATTCGCGGCATCTACGGGGCCGTGGCCAACCGCCTCGAGCACACCCTCGATCGCCTGGCCGTGACCCATGAGAACCTGGCCGCCGCCAACAGCCGCATCCGCGACGCGGACACCGCCGTGGCGGTGATGGACCTGACCCGCTCCCAGATCCGCACCCGCGCCAGCGTGGCCATGCTGGCCCAGGCCAACGCCCAGCCCGGCCGCGTGGGCCGGCTGCTCTTCGGCGCGAGCTAGCCCGGCGTGCGCACGAGGCGCCTCACTGGGCGGGTGAAGCGGATGACCTGGCCGGTCGTGGCGTCGACCATGCCGAAAGCGGCGGGCTCCGTGACCAGCCGGGGCGTGCCGGGGACGGTGGTGCACAGGACGCCGTAGGGCGCCGTGCCGGACGAGGCGACCGGGGCGGTGGCGGCGTCCGTGTGGAACACCCAGACCCAGCGCCCCAGGATCTGCTGCAAGGCCGTCCGCCACATCGTCGTTTCCGGCACGTCGTAGACGGGGCCGGGGGCCAGGTTCGGCTCAGCGTCCGGATAGTAACTCGGCTCGGCGTGAGGTTGGCTGTAGAAGCCGTTCCAGCGGGCGCGCTCCTCCGAGCCGACGGCGCCGGGGGTGCGCAGGGCGGCAAGAAGCTTCTCCCTGGCCGCTTCGCGGCTGACGGGCGGCCAGTTCTGCACCGGGGTGGCGCCCGGGGGCACGACGGTGGGCGGGGGCATGTCCACGCCGGGCCGCTGCCAGCGGAGGTGAAGGACCAGGATGCGGCGCTCGTCCACGAGGAAGCGCAGCGCCTCCTGTTTGGACTCGGACACGTAAACCAGGTCCCATGGCGGCCCGAATGGGTTGTAGACGCAGACCATCGGAGGCGGAGGCAACCCGCCCCGGAGCTCCTCGGGCGAGACGTTCGCCCGCACGAGGGTGGCGTCGGCGGCCCAGCTCGCGGCGAGCGGGTCCAGGCGCGTGGCGCGAAGCACGGGAAACGGGCCGCCGTAGCCCGGCAAGAAGGCCTCCTGGGCGCTGACGAGCGACCGGGCGATCGGCAGCGAATCGAGGAGCGGCACGATGTCGGGGCGCCCCGCGAGCGCATCCAGGCTGTACGCCGCGGGCGTGCCCACCGCGCCGCTCTGGGCGTCGGGCATCGACGGGGGCCCGGAGGCGGCCGGGTCCGGGCTTCCGGGCGCGCCGGGCGACACCAGGGCCGCCGGCCGCCGGTTCAAGGCCTGAACGGCATCCAGGCCGGGCGAACCGAAATGCAGGGCGCCGAAGACCTCGGGCGTGGGCAACGGGGGAGGCGGCCCGTCAGGCGGCGACAGGGCGCAACCGACGGTCACGGCCACGAGCAGCATGCCGGAGAGGGAACGAAGGGTGTGTCGCATAGGCAACAGGCTACCACAGGCCCGTGGCCGAGGGGTGTGAGGACGGTCCCGGCCCGACTGTGAGGCCTGTGTTAAATCTTTGTTTGGCTTTCTTTAGCGACAACAAGCGTGGGCACCGCGGGCGGGATAACCCCCACCGGAGGACATGCCCCATGGTCGATCGCCTCACTGGAACCCGCGCCCTGCCGCCTATCGCCCCCCCGGTTCGTCCGGCGGCGGAGGCCGCGCCCGCCGCACCGGCGCCCGTGGCCCGCCAGATGGCCGGCGACGCGCTGAGCCTGCGCGGCCGCGACGCGAACGCCGGGGTGGCCAAGGTCGATCTCGAGCGCATCGACGTGTCGGCCTTCGAGGAGGCGGGCAAGGCCGAGGTGGACGCGCAGACCGCCCGCCTGGTGGCCAACAGCAAGAACCCCGTCATCGGGAAGATGATCCTCGATTACGTCGACGGCATCCGCAACTTGATCCTCGGCATCGACCAGCCGGAGGAGCAGGAGAAGGACAAGAAGCTCGAAGAGGCCCACAAGAAGCTCAAGAAGCTGATGGAAGCGGCGATCGCCTCGGGCGACCTGAACCTGCTCGTCCAGCTGCGCAGCGTGCTCAAGACCATCATCAGCAAGATGGCCATCACCGACCCCCAGGTGGCGGACTTCAAGCAGCTTCAAGCCGAGGTGCTGAAAGCCATCGAGTCGATTCGCGAGAAGTCCGGGCTCTTGAAGTTCCACCAGGACACCTGGAAGCAGACCGTGGCGCGATCGAGCGCCGCCGGCGGGGCCGCGCCCACCGCTTAGCGCCTGAGCCGCCCGGATGGTAAAATGGAGGGATCCCACCCGCAGAAAGAGATCCCGCCATGTCCGACGCCAAGCGCCTCGTCCTGATTGACGGCCACGCCCTCGCCTACCGCGCCTACTTCGCCTTGATGCGGAGCAACTTCTCCACCAAAGACGGCCGCCCGACGGGCGCCGTGTACGGCTTCACGCGCATGATCCTCGAGATCATCCGCCGCCAGAAGCCCGAGTGCATGGCCGTCAGCTTCGACCGGCCCAAAGCGACGTTCCGGCACGAGGCCTTCGAGGGCTACAAGGCCCAGCGCAAGCCGATGGCGGACGATCTGATCTCGCAGATGCAGCCGTTGCGCGACGTGGTGAAGGCCTTCGACATCCCCGTCTACGAGCTGGACGGCTACGAGGCCGACGACGTGATCGGCACCATCGCCACCCAGGCCTCGGCCAAGGGCTACGAGGTCTTGATCGTGACGGGCGACCGCGACGCGTTCCAGCTGGTGGACGCCAACGTGCGCGTGCTCTTGCCGACGATGGGCGTGAGCGAGCTCGAGTCCTTCGGGCCGGCCGAGGTGGAGGCCAAGATGGGCGTGCGGCCGGATCAGATCATTCACTACAAGGCGATCGCGGGCGACAGCTCCGACAACATCCCCGGCGTCCCCGGCATCGGCGACAAGGGCGCGATCACGCTGCTCAAGGAGTACGGCGACCTCGACAGCATCTACGCGAATTTGACCTCGGTCAAGGGCAAGACCCAGGACAAGCTGCGCGACGGCGAGGCCAGCGCGCGCATGAGCCTTCAGCTCGCCACGATCGATCGGAACGTCCCGATCGACTTCAACTGGGAAGCCTGCCACCTGACCATGCCCGACCTCAAGAAGCTGACGGCCGTGCTCGAGGATCTGGAGTTCACGAGCATCATCCGCCAATTGCCCTCGACCCTGGCCGTCTTCGGCGCCGTGCCGGGCGCCGCCCCGGTGC
>RCUQ01000980.1_pt1 | contig 11690 bp, 11 predicted proteins | sample 2166351 | NCBI WGS metagenome assembly RCUQ01 (sample SAMN09932597, study PRJNA488358) | compost metagenome | feature: garden; material: soil; isolation source: compost soil in acetonitrile-enriched culture | place: Germany: Experimental Botanical Garden Goettingen | collected 2016-01-27
GCCTGCTGGGCGCGGTCGGCGGCAAGATGATCTGGGAGGCGCTGAAGCCCGACGACGAGGCCAACGAGGACGAGACGGCGACGGGCCGAGCCGCCTCGCGCGGCCTGGTCGCCCTGATCGCCACCGCCGTCGGCACCTCGATCGATGCGGGAGCCATCGGGGTCGGCCTGGCCCTGCTGGGGGCCAATATCTGGCTGATCGCCGCCTGCATCGGCTTCACCACCTTCGCCCTGGCGACGCTGGGCCTGCTGATCGGCAAGGCGGCGGGAAGGCGCCTGGGCAAGATCGTGGAACTGGTCGGCGGGGTCGCCCTGATCGCACTGGGCCTCAAGATCCTGCTGGAGCATCTGGGCGTGATGACCTTCTAAAGCCTGGCCTTGCATCGAGGGCGCGGCTGGCGGAACGTCCGCCCTCGGCTAACCGTTAAGCCGCCAGTCGCAAGGAGACATCGTCATGCGCGCCGCTCTCGTCCTCGCCGCCTTCGTCGCCCCCCTCGCTCTCGGCGCCTGCGCCACCGGCGCCGGCACATCGACCTATCAGACAGATCTCGACAAGCTTGAAGCAGACTGCAAGGCGCGCGACGGCATCTTGATGCCCACGGGCGCAAGCACGGGCCGCCCTCAAACCGATAATGTCTGCAGGATCAACGGCGGCGCAACGCGCATTCCCCGATAGAGCGTCCGCCCAAGCAATGACGATCTATAGACCGAACGCCATTCACGCCGGGCAGTTCTTCGATTTCAGCGCCGCTTCGACACTGGCGAGCCGCGCCTGAACGGCGCGGTCAGCATCCGGCTTGGCCGTTGAATAGAGTTGCGGGCGTTCGGCGCGCGCTCCAGCGGCGATGTCCGCGATCTGCCTCTCGGTGCGACGCGCCGCGTCCTGCTCCTGGCGCAGGCCCGCGCAGTCCATCGCCTGCACCGTGTCGCTCGACCATGCCGGCAGGACCGGATAGCGGGTCACACTGCACCCCGACAAGAACACGCACCCCGCCGCAACAGCGATCCAGATAGGTTTCGACATGAACGCCCCCAAAAGCTTCGTTTCAGCCTTGTTGCCCCGTTCACGGCGCCTGACGCCAGTTAAACTCTCGTAAGCGTGGCGCGAGGTCGAGCGCCCTGATCGACCAGGGTCTTCCCATGTATTCAAGAAGAAGATCCGTTGTCGGACGACACAACAAGCTGGACTAAAAAGTTCAATAAAATCAATAAATGTGGATCTTCCCGTCACTATTTTTTGGACCTTTTCCGCCAAATAAAACTGGACTAAGCGCCCTGTTCGCCAGAGAAAATTGGACTAGCTTTCAGAGCCTTGCATCAGCCGAAGCATGCGTAGATTTGTGGCGAGTTGCTCGACTTCACTGACAGTGTGGTTCAACCAACCGGCCAACTCTTCGGATCCGACCGAATGGGTCTGCGCGAACTCGATCGAATCCGGGCCGCAAGAAAGGCTCGCGCCGGGCCATGTTTCATGAATGTTGGTTTTGTGCGCCTCCAACAGCCCAAACCATGCAGGCGACGATTTACGGTCGGCTCGCGCAGTCACGGCGAGTGATTTCTCTGCCGGTTGGATTGATATTTGGAGAAGCACGAATCCGGAGCCCGAACGCAGACGAGCCGAGGTGCTGACGGCATTCACCAACCGATTGGGAGAGCCGGTTGCGCTGAGCTGACGGCGGAATGCGTCCCAGACCGCGGATGAGAATGCATCCAGCTGCTTCTTTATATCCCCCCGCTCCCCCAACGCCGAGATGACGCTGGTCCGATCCGCCCAGGCAACCTTCTGCCGACCTTCACGATCCAGAATGCGCACTCCAGCCGCACGAAAATCGGCCGACACCCTTTGAGGAGAGAGATTGAAAGCGCGGGCGTAGGCACCTAACGCGGCGTACTGAGCGTCGAAATCAGCCAAGCTTGCGGGCGTAATCCGGCAGAACCGACCCACGGCTTCATTCTCCATCTCCAAATGCCCAGCCTCGACCAAGCCGGGAATCGCGGCCGGCGCGACGCCTAAACGGGATGCAGCTTCAGCGAAGCTGATGCCCGGATATCGGCTTGATCGCCTCGGCCTTGGCCCGTTCGCCGATTTCGTTTTCACGTCGGACAAGGGAAGCTCCATTCCCGCAAAGCCCCCCTCGCCGACGCGGGTGAGCGCCGACGCTGCCGCAGTCTTGGCGGCGGCAGACGACTTCGGATTGCTGAGCACTTTGCCGGCGGCGCTAGCGGCGCGTGCCGAGGTGGTTTCGTTGCGTTGCTTGGTCATCAGATGGTCTCCGCTTGCACGACGAGAATCGCCGGGCACAACGTTAACGTGGCACGTTCCCAAAATGGGTGCAACATCAACGATCCCATTTCGGGAACATTAACTTGACGATGCGAGTCGGATAAGGCAGTGTCATGCGGGTGATAACGAGAGGCGCGCTTCAGACCTATTGGGAGCGACCCGGGCGCGAGGACGCCGAGGATCCCCTCAAGGCTTGGTATGCCGAAGCAAAGTCGGCCGCCTGGCGGTCACCTGCAGACATTAAGGCCCGCTATCGCTCCGCGAGTTTCGTCAGCGATAATCGGGTCGTCTTCAATATAGGGGGCAACAAGCATCGCCTTGTCGTCCATCTGAACTACGGGCTGGGGATCGTGTTGATCAAGTTCGTTGGGTCCCACGCGGAGTACGACGAAATCGACGCGGCAACCGTTGGCGGAAGAGGTCGGTCATGATGATGGTGAAGCCAATTCGCGACGAGAATGACTACGAAGCCAACCTCGGACGCCTTGAAGAACTCATCGACGCTACACCCGGCACGCCCGAAGGCGACGAGTTGGAAGTTCTAGCCACACTGATTGAGCGCTACGAGAACGATCGATATCCGATCGCGCTACCGACGCCGCTGGCGGCTATCCGATTCCGCATGGAGCAGGAGAATTTGACGCCTCGGGACTTAGAGAAGTTCATCGGCTCACGCGCTCGAGTCTCCGAAGTTCTGAGTGGTGCCCGGCCTCTGTCTATCGGCATGATCCGTTCGCTCAACGAGCATCTTGGGATCCCTGCTGAAGTTCTGATCCGCCCCGAACCTAAGCAGGAGGAACGGGTCTCACTGGAACTCGCTAAACCTGCGGCAAAGCAGCTGGTCGCTTGGGGGCTTCTCCAAGCTAAGGAGAGTTTCGAATCCTTCATGGCGCGTGGTCTTGGCGGCGGTCAGGCCCTCGCCATGCTTCGCAAGACTAGAACAGAGCGCACCAACGCCAAAACAGACTACGTCGCTGTCCAGGCTTGGTGTGCAGCGGTCTTGTTGCGTGCGGAGGGCGCGGTCGTGTCTGGAACGCTCGACGTGGCGAAGATAAGGAAGCTAAATGTTGTGCGGTCTCTGGCAAAACTCAGTGTTCATGCAGACGGCCCTCGGCGTGTGAGACAGGCACTGAGTGAACTTGGGATAATCCTCGTCATCCTGCCTCACCTGCCAGGAACGCACTTAGACGGTGCCGCCCTGCGGCGACCCAAGGATGGAACGCCGGTAATCGCGCTCACCCTGCGCCGCGACCGGATCGACAATTTTTGGTTCACTCTGCTGCATGAGCTGGCGCATGTCGTGTTTCACCTCAGCGACGATCGCGCATGCATCGTCGATGAACTCGACATTGGCAGCTCCGAGGAGATCGAAAAGGAGGCTGATGAGTTGGCCGGCACAGCCTTGATCCCGGACGATCAATGGGCCGCCTGGGACGTGAAAGGCACCTACACCGGCATAGCTGACATTCTGGCCTTCGCGCGCAAGATGGAAATCAACCCTGCGATCGTCGCCGGGCGTTGGCAGAAAACCCACCGCGACTATCGTAAGTTCTCGAAGTTGCTGGGGCACGGGACGGTGCGTCCTTGCCTCGAAGATCTGTTACCGAATGCAGTCTAAGCGGAAAGCAAAGGCATCCGAGTAGTGGCAAGCTAGCATCCGTTAATTGATAGTCGGCCGATGTCCGTCATTGACGTTTAACGGTTTATTTGACTTTACGAGGGCCTGCTGCAGCCTGCAACAACTCTTGAGTGCTGGCGGCGGACGTGCGCCTGACAATCAGCCAAACAAGTTTGGTTAGATGAAGACGTAGGCGGGCCATCCCCATAGTGTCGATGCCGCTGCTAATTGTGGGCACTCTTGGGATTTCTGCATGCCGATCCTCCCAGCCATTCAAACGATCGCTCAGATGTCCCCCCGAGGGACGAAGCCCTGATGACCTTGCCCTCCTCTCACTACGAGAACCCAAGCTCTATCGGCTGAGTGAAGCTGGGCGGTACGAGAGCCTCGGCGAAGTGGCGGCTGAGAAAATCGCCGAAGGCTTCCGTCAGGCGATCGACGACGCGAGGCAAAAAGGAAACGCCGAGCAGCCAATCGCGCCGGCTGGCTAACCGAGAGGCAGGCCTGGCCGAGATCTTGCGACGCAGGCGTTCTCGCGCGGAGCAGACGCTCCCAACAGCCGCAACGAGTCAGCCTCAGCCATTCGACAGTGTCGCTAGAGCGCCACTAGGAGACATTGACGACGCTGCGAGAAGACGATTCTAATTCGAACTACGCAGCTCACTCGCCTGGACCTTCGACCCGATGACTGAAGTCCTCTCAAACGCCGCAGGGTTCGATCTGGAGCGGGTGCGAGCTACAGCGCGACGCGCGCTCGATCCGATGCAACCGGCAAACGACCAGACGAAGGCGCCGAAGGATTGCCGACGCGGCCGAAAAGTTGGAGGGTTGGCGCAGATACTACAACGAGGATCGGCCCCATGGGGCCATTGGCAACAAGACGCCGATCACGCTGATGAATCCGGGTGACATAGCCAGTCTGTCACCCTGACTCGGGCCGGAAAACTCCAGCCTCGGGTGCTCCAGTTTTCGGGGAGCAGATCAGGCACGTCAGTGGGCACTAGCGACTCGTCGTAATGCGGACGCGTGCTGGGCGGCGATGTCGGCGCTGATAGAAGTCCAAAGGTAGTACGGTCGCAGGTCGCCGTCCCACATACAGTGACTAGGTGGCGTCAATCTCGTTCTGGGAAGTGATGATCCTGTCGATCACGACGGTCGTCATCCGCTCAAAGAAACGTCGTCCATAAGACAACGGCACTTTGGCGATCATCGCTGACCGGTCGCCAAAACGGACGCCGTCGAGATCGCACCGCGCCCCATAGCTCGGAGCGATCCCGATCGCCAAGTAAGGAGAGATTCCGAGGTTCTCTTGATAACCAAGCAATTTGTAGATCACTTCGGATGGGCCGCTGAGAACGCGGTTTTTGGCATCAAGCAAAACCGACCTTCGCCAGCCGCGGCCTTCCAGCTCGATCGAGTAGTCGGGGATAGCACGGAGCCCAGCGCCGTTTCGCCGCCAACCATATCTGGCGGATTGGCTGAAGTAGCCGGCCTGGTAGTGCAATCGGATCACGACCCCCTTCCACGAGCCTGAGAACAAGGGTTTGCTAGATCCTTTGAGCGCATGTGGATCAATACGCCCTTTTGGATCCAGCTTTTTCAGCCCGAGAAGAAGCCATCCGATGCAGACGAGTTCGAAAATCCGATCGGCGTACCTCTCATCCTCAGACAGCATGAAGGCGATGGGTCCGGGGTCCGCCGAGACAGACTGAGCGTCACCTAAAACGAGATCCGCCAAGGTTTCGAAAGTCGCGCCGCGCGCCGTCCAACCGGCGACCGCCCGCGTTTTAACAGAAGAAGCGAGGGACCGAAGAGAAGCTCTCGGCGCCGCCCTAAGGGCCGCCCAGGGTTGCTGACTTTCCAAAATCCTTAGACGACCTTCGAGGTCGCGTGCGTAGACTCCCTCCGCACCGCTTGACCGCCCCCAAGCCGTCGCGACCCTGGTGGACAGCCGGAGCAGTTCACTGACAAAAAGTGCCTCAGGCGTTTCCGAAAAACGCGCCACCCGCAGAACCGGAATCCTATCCGAGCGACCGGCCGCTCGCTCCCGCACCAGCCTAGGAACCATGAGCACGCCATCAATCCGGTCCACGCTGTAATGAACCGCGTGACGATAGATCTGCGGGATCTCGGAACCCAAGCCCTGAATAAGTGCAGCCACAGTCGATGCTCTTCCGAGATCGATCCTGCCCTGAATCATCGCATGGAAATCATCGTCCGTGACAGACGACGCGGCCAGCCCGATTCTTGAGAGCCCGTAGTTCTGAGGCGAAAGATAAGCTGACAACGGCCCTAACGAAGACGTTAGAGCCGCCTTCCAGAGACCGTGCTCCAGCGCATTAATCGCGCCCATATAGGAAGGCCTGGAGACGTCGGGACAGGCGAGGCAGTTCAGGAAACTTTTCAGTGAACTCCGAAGAGAACGTCTGCTCGAGGCGGGCTCGGGTGCTGTCTGTTTCCAGAGCCGGCATGAGCCGCGCGACCAGGGCACGGTCGAACACATCCCAGAACAGAGCCTCGCCTACGCCGCGCTCATATGACGCGGGTGCGTCGTTGCCCGTTGAAGCGAAGACAATAAAATAGGCTAAAACGTCGATGATCTGCGCCGTGCCGAGCGGAATCCCGTCAGCCTCGCCACCCCTGAAGAAGCCGAACAACTCGCGGATGCGGTCCGAGCGCGAGCGCACGACGTCCAGCAGATCTTTGAACGTCGCGCCGCCGAGCACGCGCTCCGCCTTCGTCTCCGCCGCCATTAAGGCAGCATCGAACTCTGCTGAAGGCGCGCAGTTTGAGGCGTCATTGGCGGGTGGTAGAATCGTCACCTTCGCGAAGCGCCGGCGCAGGGCAGCGGACATCGAGTTGACGAAACGCGTATCGTACTCGTTCACCGTCGCGATGATGCGGAAACGCTGCGGAAGCGTTACAGACGGACGATCCGCTATATAGTCTAGAACCATCCCCGCCTCGTCGCCACCGGCAAGTGCCGTGAAAAGAGGCCCGAACGCCCGGTCGATGTCGGCCCTATTCATCTCGTCGATCAGCAGCCAGACCCCTTGCGGGCCACTGTTGCTGTCGAGGTTATCGACGGCCGCCGTCGCACAATCGAGGATCGCCTGCGTCACCAGCCCATGTTTCGGTGCGACTTCGCCGCCTTTGAGCAAGGTCTGAGTGCCGATGACGTCGTAAACCGACCACTCCGGATTAGCGGTTTCTGCGATCAGTCGGACGTTGAAGGCATTCGCTAAGGCCCTAGCCAGACTTGTCTTTCCGGTTCCCGGAGGACCCGCAAGAATCAAATGGCCGAGAGTCAATGCGACCACGGCTTCTTGAAGAGCCTCCTCCTCGTAGTGGCCCGTCTCAGCGACCATTTGGACCGCGCTTGTGGTGCTTGTCGGAAGCTCGAGCCGAACATGCGCGATTTCTTTGACCCTGCCGGGCGCCTCCGCGAAATCTCGCGGAGCCACGGCGCCAGCGCTGGCCAGCTCAGTCACGGTGTTCGGGTCAGCCATCAGATTTGCCTAAGGCCTTTTCCAGCAAAGCAAGATTACTGATCGGACGACCGAGACCAAATTGCAATCGGACAACGCCGCCCCCCGCCTGTAGTTTTTGGTCAATACGCAGAAGACGCGTTGGTGAGTCCGGGTGGTAGCATTGAAGATTTATTTGCAAGCTGCACAGCTCGGGGCCGCCCTCGATCGTAAGTGGCGAGTCGAGCAGCTTGTAGGCTTTGAGATCCGCCAAGGTTTGACCGCCGAACTCGGTGAGCTTCGGAGCGCCCGTTGCGAGGAACGGCGGGCAAGCCGCACCCGCCAAGTTCATGAAATAGTCCTCTGGACTGTCCCACGGCGCGCTCGTGATCGCATCCAGCGGATCGCCCCCGCAGCCGCTTTGAAAACGGAGAGCGGCGTCCACAATATCCCAGTACTCCCGCTTCGCGATTAGAGACTGGCTATCTGTATCCCGGTCCATCAACTGATAGGCGATCGAGAGGTGAGATCGCCAGTAGATGACATAGTTCATCTCAGGCTGGCCGCTCTGCCAAGTTCGATAATCCGCTAGCGCGGTCCGGCTGCGCCTGGCTGATCGGATCCTTTCCAGCGCGGACGGGAACTCCGATACTCGATGGACGCGCCGAAGCGCGCCCATGAACTCGTGCATCCCAAGCTGTCCTTCAAGCTCAAGAACGGCCAGCCAGGCCGCGGCGTATGGCTTGACATCGCAGTTCTTCCACTCCGCATCGCTCGGCTTGGGCACACCGCGAGATTGGGGCCGATTGATCTGGGTTCGACATTGCGCCCAAACCAGCAGCGCGGTGGCTTCGCGACTGGTTTGGGCGTCGAGCTCGGAGAGATCTCGCCCCGCGAGAAGTCCGGCGAATTGTTCTCCGAGGGGAGTCAGCACCAAGCGGTTAGAGCGGTAGGGCACGAAGAGGAGGCCAAGCTCCTCAAACAGCGACTTACGCGTCTCCGCCTGATTGCTGCTGCAGTCGAGAAGCTCCTTGGCGTCAACGTAGGAGACCCCCGCTCGGGCTGCCTCAGCAAACGTAAGGAAGTTTTCGGCGCGTCCGCGAGCTTTCGCATCGCCGGACGGATGAAGCATCCCGATATGGCTGGTTGGCCAGACAAACGCCACGCTGAGACCCCGTTCAGAGAATTCTACGGAAGATGTATTCTACTCAGTTTGCAACCGCATCTGGATGCAACTGATCGTCGATCAACGGCAATTGGCGCAGTGGCGCATCCGTACTGTCACGCTTCGTGAGCGTAATGACCCAATCCATCAGGATAATGCCGCCCCTGCCTTTCCGCGGGAACCTCATGTGGTGGCGTCGAATCCTGTATCCGAAAGCGTGCTCCATATGCAGCCCCGCATCCGCGGCGAGCGCGACAAGTGCATCGTGAAGCGGCAGCATTCCAGACTTCGTCCGGCTATTGCCGATCACCAAGACATAGCGTCCACCAGGTTTAAGGACGCGCGAGGCCTCGCCGAAATGTTGCGCTAGGCCGCTGAAGTACGGCGCAACTACCGACCGACGATAGGCTGGAAATCCATCCAGATCGATCAGCCCACTAAGCCGCTCAGGCATCGTGCTTTCAACATTGGACGGCTGTTTGCTGCCGATTCCGGCTCGACGGGCAAGATTGAATTCTGCGCGAGACGCCAGTCCCACCCGACTTCCCAGCCAGAAATATTCCAGCATCAGATTGTACATATAGTCGACGGAGTCGAGATACGGCGGACTGCTCACCATCAGATCGACGCTCTCATCCGCCGTCGGCAGCGCCGTGGCTGAGGCATGCACGATCACGCCGGAACCCGATCCGCGCGCACGCGTCAACTCTTCTGCTGAGTCGATCGCACGCCAAAGCCTCTTCTCGAACGTCGCCTGCACAGGCGGTGGTGTTTTCTTCAGCGTGCCTGACACATAGGTTTTCTGGGTCTGATCGTCTGCATTGCTCACGGCTCGTAAAATTGAACTGAAGACGACCAAGAAAAAATCTCGCTCGACACCAGACATCTCAACGGTTTCGATCGCCGCCTTGATCGCTTGAAGCTTCGACCAAGCGTCTTCGCTGAACCAATGACCAAAGTTCGCGACACCCGCCATTGGAACCAAGGGTGGCCCCGCCGAGAGCTGAGAACGCTGGAGAACACCGCGAGCGATCTCGCGCAGTCTGGCTGTGTCGTAGTCCGCCACCTTGGCGGCGCCGATGAGGCAGGCGAGTGGGTCAAGATCGATGCCAAAACCGCGGCGTCCCTCTGCGACGGCTTCGACGACCGTGGTTCCTGACCCTGAAAACGGATCCAGGACAATGTCGCCGGGTCGGCTGTATTGCCGTATGGCCCAGCGGGGAACCTGTGGGATGAATTTCGCTGGATAGCGGTGAAGTCCATGTGTGAATGGATTGGTCGAGCTCGTGAGATTGATCGCGAGAAGCTCTCCAAACTCAATGCTCTCCGCGATCGGGAGGTCGTCATAGGAACGGGATGGGAAAGGAATACTGTTCACTGCTACTCAGGGTCTTAAAACGACAACCGACTCGCGCATGAACGCTTCGAAGCCAGTTAGAACGGCGCGCTGCTGCGGAGCGACGCCTAGGTGGCGGGCGACCCAAATCTCTGAACTGCCGAATCCCGCGCGCGCGCCCGCGAGAGCCGTCAGTGTGTCAGACGGAATAATCGTGCCGCCGAAAGCCGAGTTTCCGACGACGACATAGCAGGCGCCATCGGGCTTCAGGCGAGCACGGCATTGCCTCAAGACTTCGACGATATCGGAGAAATAGCCACGCAGTAAATTTGGCACTCCCATCCGCCAGCTACTCGCCTCCCGGTCCATGCAGCTGATCAGATCTTCCAAGGCTTCGAAGCGTTCATTCGGACGGGAGAAGTCGGAGGCCAGATGCGATCTCAATGACGCCTTGCGCAGCGACGTGAGCCGAGCACGATCCTCCACAAACCCCCCGAACCATAATTCGACCTTCATGGATTCAAAATAGTCGAAGCGATTGGCGTAGGGCGGCGAGAATACGACCGAGTCGAACTGTGACGACGTCAGCGCCTCGATATCGAGTGCATTGCCGTGGATGATTTCGACGTTGCCCCAAGCGTCGTCCCAAGCCGACGTATCGGCGATCATGAGGTTCAGGTGATCGAGAAAATGTCGTCGGACGAACTCGGGCTGATCCGGGCCGAAGCGTTTCGTCTGCCATCCATCCGCCCTGGCCACATATTTCCCGGGACGGCGCTGGACGTTCCGATATTTGATCCCATTGCCTTCTTTGAAATAGCTTCCGACACCTTCGAGGATGGCGACCCAACAGAGCTTGAGGAAGTCGCGGCTCGGCTCAGCCAGCGTCGCGCCGTTGATTGCGGCGCGGAGTTGGACCAAAGTCGCTAAGATTTCCGGCTCGAACACCTTCGATGCGATCGATAGATCTGGCGTCCAGGGATCAAACCGCTCAGGCAGGTTGCCCGGAAAGGCTTCAGCGAACGCTCGCACTTCAGCGAGTTGCGCCTCGCTTAGAGGCTTAGACTTCACCCGGGCTACAAAGGTCGCCAGAGGATTGATGTCGATACCGGTCGCTCGCCGGCCTCGGGCCGCGGCACCGACCAGCATGGACCCACACCCACAGAAGGGGTCGAGGATGTTCTGACCCAGGCCGAGCGCCTCGATCAGATCGGGTGAATAGGCTTCCCGATATCTTATCCAACGGTGCATCGGCGCATTTCGCGTCGAGGACCAGTTCACGAGAGAGGCAAGATCGGGTCTCGCTTCGAAAGCGTAGTCGGCGTCGAGCTCCGCAAGGGTGCGGGCGAGCAAAAGACGCTGCTCGACAGGGTCGAGCGACAGCGAATCCTGCCCACGTCGTTTACGTATCGGTGCGGCGGCGCCCACCCTATTCTCCTGAAAAGACTACGCGGCCGGCGGCTGGCCGGCGGCGTTTCGTCAGCGTAGCGGCCCGGGACGTTCGCGGGAATCTTTCTTGCGAATTCGCTGGAATGAAAGGCGTTTTCACACAGCTTCGGTCAAAAGCTACCTTTGGAGCCGAACACGCCCACCGCGATGCCACACTAATCTCGAGGATCGCTGCGTCAGAACGCGACCCTAAGTTATGATCCCTGTTTAAACGTCCAATTTTTTAGACGGAATCCAGCTAGTTATGTCGTCCGACAGCGGGCCCATGAGTCCATTTATCTTTGACGGAGTCCAACTAGTTGTGACGTCCGACATCCGTGGTGGTTGGAGGCGGGATCGAACCGCCGACCTGTGGGTTATGAATCCACCGCT
>RCUQ01000986.1_pt1 | contig 11659 bp, 15 predicted proteins | sample 2166351 | NCBI WGS metagenome assembly RCUQ01 (sample SAMN09932597, study PRJNA488358) | compost metagenome | feature: garden; material: soil; isolation source: compost soil in acetonitrile-enriched culture | place: Germany: Experimental Botanical Garden Goettingen | collected 2016-01-27
GTGAGAAGCAGGTCTTCCTCGCGAAGCACCTCAATATCGAAATCGGGCTGCGCCTAGCGGCCGACCGATGGGCGGGCGCCAATCACTGGCAAGGGGCTGCGGACACATCGCTGACGATTGGCGAACTGTTGGCGCGGTCTGAGGTCGTGGTTGGCGGCGTGGACGGCGGCGGACTGGATGACCTGATGGGTCTGGGGCTCATCGGACGCTGCCGCGAGACCCGGGACTGGCTGTCGTGGTCTCGGGCCTGGGCCCACGACGACGTGCTTCAACGGCGGCAGGACATCGCTACGCAGTTGCGGGAGTTCGAGGACGATGGCGATCTGATCATTTGTGAGGATCCGCTCCAGCCGATCCGAGAAGCGGCGGACATTCTGGAGCAGGTTTTCGGCTCTGGGCTCTTCCCGGAAAAGTATGGCATCGGGCTGGACCCCTACGGGATCGGCGCGCTCGTGGACGAGCTCGCGATGCGCAGGATTGAGGGCGAAATCCTGTCGTCCATTCGTCAGGGCGCGGCACTGTCGCCAGCGTCCTGGGGCCTGGAGATCAAGCTCAAGAACCGGACGTTCCGCCATGGCGGAAGCCGAATGATGAACTGGTGCGTCGGCAACGCGAAGGCCGTAGTGCGCGGCGGGGCTGTTCTGATCACCAAGGAAAGCGCCGGGCGAGCCAAGATCGACCCGCTCGTCGCTGTCTTCAATGCGGCCATACTGATGAGTCGAAATCCAGAAGCGGTGGGTCCGTCCGTCTACGAGACGCGCGGCCTGTTGATGGTCTGAAGGAGCGCGGATGAAGTCGTACCAACCGCTCGTTCTGACCGGGCGAGAGCCGTTTGCATCTGCGTCGACCTCCACGAGGCCCCCTGCAGGCGAGGCCATCATGGCCTACTCGCTGAGTGATCCTTTCCTTTTGGACTTCATGCGTGATGGGCTCCAGGCGGCCTCTGGCGCTACCGTTTCGGCTGAAGCCGCTATGCGGAACCCGGCTTTCTTCCGGGCCATGAGCCTGATCAGCAACTCGATAGGGATGCTGCCTGTCCACGTTCTGGACAATGAGACTAAGGCGAAGGCCAAGGAACTGCCGCTGTACCGGCTGCTGCATCGCCGGCCCAACAGCTGGCAGACGGCCTTCGATTTTCGCTCGCTGATGCAGTTGCGGGCCATGACCAGCGACCGGCCCGCCGTCGCGCTCATAGTGCGGTCCCGTCAGATCCGGACGGGTCGCGACGAGATCGTTCGATTGATCCCGCTGGATCCCAAGCGGGTCGAGATCAAGCAACGCCCCGACTGGACAGTCATCTACGAATATCAGTCGGCGGAGGGCGGTAAGCGGACTTACCCCTCGGAGGAGATTTTTCACCTGCGCGGTCTGTCGATGGACGGCCTCAACGGCGTGAACTTGGTGCGCCAGGCGCGTGACGCCATCGGACTGGCCTTGAGTGCCGAACTGGCGGCCGGTCGCCTGTTCAAGAACGGCTCGTTTATCGGCGGTGCTCTCACCCACCCCGGCAAGCTATCCGACCCGGCTTTTGAGCGGCTGAAGTCCAGCCTGGCTGAAAAAGAGGGCGCGGAAAACGCTGGCAAAAACATCATCCTCGAAGAGGGGATGAAATACGAAACCATGGCTCAGAACGCCAAGGACGCCGAGCTCTCTGGCTTGCGCAAGATGCAGGTAGAAGAGATCGCCCGGGTCACTGGCGTGCCACGCCCGCTGCTGATGGTCGATGAGACCAGCTGGGGCTCCGGCATTCAGGCTCTCGGCCAGTTCTTTGTTCAGTACGCCCTCGGCCCATGGTTTACGGCCTGGCAACAGGCTGCAGAGAGATCGCTGCTCACTGACGACCAGAGCGAGCGTTACACGGTCGAATTCAACGCTGATGCTCTCCTGAAGGGCTCGACGAAGGATCAAGGCGACTTCTTCGCCAAGGCTCTGGGCGCAGGCGGTCAACGCCCCTGGATGACTCAGGACGAGGTGCGCGGATTCTCTAACCTTCCGCCCCTTGGCGGGAAACACGCCGAACTTGGCCTGGGCGCCAGCGAGGCCTCACCCACGCCCGACGATGGAGGCGACAATGCGCCAGCTTAATCTGAGGGTCTTCGCTAAGGCCCGGCCGGCGGCCATGCCGCAACCGGCAAACCGGGACGTTCAGGCTTTCACCAAGCCGCAGGTCTTCGACAAATGGTCGGAGGATGCGGCCGGCATCCGGGCCCTGGAACGTGGCGACAATGTCATCACCATGTTTGAAACCATCGGAGAAGACTGGTGGACCGGCGGCGGCGTCACGGCCAAGAAGGTCGCCAGCCAACTGCGCGCCATTGCCGGCCCTGTGGAGGTGCAGATCAATTCCCCCGGCGGCGATATGTTCGAGGGGATCGCCATCTACAACGTCCTGAGGGAACACCCCTACGACGTGACTGTGAAGGTGATGGGAATGGCTGCCTCGGCTGCTTCAATCATCGCCATGGCCGGCGACACCGTCGAGATCGGTGCGGCATCGTTCCTGATGATCCACAACTGCTGGGTGCTCGCCATGGGCAACCGCCACGACATGCGCGAGACGGCCGAATTCCTGGAGCCGTTCGACGGCGCCATGGTCGATGTCTACGCAGCGCGTTCAGGCCAGAAGGCACAGGACATCGCCAAGTGGATGGACGCTGAGACCTTCATGAGCGGATCGCAGGCCATTGAGCGCGGTTTCGCTGACGCCTTGCTGGCTGCCGACAAGATCACGACCGACGAGAAGGCCCAAGCCTCCGACCGTCAGGTCAACGAGCTCCGCGCAATGGAGCTTCAACTGGTTTCTGCGGGGCTGACGCGCACTCAGGCGCGCGACCGCATCAACAAGATCAAGGGCACGCCTGGCGCTGCTCTCGATGCCGACACCACGCCCGGCGCTGGTGACCCTGAACTGACTGGCGCTCTCGCCAGCCTCCTCAAATCCATCAGCGCCTAGAGCGCAGGAGACAACACCATGAATACCCACCTGATCGGGGCCGCTCCGCGCGCCCTGTGCGGCGCTGTGCGCGCCGACGTCACCGATCCCAAGGCGATGATCGGCCAGCTGCAAGCCGCCTTCGAAGAGTTCAAGAAGACGAATGACGAGAAACTGAAGGCAAAGGCTGACGTCGTTCTCGATGAGAAGGTTCAGAAACTGGACGCCGCAATTGACGGCTTCCAAGCGACCATCGACGAACTGAACGCGAAGATCGCCGCCGGCGCAGCCTCGCAGAATGCTCCCCGCGACGCCGAATACACCTCGGCGTTCCAGGCTCATTTCCGCAAGGGCGACGTCCAGTCCTCGCTGAACAAGGGCGCCGACGACGAGGGCGGCTATCTGGCCCCCATCGAGTGGGACCGCACGATCACCGACAAGCTGATCGAAGTTTCGCCGATGCGCCAGATCGCGACGGTGCAGACCATCTCGGGCGCGGGTTTCAAGAAACTCTACAACCTGCACGGCACCGGCTCCGGCTGGGTCGGCGAAACTGCCGCCCGCCCCGAAACGGCGACCCCGGAGTTCGGCGCCCAAACCTTCGTTCCTGGTGAGCTCTACGCCAACCCGGCCGCGACAACGCAGTTGCTGGACGACTCGGAGGTCAATCTGGAGGCCTGGCTGGCCGGAGAGGTTGAGGCCGAGTTCGCTTACCAGGAAGGTCTGGCTTTCGTGTCGGGCAACGGCACGAACAAGCCCAAGGGCTTCCTGACCTACGTCACCGGCGGCACGAGTGCGGCTGACAATCCGCTCGGCGCCATCCAGCTGACCCCGGCTGCTGCTGCGGCTGCGGTGACCACGGATGAGCTGATCGATCTGGTCTACAGCCTGCCTGGCGTGCTGGCTCAGAACGCCCGCTTCGTCACCAACCGCAACACCCTGTCCCGCGTGCGCAAACTGAAGGACGGTGACGGCAACTACATCTGGCAGCCTTCGCTCCAAGCTGGCCAGCCGCAACAGCTCATGGGCCACCCGGTCACTGAAATGGCGGCCATGCCCAACGTCGCCGCCGGCGCCGTGCCGATCGCCTTTGGCGATTTCCGACGTGGCTATCTGATCGTTGACCGCACGGGCGTCCGCGTCCTGCGCGACCCCTACACCAACAAGCCCTACGTGATGTTCTACACCACGAAGCGCGTGGGCGGCGGGGTCAAGGATCCTCAGGCGATCAAGGCCCTGAAGATGGCCGCAACCTAAGCGGTCGATTTCGGAGAACTACTCGGGCCGGGAAAACCCCGGCCCGATTTTCCCGGACGGATGCATGTCGTCCGCCCCGGAAAGTCGGGGACCACTTCCACCAGCATAGGAGGCCGAGATGGCCGAGACCAAAAAGAAGGCCGAGGACACCTCGGCTGACACGCAGGCCAGCGCCGCAGAAACGCAGATCGAGCGACGCGCAGATGCAGCCCAAGCCGCGACCGACAAAGCCGCTTCCGAAGGCCGGCTGCCCGAGGAAATGGCCGTGACGAACCCGGCGCCGGCCACCGAGATGGACTCGGCGTCAGGCGCCTTCATCGAGCCCGAGATCAAGGCGGCTGTGCCGGACGATCATCCATCGATCGAGAACAACCCGCGCGCCGGCACTTCGGCGGTGCAGAACGGCGGTGATTTCAACGATCCCGGCCGTCGTCACCCCTCGGACCCCGGCTTCGCCGGCCAAGGGCTTGACCTGAGCGTCTACGGCAAGACCGACGCCGAGAAGGGCTGAGCCATGCTCAACGTCGTCGTCACCGGAACCGGCCCGCTCTTCAGCCTGGCCGAGGCCAAGCAGCACCTGCGCGTCGATTTCGATGACGACGACGCCATCATCGAGACCTACGCCGACGCCGCCATCTCGCGGGTCCTGCAGTATTGCAACATCGCCACCGTGCCGACAGGCGACCTGCCGCTCGCGGCCTTTAAGGCGTCCGCCCTCATGACCCTGGGGGCTCTGTATGAAAACCGCGACGACGGTGCTTTGCCGAGGGCTGCAAGCCTTCTGGTCGACCCTTACCGTTGGCTGCGCGTCTAGGAGATCGCCATGCGCGTTCGCTTCACCGAGCCCTTCGACTACGTCCCGACCGAGGACCCGCGCATCTTGGTCGCGTTCTCGCCGAAAGGCGGGGCTGACGGCGACGGCGCCTACACCGTTCGGCGCGAGGCTGGTGAGGCCGCTATCGCTGCCGGCAAGGCGGAAGACCTGACTTTCAACGGCGCAGACCCCGCCAAGTTCGACCACGACGGCGACAAGCGCCCGGGCGGGGCGAAGAAGAAGACTGATGCCGAAGCCTAAGGGCGCCGGAGACCTGCGGCAGCGGGTCAAGTTCCAGCGGCGCGGTGAAGGCGACGACGGTTACGGCAACCCGGTCACAGGATGGTCCGATCTTGACATTGCACGCGCTTGCAGCCTGACGCCCACGCGCGGCGGTGAGGCTGTCCAGGCGGGCAGAGTGGCCGGAACGGCCTCCTGGGACTGCTGGGTCAGGAATGACAGCGGCACCCGGTCTCTGAAGACCGGCGATCGTGCCGTTGATACGCGCGACGCGACGCGCACGTTCAACATTGTGTTCATAGGCGACATGGACGGCGATCGCGCCTGGCTCCTTCTCCAATTGAAATCGGGCGGCGTCGATGGCTAGCGGCGGTCTGGAGGGCGTCGAACGGCTGCGCCGAAAGTTAAATAGAATGACGCCGGCGGTCAGGAAGGCGGCCGGACAAGAGGTCTTTATGCTGGCTGAGGCGATGGCGGCGCAGATGCGCCAGATCGCGCCTAGCGATGACACGCCGGATGGCGGCGAGAAGGTTCGTGATCACATCTACGTCGAAGAGGGGTACGTCGGCGACGTGTCCTACGTCGTCATCAGCGACGCCAAGGACGCCAGGGGGCGGCCCAAGGCCCCCAGCGTCGAGTTGGGCCACAAGGCGGTGAATGGCGTGCACGTTCCGCCGTCGCCGTCCTTTTACCCTGTCGTTCGCGCCAGTCAGAAGCGCGTGAAACGTAGAATCACAGCGGCCATGCGGCGCGCCATCAAGAAGGAAGCCGGGCTTTGATCGACGCACAGCTTCCGCTCCAGGCCGCTGTCGTCAGCGTGTTGAAAGGCGACGCCGCCGTGGCGGCCATCATCGCCGGGCGCGTCTATGATCGAGCCCCTCACGAACCGGGTTCGTCTTACATCACGCTCGGAGCGTCGCAATCCGTCGACGACAGTGACCCCTGCCATAGCCTCGTGACTTGTTACCTCGATATCGACTGCTGGTCTGAAGCGGTCGGGTTTCCAGAAGTGAAGCGCCTGGGCGCCGCTGCGGCCAAGGCGCTTGACGCCGATCTGGTTGTCGAAGGTTTTCGCATCGTCATGCGCCGCGTCGAGCGCGTGATCTACCAGCGCGAAGCGGACGGCCTGACCAGCCGCGCGATCATCCGCTTGCGCTACGATCTTCAGGCTACGGCCTGACGCCATCCCGCCCCTGAGCGGTTCCCTCGCCCCGGTCGGGGCTTCCCTTGAAACGAAAGGCCTCCGCTATGCCGGATACCTATGTCTCGACCGTCTCTGGCGAGTCGATCCTTGTTCAAATCGGCGACGGCGCTGATCCCGAAGTCTTCGCCCACGACTGCCTGATCAACGGCTCGCGTTCGCTGAACATGACCGCGAACGTGACCGAGCAGACCATCCCGAACTGCACCGACCCGTCGCAGCCCGACAAGACCGTGCGGCGCGTTGACAGCACCGACAGCACCATCTCGGGCGACGGCAAGCTGCACTCGACGTCGACGCTGGCGTGGCTCAATCGGGTCGGCAAGACGGTCAACGTCCGCGCGCGTCAGGCGGGCGTCTGGCAGGTGGCGGGCGCCTACATCCTGTCGGAGTTCTCGATCACGGGTCAGGCCCGCGAATATGCCACTGCCTCGGTCACCTTGGTCCAGGCCGACGCGCCGACGATCTCGGCCGGCGTCTGATGAGCCGTTCCGCCCGCTATACCGGTCCCTTCGGGGACGGCCCGCACGACTTCAAGCTCAACATCATTGAGCTGGAGGAACTGCAGGAGCTGACCGACGCCGGCCCCGAGGAAGTCTTCCACCGGGTCAGTGAAGGCCGGTGGCGGGTGGCGGACATCCGCGAGACGATCCGGCTTGGTCTGAAGGGCGCGGGGATGGCGCCTCTGGCGGCGCGCGCAATGATCGATCGCTATGCCGGGCCCGGCCAGCTGGCGGACAACAAGGAGCTGGTTACGTGCATCCTGGCCGCCGCCCTGGTCGGCGCTCCAGACGAGGACGTGCCCTCGGGGGAGATGCAGGGGGAGAGCGACCGCTCCCCCGACGAAAGCTCCGGTTCGCGAACTTCTACGAAATCGGAGGCGCCCTCGGCTACTCGCCAAAGGAAGTCGGCGAAAGCAGCATCTGGCAGCTGATGCAGGCTCATCGCGGCTGGAAGAAGTCGCAGGGGGTCGATGACAAGGCCGGCGCTCCGTCAGACGCTGAATTTGAGGCGGCGGTAGCGGCGGCGAATTAGCGGCGTTCGATTTTCCGTCCTAGCTTCTTGGCGACTCAAAAGGGGGACGTCATGCGGCGGATTATCATTTCTACAATGGCGGTCGCCTTGGCTGGGTGCGGGGACGGAGGCGGGGTCCAGAGCGAGCCCGCCGCTCTTGTGTCTGCTGAACCAGCCGAGACGGCGGCTGTCACGGCTCCAATTGAGCCGGGCGTATATGAACCCTACACCCGGGATCAGTACCCGAAGACCTTTGCGACATGGGGAAATGCGGGCGTCAAACGTGTCGATGCGTTGCGCGCAGCAGCGGCTGAGACAGTGGCCAAAAACCCTGTTTGCGACAAGGTCGCCTATGCAGGCTTGTCGGACAACAGATCGCAAGCGCCAGACCGACCGATCGTGTTCGTCGACTGCGAGAACGGCCAGCGTTTCTACCTCGGCGAAAACGACGTCGGTTCCTCAGTGGCGAGTCAAACCCAAAAGTCCTCCAGATTTACGCGAAGCGAGCTCGTCGGGCTTTGCACCCAGTCGGTGCAATCGCAGCTGAATTTCCCATCGACCTTTGACCAAGGCATTTGGACGATCTCGTCACGTCAGGCCCCATACACGGGCAACTGGGTGGTCGAGTTCGATTTTAAGGCGAAGAACGCCTTCGGTCTTGAGCTTCCAGCCTCAGCGAGATGCATCACGACGCCAGAGGGTGCGGCGGAGGTGACGATCCTTCCTCGCTAAGGCGCGAAAACAGTTCTCTCGGGCGATCCTCACGGGTCGCCCTTTTTCTTGGGTGATGCATGGCTGAAGAGATCGAGCGCCTTCTGGTCCGCGTCGAGGCCAACGCCGTTCAGTTCGAAAACCAGATGCGCAAGATCAACAAGGTCTTGTACGGGGCTCAGGCAGATACCCGCAAAACGCTGAACCAGATCCAGCGGGATACGGCCGCAGCTGCGCCACAGCTATTCAAGCCTATCGGAGACAGCTTCAAACGCGAGATGGCTGGACTTGCTACGGCTCTCGCCGCGACTTTCTCAGCGCAGCAAATCGTTCAGTACGCTGATGCCTGGACTGCGGCGGCTAACAAGCTGGCCGCAGCCGGAGTCGCCACCAGCGACTTGGCAGCGCGACAGGAAGACCTCGTCAAGATCGCGAACGCCAGCCGGACCGGGGCGCAGGAGACCATCGCGCTCTACTCGCGACTTACGATCGCCACACAGGAAATGGGGGCGAGCGCCAGCGATGCAATGCGGCTCACTGAACTGATGAACAAGGCGTTCCAGTCGTCTGGATCGTCCACCCAGGAGGCGGCTTCAGCTGCGCTCCAGCTGAGCCAAGCGCTGGCCTCGGGTGTTCTGCAAGGCGATGAGCTGCGGTCGCTACGCGAAAACGCGCCATTGCTAGCCAAGGCAATTGCTGACGCCATGGGTGTCAGCATCGGGGCGCTGAAAGAGCTGGGCGCAGAGGGTAAGATTACTTCTGCCGTTGTGATGAAGGCTATCCTGGCGGCTGGCGACAGCATCGAGGCCCGATTCGGCGCGACCACGATGACGGTTTCGCAGTCGCTGACTATCCTCAATAACGAGATCGGGAAGTTTGTCGGTCAAGCCGACAGCAGTCTATCGGCTACAGAACGTATGGCGCAGGCCATCGCGGCGTTGGCCGGCAACCTCAGCACGGTTGCGGATATTGTTTCGGTGGCGGCGACGGCGATTGGCGCGACCCTGGCTACTAGGGCGATTGGAGCCGGCATTGCTGGATTTGCCGGATTAAGTGCCAGCGTGGCCGTAACAAATGCCCAGCTGATGGCGTTCGAACTTCAAAGCGGCCTAGTGGCCGGCGCTATGGGGCGCATGTCGGTTGGGGGTGTGGCGGCTGCGGGCGCTATGCGCAGCCTGTCCGGCGCAATGGCATTTTTTGGCGGGCCGGTTGGTTTGCTGATTACGGGCCTAGCTGTTGGCGTTGCCCTCCTCGCGATGAAGGCGCGTGAGGCGTCGGAATCGATGAAGGCCATCAAGGCGGCTTCAGACTTGGCCTCCACGGCGCTCGACAAATATGAAGAGGCGGCCCGGGCCGCAGCCAATGCTTCTGGAGAGGCAAAGAAGCTGGCGCTTGAACACGCTGCCGCCATGCGGATCGACGCGGCGGAAACCGTTCGCAACGCCCGGGCGCAACTAGAGCTGGCCAGGACTCGTCGTGCCGTAGCAGTAGCTGAGCAGAAGAAGTCCGAAGGATTCCTCGATAGTGCCGCCGGGGCGATGCTAGCCAGTGGTCCGTATGCGGGAGCCGGACAGGCAAGCGTGAGGAGCGGCCGTCAGGCGGTGGTAGACCGTGCCCTGAACGAAGAAGTTGCTGCTGGCATTGAATTCGCCAAACAAGAAAATCGACTCGGTCAGATCGAGCGAGATCTGCGTGCTGGCACCTACGTCGTCACGCCTACGGTTGCATCAGCAGGAAGTGGCAAGGGCAGGGGCGCATCAGGCCCCTTAGAAGCGGATCTTGCCCGCCAACGCGAGCTACTCGGTCTTCAGAACGAAATTGAACTTCTCCGCGCGCAGGGCAATGAAGACGGCGCGCGGGCCAAACAGCGCGAACTGGACACGATCAACTTAACGAAGCAGTTGTCGGATGCTGGTGTCGCTAACGCTCGCGAGTCCGCCGCCGCTCACGTCGGCGCTGTGGCCACCGCTGAAGACGCGGCCCGAGGTCTTGGCATCCTTTGGGAGCGGAACCAGAAGGCTCTGGAGGCTTCGGAAGAAGGCAATCGCCGGGCGAACGACCTGCTTCTGGATCGGCTTGGCTTCGAGGCTGAACTGGCGCGCCTCCGCGGTGATCCGGTCGCGATCCGCACCAAGGAGCGCGAGCTCTGGATCGAAGAGCGGATCAACGCCCTGCTCGCCATGCGCCCCGACCTTAACCGTCAAAGCGCGCGAACGATTGCCGAGACAGAGCGCGGCTCGCTCGACGTTGCTAACCGCCAAGGCGAAAGCAACGACCGCGCGCGCGCCATGGCGCGCGACTTCACCGACGTGCTGGCCTCCGACAACTGGGCCGAGGCCGCCGGACGGAAGTTCCGCGAGGCCGCCTTCGACAACCTGGAAGACCTGCTGACCAATCTGTTCTCCGGCATCACCGGGGGCAGCGGCGCGGGTGGAAACAGTATCGGTTCCATCATCGGGTCGGCGCTCAAGAACATGATCCCCGGCTTCGCCACCGGAACGTCCAGCGCGCCCGGCGGTCCGGCATACGTCCATAAGGGCGAGATGCTGGTGAACCTGAAAAAGGGCACGTCGGTCGTCCCCGCGCATGCAGTTCGCGCCATGGGAGCCTTGGCGGGCCGGTCGCAGGTTCAGCCCATGGCACGGGCTGAGATCAGCCCCATCGTCAGGATCGACCTGGCCGGCGTGAACGGCGACGCCACGATTCGTCAGATGGCGGCTGAGGCAGCCAGGACGGCTTACGCCGAGGCCGTGGCCACCAGCAGCAAAGTCGTCCTTGCTCAGCAGGCGCAACGCCAGAGGTATTCACGCTGATGGCGATCTTGCTTCAGGAGCTGCCCGCCAAGACCGACTACAGCATGCGGGCGATTTCGGCCGCCAATACGCTGTCGCCCGCATTCGGCGGGGCCGATCAGCGGCTGGGCCGGAAAGGGTCGCGGTTCGCCATCGATGTCTCGATCCCGGCGCTGTCGGCGGCGGGCTGCGGCATGGGGCTGATCGCCGACCTGCTGCGCGGCGAGACCGAGACGCTGGTCCTGGCGATCCCCGAGCACCTTCCCGCCGTCGCCTATGGGGCGCCAGCAGCCAATGGCGTCTCGACGGGATCGGTTCTGGCGGTGAAGGGGCTGACGGCAGGTGCCGTGATCCGCAAGGGCAAGTTCCTGTCGATCATCCTCTCGGGTCAGCGGTTCGTCTACATGGTGACGGCTGAGATGACCGTGCCCGCTGGCGGCCTCGTCAGCCTGCCGATCTGGCCGATGCTGCGGCGTCCCACCATCGACGGCGCCGTGATCGAGCTGGCCGCGCCGAAGATCGAGGGCTTCATCGAACCGGGGCAGGACTGGTCGATCAACAGCCTGAAGGCGGTCGGGATGTCGTTCACGCTCAAGGAACGCGAGTGATGGATAGCTCCCTCGTCGCCGCCTATCAGCAGCCTGCCCCGATCAAATGCACCCTGGTGCGGTTCGACATGCCGGGCGGTGCGATCTGCC
>RCUQ01000987.1_pt1 | contig 11657 bp, 15 predicted proteins | sample 2166351 | NCBI WGS metagenome assembly RCUQ01 (sample SAMN09932597, study PRJNA488358) | compost metagenome | feature: garden; material: soil; isolation source: compost soil in acetonitrile-enriched culture | place: Germany: Experimental Botanical Garden Goettingen | collected 2016-01-27
CCTGGCCCGATCGTGGACGCGGGCACCACCTCGTACTCGCCCCCGTGCGCCGGCGTGGTGGAGACCTTCGCCAGGTCGCCCCAATCGGTGCCCTCCAGCGCGTCCGCCTTGAGCTGCGGACCAATCGCCGGCAACATCGCCTCGTTGATCTTGAACTGCGCCCATCCACTGTTGGCCGCCTGCACCCGCCCGTTCCGGTAGAACTTGACCGCCGTTCCGGGGATGGCGTACTTGTTCATCCCATTGGCGGTCGCCACGATCGGCGCCGACTGGGCGTCGAGCGTGTTGTAGTTCTCACCCGAACGCGGGTTCCACGTCACGACGTCACCAGCGCAACCGATGATGCCAGGGTCCTGCCCGACCTGGAGGACCGTCCACCAAAGCGTATTCGTGCCCTGGTAGCACCCGCCGCTCGTCGTCGCGAGGTTCGCCCCCTGCCAGCTCGGCGTCACCCAGACCCACCGCTGGTTCTCCGAGTACTGAAAGCGCATCGTCGAGCCGTCCCCCGGCTGCGTGCCCGTCCCGTCCCCATAGATGGCCTTCGCTAGCTGCTTCGCCGAGTGGTTCGACATGAGCGTGCCGATGAGCGCCGCCACACCCCACGGCGTCGCACTCGTCGCAGCTCGGACCGCAACCCAGCCGGCCGGCGTCTTCACCATGTGCGCGGCCACGTTGGCGGTAGCGCTGCCAGCTCCAGCCGTCACGGCCGCCTTCTCCATCTCCACGGCCGCCGCCATCGACCGCAGCAGGTTCACCGCCTCGGTGTAGCTCTTGCCCTCCGACACCAGCTTGGACACGGCGGCCGCATCGGGAGCGCCCTGGAGCGCGAAAGCTGGCGGCGCCTCTGCGACCACACCCACACTCACCACCGCCAACACCAGCAACGGTGCAGCTAGTCTGAAACCGTATTGCACATTCATGCGTTAGGCCCTACCCGTGATCGATGACACTAACCGTAACCCGGACCATGGAAAACGGAGTGGGAAACGCCAAGCCGACAGACCCGTTACGGTATGCTGGCCCGTGGCGTTTCCCACTCCGTTGAGGGAAGCTCCCTTCGGTCGCGCTGCGCCAACCGGGAGCGGCTGGGTTAGCCCGCCTGCGCCGTCAGACGCTTCCACAGGTGGTGACCCGCCACGATGGCGGACACGACCAGGGCGATCAGGATGAGCGTTCCCATCAGGGTCTTGAGCTTGCCGGCGTCGTCGTCCATCGCGTCGAGGATGGCGCCCGAGTTGGCGGTCGCGGCCGCGATGTTCGGGTCGATCGACGCCTGGGCGAAGGCGGGGAGCGTGCCGGCGCCGGCCATCATCGCGACGGCGGGAACGACGATCTTGGTCTTCTGCCAAGCGGTGAGCGGCTTCTGGTTGGTAGTCTGCATCTTGCTTTGACCTCCTCGGTTACTCGGATGCGTTGGACAACAGGAACCTGGCGAACACGATTGCGGCGATGAAGCCGGCGAAGACGAGCGCGGCCGCACCCGCCCAGTTGATGTGCGCCAGAATATGCGTAGGGAGCGCCGTGAAGTACTGGCCGACAACCTGGCTGGATTCGGCCACGTAAGGCGGCGGCGACCCGCTAGCAACTTGGAAACTCATTGGGCACGAAACCCCCTCCAGACGGCGAACACCAGGACGACGCCCGCCATCACGAGTAGATACTTGACGATCTCCGGGATCATCACGTTGCTGGTATACGCGAACAGCACATCGGTCGACGGCGGCGCGGGGCTCGGGATGTTGAGCGTCATATGGCCCGGAACACCCAGGGCATCACGACGGCCACGGCCAGCCAAACGCCGACCTTCCCCATCATCGAGAACACGTCCTGCCACTCTGGCCCGTATGTCACAGCAGGTACACCTTTCGTCTATACGTCAGGATGCAGCACACCACGAACTCCAGCAGCGCGAACTGCAACTGGTGCGAGTGAAACTTGGTCAGCATCGCCAGCCAGCTCGGCCGGTCGTAGCCCATCAGGTGAGTGGGCGACCCTCCACCATCACCAGGTGGGGACGACGGCTCGGAGCTGGGCAACGCCGAAGGGGTGACGGTCGGCTCTACGCTCGGCGTTGGCGTTGGCGTTGGCGTTGGCGTTGGCGTCGGCGTCGGAGTAGGAGACGAAGCAACATAGGGACCATCGAACGTCACACTACCAACGGCCGCAAAGGAATTTGCAGAACCGTCCGGCAACATATCACCCATATTCCCAAACTCAACAGTGAGCGGATATGTAATATTTTTGGTGGTATCCAAATACCAACTATAAGTAGCCGGGTACGTCTGGATAAATGGGTTTAGAACCGGGACCCCGTTATTTTTAACGAGCCAATACTTAGATGGGCTTCCATCCATCGTAATTTCGGGAACACGATAAAAATCGACACACCGGAAAAGAATACCGTACTGGTCCCTAACAACGACGGAAAATTGGGCAGCATCGACCGGCGCAGCCAGGCCAACAACCAACAACAGGCCAAAAAGACCTAACAGCCCACGCATTTAGCGAACTTCCGGAGAGGCCGTGGTAACCGTGCCAGGAGGCGGATACCCGGCATAGGGGTCCACAGGCGTACACCCAACCAGCAGAGCCAGCCCCCCGAGGGCAGCGAACTTGTGAACGCGGTAAGAGCCAGAGCCGCGGGACAGACGGCGGCCCCGAGCGTGCCGGGTGAACACGCCAGAGAAGCCGCCGCCCAGCAGCCCACACGCCGCCCGCCTGATGAGGGCGCGAGTGGTCGCCACCACGTTAGACCTTAGGAGCCGCCGGAACCTTGTTCAACGGCGTCAAGCTAGTCAGGGTCGCAACGGGCTTCTTCTTCCCATTTTTCTGCTCGCGCATCACCAGCTTAAACTCACCCTCGCAGCGGACCGGAAACTGCGTCTCGGGGATGGACCCGAACAGCTCGGCCGGCGCGTCGATCTCGACGGGGAAGAACCCACGGCGCTTGTCGCCGACCTCGGGCTTCTCCTCCAGGTACATCACCTTGGCGCCCTCCAGCTCCAGGACGTCGGTATCGTTACCCTTGTCGTCCTTCTTCCAGATTTGCCACAGGGACATGTTCAACACGTTCAGAATCACTTGCGACCTCCTGACATAGCAGCGCGACTTTCGTCCTGTGCGCCTTACTCTCGATGTCAACAGCCTAGCAACGCGCCATGATCGCTGTAAAGCCCCGTGGAAAGCGTAACGCAGCTTGCCGACCGCCCTAGCAAGCCTCGGAGCGCGAAACTTTACGTTTCTTCACGAGGGCCTTCGGGTCATAGCCGAGCCGCGCCCGCTCGTCGACCAGGTGGTCGATAGCCGCCTCCAGCAGCTCGGACTGGGTCAGCCCCAGGTCAGCCGCGATGGCCTGGATGTGGGCCCGCGTCTCCTTGCGCACCCGCGCGTTGAACACCGCCATCGACCCTTCCGGGTACTTACGAACCGCCGCCATCGCGCTGCCTCACTTTCGCCTTATCATGCTCGTACTCACACGCCTCGCAGAGCGCCGCCCCATCGAAGGGTCCGCCCTTAATCCGCTGAAACGTCTTCACACCACATCTCCAACAACCGGCGGGGCGTTCCGCCTGGCGCAATATCATTCGCCACCTCCAACCCTTCCGCGCCTGGCAGCGCACGCAAGAACCGCTTCACCGCTTCCGCATCCCCAAGGCCAGCGAGCGCCAGGAGCTGCCCGCGCACCTCGTGCTTCACGACCAACCCCCAGACCTTCATGGGCATCGACACCAGGTCCACGTCCCCGGCCTGGCGCTCGTCGGCCGCCGCCACTTCCTCGTCCGTCGGCTCGGCACCAAGCCCCAGGATGGCTCGCATGTTGCGCGACCAGACGAGCTGCCGCTGCCCCTTGAACGCGGCCGCGAACTGCCCGAACAGCGCCGCGTCCTCGCAGTCGCCCGTATCCAAGAAGTCGCCCAGGATGCCGAGCGGCGTCCGGCTCTCAGCCGTGCGGCCCTCCTTCGTCACCTGCTTCGTCAGCTCGTGCTCGACGCCCCACTTGGTCACGTACTCACCGGCACGGTGATAGCCGTCCACCTTCACGCCGTACTTCTCGGTAGGCGTGCCCAAGCCCGCGCGGTCACAGGCCCGGCGCCACCGCTCAAACAACGTCTGGCGGAACCGCTCCCGGTTGGCGTGGCTGTCCTCAGCCTCCAAGAAGACGAGCATATGGATGTGCGGATGCCAGCCATTCCGGCCATGCGTCACCTCCAGGGCGCGGACCTGGCCCCAGATGCCGAACCGCTCGCGGTCCTTCTTCGCCGCGCTGCCGCCCTGAAACAGCTTCATCGCCTTCGACAAGCCCTTGAGCAGCATCGGAAGGCTCTCATGCTTCTGGTGGCTGAAGGTCAGCGTGACGAGCCAGACGGCGCCGCCGAAGTCCCCGCGCCACTTCTTCAGCCCCTTCGCCAGCTCCTCGCGGCGACGCTCAGAAACCTTGGCCGCGCAGACCGGGCACGCCCAGACCGACCCGCACGTCGCCACGTTGCGGAAGTGCGCCGAGCCGTCGATCGGCGAGTGGACGATGCCGACCTCCGAGCCGAGCGGCGCCCGCAGGCACTTGTGCAGCCGGTGAGAGCTAGGCAGACAGCGCATCGCAGCCGCCTGGAGAGCATAGCGGCGAAGCTTAAACCACCGCTGCTCGGCCTTCTTGGCCTCCGCAAAGCTGGAAAACGTCCCACCAAGCCCATCTGAGGCGGCCTCCACATCGGCGAGGCGCTGCACCTGAAAACGCGCTCCCTGAGAGGCCCGAATGAGATTTCGCGTATTACCAAGGGTCGCTCGGTCGGCCTGCCGGCCTCCCTCCCTCCCGAGCTGCTCGGGCCTACCCATCGACCTGGCCCCCGTCAGCCACGCGCCGGATCGCCTTGGCAAGCTCCCGGCTCTGACAGTGACGGCAGAGCGGCCGCAGCGCCGTCTCCGGGAGCGTCACCCACACGTCGGTATAGACACCACAGTCGACACAGCGGCGGTAGTTGGGGCCCAGGAGCCACGCGAGCAGCTCCCCACGCAGCGAGCGCATCACTTGACCCTCCGCGCAGCCAGGCGGGGGGCAATCTCGTTAATCCAGTGCTGGCGGTACAGGTCCAGGGCCTGCCAGGGCCAGAGCTGCCGGCCGGCCTTCTCGGTTGCCACGTAGTGCAGGGCGGCCCAGAGTCCGACGATCGGCGCACCCACGAGGAAGTACAGCACCACCATCAGCCGGCACCCCCGGCCGGGATGCGGCAATACAAGACGGTTGCCAGCACGACAAGCACCAGCATGGCCAGACAAAAAGCGCCAGCTCCGGCGGGCCCATAGGCCTCACGGATTGGCGCCAAACTCAGCGACGTGATAGGGTACATATCAGGCTTCCTTCCTTTTGCGCGTGCGACACCACCGCAAGGGGAAGGAGGTCTTTTTTGTTACGACTTGTTACTAACTTGACTGCTCAATTGTCACGGCCGAGATAGAACAAGCGAGTTATGGTTTGTCAATACCTCCTGGGTCAAGATAATGTTGATTATCGGGAAAGTAGCGTATTTTGCATGAGTGGCGTCGTTACTGGGTTTGAGCCGCTTTGTCGGGGTGGCTGGTCCAGATAATACGAGGGATCGCCATCCGATGTTCGCCTGTTTGCCGGATAACGGGGTGGCGCCAAGGGGGCCGTTCCACGCAGGTGGGGCGGGCCTTCCTTACCTGCCGATCCCCTCGGCCGCGTCTTGCGGCATGATCCGGCAGGCGACCGAAGACGGGGCCGGCTCCTCGAGCGGCGGCTCGGTCGAGATGGCCGTCAGCTGCCAACCCTGGCCGTCGATGTGCACCCAGGCGTGGTAGGTGCGGAACGCGGCGCGGCGCTCCCGGCGGATCACGCGGCCCCGGGCGTCATGCCAGATGGCCTCCCACTGGGCGCGCAGCCGGGCGACGAGGCGATCTTGCTCGCCGCCTTCTTGCACCTGCACGAACGAGGCCGGCTCCAGCATGCGCAAGCGCACCTCGCGCCGCTCGGCGCGCGCGGGCCAGCGATCCAGGTGCTGGTTGAGAATCGACGGCGCGATCCACATGGCCAGAGGGGCCATGGCGTCACGGGTGGGCAGCGACCACAAATCGCGCGCGGTGCCCTCGACGCGGCTGCGCAGCTCGTCTTGATCCCAGACGCCGGGCTGGCGCGCGGACAGGAGCGCGACGATGCGCTCGGCCTCGACCAGCCGCGCCGTTTCTTGCGCCAGCCGGCGCCGGCGGCGCCAGCGGAAGGCACGCCCCGCCAGGAGCGCCGCGACGGCAATCAACATCGAAACCAGCAGCTGCTCCACAAGTCCTCCCGTTCCCCGGTTGCCTTCATTGTACCCATTCCAGCCTGGCGTCCGACTGGCGGCCTGCGCCTCAATATGCACGTAAGGTATAGATTATGTGTGCAGGGTGTATACGTCTGGCGACTTGCAAGACTTACTTGCCTCTTCGGCCCGGTCCTGCCTTGATTCATACTGGATCGGGGACTGGAAGGGAAGGTGAGCCTTGGCCAAAATCCTGTGCATCGACGATTACCAGCTCTACGCCGAGATGATCGGCAACATGCTCGAGCGATACGGCCAGCACGAGGTGAAGGTGGACGTGGTGCCGCTGGTGATGGACGAGGTACTGGCCTTCGACCCGGATGTGATCGTATTGAATCTGGTGCGCAAGGCCGAGGTGTTGGGGGCGCCGATCCATGACTTCTACCGGGAGATCGACGGGGGCAAGGCCCTGCAGGCCCTGGCGAAGGCCCACGAGCTCAAGGACATTCCCCTGGTGATCACCGCCCTGGCCGTGCGGGAGACCGAGGTGCCGCTGGGGCTCCACTACGAGGCCTTCATCGAGATCCCTCAGAAGATCGACGTGCTGCGCCACACCGTCGATCGGCTGGCTGCGGCCCGCCGCCAGGACAGCCACGTCGCGCCCAAATAAACATGCGTGATAACCTTTGTTATCACGCTTATGACCTCGGGCCGACCGGTTAGTCAGCAGGCGGGCGGGGGTATGGCCATCTTGGCTCTAAAGGAGGGCCTGAAGATGGCTATGTGGATTGCGCTCGGAGTCGTCGCGCTGGTCGCGGTGTGGCTCATCGTCACGTACAACGGATTGATTGCGCTGCGCAACCAGGTGCGCAACGCCTGGCACCAGATCGACGTGCAGCTCAAGCGCCGCCACGACCTGATTCCCAACCTGGTCAGCACCGTGAAGGGCGTCATGTCGTTCGAGCAGGAGACGCTCGAGAAGGTCATCCAGGCCCGCAACGCGGCCATCTCCGCCCAGGGCGTCAGCGAGACGGCCCAGGCCGAGGCGGGGCTCACGGCCGCGCTCGGCAAGCTCTTCGCGCTGTCCGAGGCCTACCCCGAGCTGAAGAGCAACCAGAACGCGCTGCAGCTTCAAGAGGAGCTCACCGCGACCGAGAACAAGATCGCGTTCGCCCGCCAGTTCTACAACGACCTGGTGATGCGCTTCAACACCGCCCAGGAGGTCTTCCCGACCAACCTGATGGCGAGCACGCTCGGCTTCAAGGTCGCCGAGTCCTTCGAGGCGACCGCGCTCGAGCGGGAGATGCCCTCGGTCGATTTGTCGCTGCGGTAAGCGGGGATGGATCTCTACCAGCAACAGGCCCGCAACCGCTGGGCGACCATCGGCCTCCTGGCGGCCTTCACTGCGCTGCTCGGGGGGCTGGGCGTGGCCGTGCACCTGTCGATGCCCATCGAGGTGCCCGTGGCGGTCGGTGGGGCCTCCGTGCCGCTGCCGATCGTGCCGGTGGGCGTGGTCGTCTTCAGCGCCCTGACGACGTGGGTGTCGTACTTCCACGGCGATCGGATTGTGCTCGCCACGATGCGCGCCCGGCGCCTCGACCCGAAGGCGCTCAAGGAGCGTCAGCTGCAGAACGTGGCCGAGGAGATGGCCCTGGCGTCGGGCCTGCCCGTGCCCGCGCTCTACGTGGTGCCGGACACGGACCTCAACGCGTTCGCCACGGGGCGATCGCCCGCCCACGCCTCGCTCGCCGTGACGGAGGGCCTGCTCGACGCGCTCGACCGCGAGGAGCTGCAGGCCGTCGTGGCCCACGAGATGGGACACATCCGCAACCTCGACATCCGCACCATGATGATCGTGGGCGTGCTGTTGGGCGCGGTGGCTTTGCTGGGCGACATGCTGGTCCACCTGGGCGGGAATGGGCGCGATCGCCGCAAGGGCGGCTCACTGCCTTTGGTGTTGATCGGGTTTGTCACCCTGCTCATCGCGCGGCTGATCGCCATGGCCGTCTCGCGCACGCGCGAGTTCGAAGCCGACCGCTCGGCCGCCGAGTTCACCCGCAACCCGATGGCGCTCGCCCGCGCGCTCGACAAGCTCGAGGGCGCCAAGGCGCCGACCCGCTTCGCCAGCCAGGGCTCGGCCCACATGTTCATCGTCGATCCGCGCGTCTCGGCCCTCAACGACCGCGAGGACTGGCTTGGCAACATGTTCGCCACCCACCCGCCCATCCAGGCGCGCATCAAGCGGTTGCAGGCCATGGGCTACGACCGCACCGAAGCGTCCATCGCCGGCTGAATACAAAAGAAAGGCGCCCCGCGACAGCGGGGCGCCTTTTGGTTGTTGAGGCTTACTTGGCGAGGGGCGGCTCGAGGGTGTAGCGGTTGATCTCGAGGATCGGCAGCACCTTCTCGAGGAGCTCCTGGCGCTCTTCATAGGGGAGGAAGGCGCTCTTGAAGCCGTTGAGCACGATCCACTTCAGGGTCTTCTCGTCGAAGCCCAGGTGCTGGTGGCAGCGCCACAGCTCCTCGGTGACGTTGGTGCGCGAGAAGAGGCGGTTGTCGGTGTTCACGGTGACGCGGCACTGCTTCTCGACGTAGTGGCGAATGGGGTGATCGGCGAAGGAGTCGACCACGTGGGTCTGCACGTTGCTGGTCGGGCAGATCTCCATGGGCACGCGGTGATCCACCACATACTGCTCGAGGTCCTGGTCCTCGCGCAGGGTCACGCCGTGGCCGATGCGGTGGGCGCCGACGTCGTGGAGGGCCTGGCGGATGCTGGCGGGGCCGAAGGCCTCACCGGCGTGGCACGTCAGGTTCAAGTTGTGCTCGCGGGCGTAGGCGAAGGCGTGGGTGTGGAGCTTGGCGGGGTTGCCGGCCTCGCCGCCGGCCAGGTCGAAGGCGACCACGCCCTTGTTCTTGTACTTCACGGCGAGCTCGGCCAGGCGGAAGCTCTCGGACTCGAAGCGGTCGCGCAGGCCGCAGATGATCAAGCGGGCCTTGGTGCCGGTGGCCTTCTCGGCGTCGCGCATGCCGGCGAGCACCGCGTCATTGGCCTCTTCCACCGTGAGGCCCTTGTGGGTGCTCTCGATGGGGGCGTAGCGGATCTCGATGTACTTGCAGTTCTCGGCCGCGGCGTCCTCCACCAGCTCGTAGGCGATGCGGTGGAGCGATTCCTTGGTCTGCATCACCATGATGGTGTACTTGAACCACACGAGGAACTCGGCCAGCGTGGGCGACTCGTCGATCGCCTCGAGCACGCGCTGCAGGTCGGGGATGTTGTCGGCGGGCAGCTCCTTCACGAGGCCCTGCTGCTGGGCCAGCTCGAGCAGCGTGGTCAGCCGCAAGGAGCCGTCGAGGTGGCAGTGGAGGTCGGCCTTGGGCCAGCTCAAAATGGTATCGCGCGTGAGCATCGGTGGGGTCCTTTCCGGTGACCGGCGGCGGCGCCGGGCGTTGCTTGGTAATCCCCCATTTTAGCACAGCCAGCCGCAAACCGGGGAAGCAGGGATCGATTCCGTGGTTTACGCGGATGGCAGACCGGTGGCGATTGATTAAAGTGAAGCTGTTGGTGGAGAGCACCTCCGCCCCCACCCCAAACCCAGGTCCGACGCGGCATATGACTGCGAATCAGGAGGGCCACTCCTTCCCGGGAGACCCCCAACACCAGCGCCAACCAGCCGCCTCCCTCCCCTGGTTCCGAGGGCCCCTCTTGAGGGGCCCTCGGCTTTGGCGTACAGGGGCCGGAAACCCCATCCGAAATCCGTGGTTCTTCCGGATGGCACCGCTGCAGGGTCCGGCTATGATGATGGTGTCGAAGGGAGACAAGGCCTCCCGGAGACAACCCAAAGCCAGACGTGAGGCATCCACCCACCGAGTGCAACGAGGGCTTACTCCTTTCGAACCCAACCCGAATGGGAGACCCCCAACACCACCTCAATCGGATCCCTAAATCGCCTGGTCGAGCGCCCCCCGCAAGGGGGGCGCTCCGTTTTGCGGCAGGCCGGGCGAGCCTGCATGCTCAGTATGCTTGATAATAATAATTATCCGGCAAGTGACCGAACGGGCCCCGCGTTCAAGAAAAATTATCGAGAGACCCGATACCTCGACGTTAAGGTGACCGGCTTCACTTGGTATGAAGCATACAAGCCCCCTAGACGAAAGGTTCCACGCGATGTTTCAGCGTCCCTGGTTGAGCCCCCGCGCCGCGTGCTCGGTGCTGGTGTCGGTTGCGGCGATCGCCGGCTGCCAGCAGTTCCCGGCGCCCGTGGCCGTGGCGCCGGCGGCCCGCGCCGAGCGCGGCGCGGCCGTCGTCAAGGCCGACCCGTCGGCGCTGATTCGCAGCCTGCAGGCGCGGCGCGTGTTGGGCGCGGGCTTCCGCGAGGCCGGCATCACCCAATTGCGCCTGGCGGGCATGGCGCCGGGCCAGGGCGTCGTCAACGGCCCGTCTATCCCCTACACCGGGGCCTCGCCGGCGGTCATGCCCACGACGCCGCTCACCATGACCGTGGCGCCCGCCCCCAACTGGGTCTTCATGCTGGAGGCCGTCGACGCGGACGGGCGCACGATCGCCTCGATCGGCACGGCCGCGACCCTCACCGACGGGGCCAACTACACCCTGACCTTCAACGCCGTGAGCCACATCGTGGCCGAGGTGATTGACGAGGCCACCACGGGCGTCGACGACTCCCTGTTTCACACCGAGCTCGCCGCCGGCGACGTGATCACGCCCCTGACGGCCTACATCCAGGCCTCGGTGGGGCTGAACACCGCCACCAACCAGTTCACCGGCGTGGCCCCCCTGGCCTACAACCGCTCGTACCTGGCCACGCTCCTGACCAGCGCCGGCGTGGCCGGCCTGCCCACCACCCCGCCCGCCGAGCTGTCCGCGCCGCGCTGGGGCCGCTTGATCGTGCAGCCCACGCAGTACGACGGCCGCACGCCCTACGCCGGCAACGGCACCACCATCGACGTCTACGATCCCACCAGCGGCCAGGTCAGCAGCGCGGCGGCCAACGCCCTGGGCGAGTACGTCTTCCCCAAGGTGGCGCTCGGCTCCTGGTGGGTGCGCCTCCAGGGGCCGGGCGGCATGGCGCCTTCCTGGGCCAAGGTCTCGGTCCGGGGCGACACCTACGCCCGGCTGACGCCCCTGCCCATGCCCGCCCCGGCGGCGCAGGTGGCCACCGACGCCCAGGCGCCCGTCGTCGCGGGCGACCCCGCCACCGGCGCCACGCTGGTGGTCTGGCAGGCCGGCGAGGGGGGCGTCGACGTGATTCGGGCCCAGTGCTACGACCAGAACCGGCAGCCGGTGGGCACGCCCTTCCTGGTCGGTGCGGGCCGCGGGCCGGCGGTGGCCTACAACCCCGTCAGGGGCCAGTACGTGGTGGCCTGGGGCAACGGCAGCATGGTGTACGC
>RCUQ01000989.1_pt1 | contig 11620 bp, 5 predicted proteins | sample 2166351 | NCBI WGS metagenome assembly RCUQ01 (sample SAMN09932597, study PRJNA488358) | compost metagenome | feature: garden; material: soil; isolation source: compost soil in acetonitrile-enriched culture | place: Germany: Experimental Botanical Garden Goettingen | collected 2016-01-27
GGGCGGTACCGAATGCTTCTGTTCTGGAGGTTTCCAGATTGCGTGTCAGATCATAAGCATAGCTCGTGACTGTGCCGTTGAAGTCAGTACGCGTTGCGACATTGCCGTTGGCATCATAAGTAATGGCGCTGGATGCAGGACCGCAACCACTGCCTCCCGGCTGGCTCTGGCCAGTTGGCTTGACCACACCTAGGATGGTCGCGAAGTTGGTGGTTCTGGCGGTTCCTAGCGGATCGGTAACAGTCGAGCTATTGGTGCCGTAATTGATCTGGTATTGATTCACACCACCGGCATGTTGTTCCTTATAGGCTTTGCCTTGGGCATCGTAGTAGTAACTGGCATAGCGCACACCATTCTCATCGATGATGCCAGTCAGAGCATTGGGCAAACTAGTACCAGCTCGATAGGCAGCTTCGTTATAAAGATAGGTCTTGACCTTGCCATCCGGGTACGTCACTGACGATAGGTTGTTGTTGCTGTCGTAGGCATACAGATAGGCTTGTCCTAAGGGATCGGTCATCTTGTTGATACGGTTGTCGCTATCGTAGGTGAAATTCAACTGACGACCGTATTGATCCGTTACACGGATCAATAGCCCTGCTTGCGGAGCAATCGCTGGTAATGTGGCGGCATCACTATAGGTGAGTGTTTGTGTCCGGCCGGCACGATCAACAATCGCGGTGAGCTTACCGGAAAGATCGTAGGTCTCGACCGACTGATCAGACGCTACCGTGTACTTCCAACCTGTTGCGGTACCGCCTCCATCAAAAGTACGCACCATCTTGTCGGTGACGTCGGCGTCCTGCGATGTATATATATTGCTGGACACACTGAACGCATACGAACGGCCATCAGCGCGTGCCATCACTACCGCTGTCACACCATTGATGGTGAAGCCACTAACGATTGCACTACCGTAATTTGAGCGCCAACCAATACCCAATCCTGCTTTAGTCGCCGTATTGCTGCTGTTGTACTGACGAACAAATCCTATCTCGCTAACACTCGCACTCAGAAAATCAACTTCCCGCCAGTACTTGTTGCCCGTGGATGTATGGATTGGATTCGGTGTGCTTACACTACATTGTGGACCAGTACTTTTACTTGCTTTAAATTGAGATGGCAGCTGCTCTGATGGACCTGTTGGTGGAATCGTGGGCGTACAGTTTGGATATGATTGATTCGTGTTAAAGCATAATCCCCAGACTCGAAGTATTTCAAAAGAGAATCTAAGAGGGTTACCAATAGACTGCGGCAAATACGTTACGCAATATCTCCAGCCCGGATAGTTAACAATGTCGGGAGCTTCAACAGTCCAAGGTGGGGACTGAAATGAGAAAAGCGAACCGACGGCATCGCAGTTGGCTTGAGGGCTAGAATACCGTCCTGTATTAGGATAATTCGTAGCTTGCCACACGAAACCATCTGGATCGCCAACACCAGCGAAGGCTGAGAAAGATGTATAAAAACATATAGCAACACAAAGTTTTTTCATAAACTTATATATCCTTAATGCCAAGCAGGGGGGCACGAGTACGATACAGGGCTATTTATAGACGACCAAACTGGAAATAGTTCAAGCGTATATTTTCCTTTAATTACGTATCCTTCTTGTCCGCTCTCTAAACGAACATGGATCGCGCTGTAAGACTTTAGATCGTCGCAACTAAGAACCTGTACTTTTTCACCCGACTTAATTTTTCCTGCACTTGCAAAGCGAGTTGAATCCGGAACTGGATAGCTTTCCACTACAATATTTTCTTGCGCTACCAAAAGCACTTTTCTAGAAAATATATGTCCGAATAGCATGACTAGAAATAAGAGCGAACAAATAACCCATATAAATAATTTGTAAGAGAATTTCATCAAAATCCCCACAATGCTGGATTGTTAAATAGTGCGCCGTCTCGCTCTGGCCCTTTATATGTCTTCGTGCCTGTAAAACCAGTGGAGTTACCTAAATCTTTTCCTAGGCCATTAGGAGTCAACGCTCCTCCATGCAACCCAAGCTGCGATGGCAAGCATTCTTGATAAAGTGTTCCGCAATTATTTTGGATGAAATTATATTTTCCGCTGCGCACCTGAAGGCAACTTCAACTTGCATCTTCTCTAGCTTCAGGAATAAGAACGATAATTAAAGCATGCGTCGGATGGCGATTATCCGCCCAGTTATTTCGCTTACGCCTTACGCGCATTATCGTCTTCAGAATCTTGGTCGAAATACACGTCCCACCAAACTTCAATATTCAGTGTTGAGAGTAACGACATTTGTGGCGGGCTTATGACCGGCCCTCCTTGACCCGTAGATATCCATATACACGAAATATCTATCTCGGCTCCATCGGTATACAAACTTGATATCTCATGCGTTTTATCTTTTATCTTGGCAAGTACCCAATCAATATGCCGACGTGTATCCCTTGAATTGATAAAATTCTCGCTGCTTAAAAACCAACCGTTGAATCTGCGACTCCCCCCCCGAGAATCCATCGCATCTCCCTTATTAAAAAAATCGGTGGGATCTAGTTTCAGTCTCGTCGTTATATCAGTTGGCGAAACCGTGTCAGAAAAAATCCGTAAGGAAGCAAACGTGTTCTTGCAAGTCGGGTAAGCGTCGTCGTATCTAATCATTTTTCCCCCAAGAGTATCCAAATTCACGACAATCAGTAATTCAACATATTTACTTCGGCTTTGCATCGCCCAGATTACCTGCGTAGTCTCCATCAGGATTACAGACATCTCCTGAACGGGGATCTACGCCGTAGACATCTTTCGGGCGTCCTTTATCTCCTTGTTTGACGCCGTGGAATCTGCGACGCGCATCATTGGCACCGACGCCATTTCTCCTTCCCCACTCTTCAGCACCACGATCTCCTGGCCAATAACCATTCGGTAAATCGTTGGCCATCTTGGGGCCATCCAATATATTTCTAATCCACTCAGGCAAAAAGCTAGGTGGCGGCGTGTATATATCCGTCCTCTGATCATAGCCGCCTCTGCCTCCTCCTGGCGTTGTTACAGCACCTCCAAGTACCGGCGTCGGTATGGGTATCGGAATTGCCTGCAAACCGAGCGGATCAGCAAACGAAATTGGATTCCCTTCAACATACCCATAAGTATTAATTCCCCCTCTGAGTCCAATTGGATCTGACTGGACGTATCTGCCTGTCTGTGGATCATAGTCACGGAAGTAGTTGTAATGCAGATTTGTTTCCTTGTCATAGACTTGACCAGGGAAACGTGGGTTGTAAGCAAAGACACCCAAACTTGATGGGTTGTCTTGTGGCTGGGTTAAACCAAACGGATCCGTATTATCCCAGCGCCATACGATTTGATTGTCTGCACTATTGGTAATCACCCGAGGTGTATTGATGTGGTCGGCATAGATATAGTACGGATTTGCCTGCTCCACACCACCAACTATTACTGTTTTCAACACAGTGACGGGGATATCACCAAGGAACACGGTTTCCTGTATGGCTTTACCATCGGCATCATATTCCCCCAGCAGATGCCCTTGTTCGTCATATACATAGTAATTGGCGCCGCCGGCAATGACAGCACTTGGCCCAGCCTTCTTCGTACGCTGACCCAAACCGTTATAACTATAGGTGATGGTGTTTGCACCTATCTGAGCCGTTTGCATACGACCACGATCGTTGTAGGTATAGCTAATCGTTCCATCCGCGGTCAGATTGCCTGATGCATCGTGGACGTTGGTCTTAACTGGCGTTGGACCGGTCGTGGCATCCAGACGATTGCTGTTGGCAGCAATGGTGTTGCTATAGGTTCCCGCACCAAAGGTAGCTTGTATGCGATTGCCGCTGGCATCATAACTAAATGCCTGATTGGTACTGGCGCTCGTAAAAGTGGTCAGGCGATCCAGCCCATCGTAAGCATAGGTCTGGTTGTAATTGGCAGGTGCTGCAGGACCAACTCCCATGCCCGTATGCGTGATGGCAGTAATACGTCCTGCAGCATCATAGGTAAGTGTACGGTTGGTGCCGTTGTTGAGCGCATTACCCAGTGGGTAGCCGGTGATACGTCCATCCAGATCCATGCTGCGCGCGTATGTATTGGAGGCTGTAGGACTGCTATTGCCCCAGGTCCAGTTCAGTGGCAGACCGAAAGGCGCATAACCGATATCCGTCAATAAATTGACAGCTGTACCACTGGGCACACCTGCCACAGCTGGATAGAGAACAATGCTATTAATGCGTCCGGCGACATCATAGGCAAGCACAATGCGATTGCCGCCTGGATAGGTCATGCTGGTGAGCTTGCCATTGCTGCTGCCGGCGGTGCCGTAGGTGTAGCTAGTAGTAAAGGTCTTAGCTCCCGCCCCGCTCCCAACAGTCTGCGTTTGACTGCTCAGGCGACCGAAAGGACCATAGACGTAGTCTGTCTGACCTGATTCATCCGTCATGCGTGTCAGTCGACCAATTGCATTTGGTGTCGGTGTGCTGCCACCGTCGTACTGGAACACGGCTGGCGTACCACTGCCATATGCCACTTGCGTGACCCGGTTCAGGGCATCGTAGGTAAATGTGAGGACTTTGCCACGTGCATCTGTACGGGTCTTGAGGTTGCCGGCCGCATCATAGGTGGCATTGCTACTGCCGGTATCGGGACTTGCCAGCGTATTCCGGTTGCCGAGGCCATCCATCGTGTAGGTAGTAACCAGGTTGCGCGGGTCAGTGACCGTCTTGAGCTGATCCAGTCCATCATAGGTATAACCAATGACTGGTCGTGCGACTCCAGTCGCCGGTATCGCTTGCTGCTGTTGCGTTAAGCGATAGAGTGCATCATAACTTTGGTTCGTGACACGACTTAATGGATCGGTGATCTTGGTTAGATTGCCGCCGGCATCGTACTCATACTGGTACGTGCTGTTCTGTGTTTGGGCGTGGACCAGCGGGCTGCTGCCAAGCAGCACCAACGACGAGGCGATCATCGTCAAATGCAGTGTACGTATGCATATATGTTGAGTCTTGTTCGCTTTGTTCATGATCATTGTGCGCTCCCCGGTCCTGTAATTTGTTGTATGCGGTTCAATGCATCGATGACTCTGGTGGTTTGTTTAGCCAGCTGACCACTTGGATCCTTGACCTGTTCATTGGTACGATTCCCCATCGCATCCAGTGTGTACACAATGCTGTTGCCCGCACTGTCAGTCATCCCCGTTAAACGATGCGCAGCGTCATAGCTGTAGTCGATGTACACCCCATCCGGTAAGGTCACCTTCGTCAACTGCCCCACCCCGTCATAGCTGTAGCTGGTAGCCTCTGTCGTCGTGCCTGCCGTCGTGATCTTGCTCGTCAACCAGCCCCTTGGGCTGTAGGTGAGGTCCGTTACCGTCCCATTACTATCCGTGATCTTCCCTACCCGACCATTGAGGTCGTAATTCGATAGGAGCGTTGTTTGGTTCAGGGCATTGGTGACGCTGATGAGGTTACCCATCGCGTCATAGACATAGCTGGTGGTATCGACGATGTCGGTTCTGGGACCCGTTGCAGTCAAGACCTGACCCACACTGTTATAGGTATAAGTCCAGATGCGGGCGGTACCAACCGCTGTGCCATTGACACCCTGTGCACCGGTGGTATCACTAGTCGCCTGGATGGTTCTGGTGAGTTGATTGCCGTTGGCATCGTAGGTGTAGCTGGTTCTGCGCAGCGGCTCAGCCACCACCAGTGGCAGACGGTAGCTGCTGTGCCAGGTGGTGGTGATGGTTCTGGCTTGCGCCGTACCGGATGCTTCTGTCCTGGAGGTTTCCAGATTGCGGGTCAGATCATAGGTATAGGTGGTGACCACACCATTGAAGTCAGTACGACTGGCTACGTTACCGTTGGCGTCGTAGGTGATGGCACTGGCAGCTGGTCCACAACCACTACCGCCCGGCTGGCTCTGACCGGTTGGTTTGACTACGCCCAGGATAGTGGTGAAATTATAAGTACGAACACTTCCCAGTGGATCTGTAACGGTACTCTGAACGCCCGGACTTGTATAACTAATGCTGTACTTCTCTACGCCACCTGCGTGTTCTGTCGAAATAGCTTTGCCATTGCTGCCATAGAAGAAGGTCGCAAAACGATTACCGTTTTCATCAATAATGCCGGTCAATGCGCTTGGCAAATCAGTGTTGCTTGTATTGACTTGTTCATTGTAGAGATAAGTGCGCACCTTGTTGTCTGGGAACACAATCGAACTCAAGTTCATTACGGCGTCGTAATTAAATTTATAGATCGCACCCGATGAATCAATCGCTTGAGCGATCTTCTCTATTACGTTGTATCTAAACCGAATCGTTCGGCCCAAAGAATTTGTGACTTTGATTAATCGGCCTGGAGCCAATGCCGCAGTAGTAGCATTGCCATTACCGTCCAGATAGAAATCACCGCCCGTGCCCGCAGTACCATCGCTATATTGCAATGTGATGAGCAATCCATCTTTCTTCTGAATTGAGACAAGTTTGCCATTGACGTCATACGTTTCAATAGAATCGTCTGCCGTGTTCTTGAATTGCCAACCAGTTCGTTGCGCACTGACATTCAATATTTCTTGTAGTTTGTCATTGATGTCTATATCGACATTCCACACCGAACCACTTTTTACAAAACGAAACGCCTTACCATCCTGACGGAATGCAATCGCTGATCCCCCATCATCTATCTGAATCATGCGGTCAAACGGACTCCGCCACCTTCTGCCGAAGGAAGTGTACTGGTTATCGTTGTAGTTGTAGGTTAATAAGAGATCTAGACCGTGGCCGATACGCCAGATGAGTTCTTGTTGAAATTTATTACCCGTACTTGGCATCACAGGATTACCAATACCGCATTGTTCCTTCTGCGGACCATTGTTCTTGCCACCATGCGCAACCCTACCGATAACGATTTGTCCTGGATCAAGAGAGGAGACACATTGACCAGCCGTGGAAGTAATTCCAGTGTTGCAAACGCAACGTTCAGCTACGATATCAACGGCATATTTTGGATCAGATTGACCATAACCAATCCCGCCACAAGAAGCCCAACCAACCCACCTTTCATTATTTGGAATGATTTGACCACCGTCGTAGGGCTTTTGATGATAAGTATAAAAACAGGAAAATTGCCATCCTCCCGGAAAATAACGTTGAGAACCTGGATCCCACCATTTCCCTTGCCGTGGGTCAGAAAATGAAAAACCATAAAGACCATTTTGATAAGCTTCCCATGCAGGACAGGCGGCATTACGCGATGGTACTTGCTGCCAGGTGGTTGGATAAGGTAATGAACTTGCAGCGTAAGTCAAAGATACTTCTGCCGAAGCCGTGCCGATATTCATGATCATTAACATCAGCACAATTAATTTGCGTGTCACAGATTTACCAATTTCAATACGAAGCCAGCCTAGCCGTAATCTAGACAGAATGGCTGCCAAGCCTTTCGAAATCATCATTGTGCGCTCCCTGGTCCTGTAATTTGTTGTATGCGGTTCAATGCATCGATGACTCTGGTGGTTTGTTTAGCCAGCTGACCACTTGGATCCTTGACCTGTTCATTGGTACGATTCCCCATCGCATCCAGTGTGTACACAATGCTGTTGCCCGCACTGTCAGTCATCCCCGTTAAACGATGCGCAGCGTCATAGCTGTAGTCGATGTACACCCCATCCGGTAAGGTCACCTTCGTCAACTGCCCCACCCCGTCATAGCTGTAGCTGGTAGCCTCTGTCGTCGTGCCTGCCGTCGTGATCTTGCTCGTCAACCAGCCCCTTGGGCTGTAGGTGAGGTCCGTTACCGTCCCATTACTATCCGTGATCTTCCCTACCCGACCATTGAGGTCGTAATTCGATAGGAGCGTTGTTTGGTTCAGGGCATTGGTGACGCTGATGAGGTTACCCATCGTGTCATAGACATAGCTGGTGGTATCGACGATGTCGGTTCTTGGGCCCGTCGCAGTCAAGACCTGACCCACACTGTTATAGGTGTAAGTCCAGATGCGGGCAGTACCGACAGCCGTGCCATTGATACCCTGTACACCGGTAGTGTCACTAGTGGCCTGGACAGTTCTAGTGAGCTCGTTGCCGTTGGTGTCGTAGGTATAGCTGGTTCTGCGCAGCGGTTCAGCCACCACCAGTGGCAGACGGTAGGTGCTGTGCCAGCTAGTGGTGATCGTTCTGGCTTGGGCGGTACCGGATGCCTCCGTTCTGGAAGTTTCCAGATTGCGCGTCAGATCATAGGTATAGGTCGTGACCACACCATTAAAGTCGGTGCGACTGGCAACGTTGCCATTGGCGTCGTAAGTGATGGCACTGGCTGCTGGGCCACAACCACTGCCTCCCGGTTGACTCTGGCCGGTTGGCTTGATCACACCCAGAATGGTCGTGAAGTTATAAGTGCGGACGCTTCCAAGTGGATCTGTCACGGCACTCTGAACCCCAGGAGTTGTATAACTAATGCTGTACTTCTCCACGCCGCCAGCGTGCTCGGTTGAGACGGCTTTTCCATTGCTGCCATAGAAAAATGTCGCGAAACGGTTGCCATTCTCGTCAATAATACCGGTCAACGCGCCTGGCAAATCAGTACTGTTTGTGTTGACTTGTTCGTTATAGAGATAAGTACGCACCTTGCTGTCTGGGAACACGATCGAACTCAAGTTCATTGTGACATCGTAATTAAATTTATAGATCGAACCAGATGAATCAATCGCTTGAGCGATCTTCTCTATTACGTTGTATCTAAACCGAATCGTTCTTCCTAAAGAATTCGTAACCTTGATTAGTCGCCCTGGAGCTAATGCAGCACTAGTAGCATTACCATTACCATCCAGATAGAAATCACCGCCAGCGCCTGCGGTCCCATCGCTATATTGCAATGTGATGAGCAGTCCATCTATTTTTTGAATTGAAACAAGCTTGCCGTTAATGTCATACGTTTCGAGGGAATCATCGGTTGTGTTCTTGAACTGCCAGCCAGTTCGTTGTGCACTGACATTTAATATCTCTTGCAACTTGTCGTTGATGTCCACATCGGCATTCCACGCCGAACCGTTTTTTACAAAACGAAACGCCTTTCCATCCTGACGGAATGCAATGGCTGAACCGTCATCATCTATTTGAATCATGCGATCAAACGAACCACGCCACCTTCTGCCGAAGGAGGTGTATTGGTTATCGTTGTAGTTGTAGGTCAATAAGAGATCTAGACCGTGTCCGATGCGCCAGATGGACTCTTGTTGAAATTTGTTGCCGGTACTTGGCATTACAGGATTCCCAATACCGCATTGATCCTTCTGCGGGCCATTGTTCTTACCACCATGCGCGACCCTACCAATGACAATTTGCCCTGGATCGAGAGAAGAAACGCATTGACCAGAATTAGAGGTTATTCCAGTATCACAAACGCAACGCTCAGCTACGATGTCTACAGCATAATTTGGATAACTATGACCATAACCGACCCCTCCACAAACAGCATAGCCAACCCATCTTTCATCATTTTGATGAACTTTTCCTTCGTATTCAAAAGTGTAAAGGCAAGAAAAACCCCATCCTCCAGGAAAATAACGTTGGGGAGCGCCTGGATCCGACCATCGCCCTTGCTTGGGCTCAGAAAAGAAATGCCCGTAAAGGGCATTCTCATAGGCTTCCCATGCAGGACAGGCCGCATAACGCGATGGCACTTGTTGCCATGTGGTTGGATAAGGCAAGGTGCTCGCAGCGTAAGTCAACGGTACTTCTGCCGATGCGGGACCGATGTTCATGATTATCATCAGAAGCACAGCCAATTTGCGCATCATAGATTTTTTGATGTATAGATAATGTGCGCATGAGCCAAATAGAAGGACTTGCAACCTTTTAAGAATCGCCATTATAAAATCCCTGGTCCTGTAATTTGTTGTATGCGGTTCAATGCATCAATAACTCTGGTTGTTTGTTTAGCCAGCTGACCACTCGGATCTTTGACCTGTTCATTAGTACGATTCCCCATCGCATCCAATGTGTACACAATGCTGTTGCCTGCACTGTCGGCCATGCCCGTCAAACGATGTGCAGCGTCATAGCTGTAGTCGATGTACACCCCATCCGGTAAGGTCACCTTCGTCAACTGCCCCACCCCGTCATAGCTGTAGCTGGTAGCCTCTGTCGTCGTGCCTGCCGTCGTGATCTTGCTCGTCAACCAGCCCCTTGGGCTGTAGGTGAGGTCCGTTACCGTCCCATTACTATCCGTGATCTTCCCTACCCGACCATTGAGGTCGTAATTCGATAGGAGCGTTGTTTGGTTCAGGGCATTGGTGACGCTGATGAGGTTACCCATCGTGTCATAGACATAGCTGGTGGTATCGACGATGTCGGTTCTTGGGCCCGTCGCAGTCAAGACCTGACCCACACTGTTATAGGTGTAAGTCCAGATGCGGGCAGTACCGACAGCCGTGCCATTGATACCCTGTACACCGGTAGTGTCACTAGTGGCCTGGACAGTTCTAGTGAGCTCGTTGCCGTTGGCGTCGTAGGTGTAGCTGGTTCTGCGCAGCGGTTCAGCCATCACCAGTGGCAGACGGTAGGTGCTGTGCCAGGTAGTGGTGATCGTTCTGGCTTGGGCGGTACCGAATGCTTCTGTTCTGGAGGTTTCCAGATTGCGTGTCAGATCATAGGTATAGGTTGTGACCACACCATTAAAGTCGGTGCGACTAGCAACGTTACCGTTGCTATCGTAGCTCGTTGTGCTGGTAGCACCATCTGGACTACGTGTTAAACCCGTGTTCTTTATCACACCGAGGATAGTTTGGAACTGATAATTTCGCCCACCTCCCAATGCGTCAACGACTGAAGTTGTGCCGTTGGGATTGTAGGTTAAGACAACTTTTTCGACTCCGACAGCATGTTCAGAACTAATCGCACGACCTTGCGCATCGTAAGACCATGTTGCAAAACGATTGCCATTTTCATCGATCAACCCGGTCAGCGCACGTGGTAATGAGGTGCCAGACGTATGCGCTGCTTCGCCATAAAGATAGGTGCGCGTTTTATTGCCAGGATAAGTGACACTTGTAAGATTATCGGAAGGATTGGGGCCAGAGTATGTATATGTATAAATTTGACCTGTCGGATCCGTCATCGCTGTTATCCGACGAACCGAATCATAGGTAAAGACTAGCTTGCGACCTACTGGATCGGATACTGTCGTTGTGTAGATGATCTTCGTGCCTTGAGAAATGGAGGCATAAACGAGTGTCTGAGTAAGTCCCGCAGCATTCTTAATCGAAGTCAATCTGCCTGACGAATCGTAAGTCTCAGTTTCATCTTCTGGATTAATGTAAATCCACCCAGCACTCGCATTACCTGTCAACCTTCCGATTACGTCTGCCTCACCCACCCATTGGGAATTGATCAGGTTGTAGTACAGAGTTCTACCATCCGCACGATTTAGACTAGCTGTAGTGCGCGAACTGCTTGCCCTGAAAGTAATTGAACGATCATATTGGCCACGCCAATTACTTCCCCATCCCCCAGTATAGGAAGACGTGCTGTTATAGCTGCGTATTGCTTTCAACGGAAATACCGTTGATTGCATCACGTAGTCTGACTCAAGCTGATATTTGTTTCCTGAAGCTGGATTACATGGATTACCCAC
>RCUQ01000998.1_pt1 | contig 11551 bp, 7 predicted proteins | sample 2166351 | NCBI WGS metagenome assembly RCUQ01 (sample SAMN09932597, study PRJNA488358) | compost metagenome | feature: garden; material: soil; isolation source: compost soil in acetonitrile-enriched culture | place: Germany: Experimental Botanical Garden Goettingen | collected 2016-01-27
CGGAGCCAGAGGCCAACGCCTCCTGTCCCTTCCTTCTTTCTCGCTGGTCCTGAACACCCGGAGCCGGAGCGCCAACGCCTCCTGTCCCTTCCTTCTTTCTCGCTGGTCCTGAACGCACGGAGCCGGAGCACCAACGCCTCCTGTCCCTTCCTTCCTTCTTTCTCTCTGGTCCTGAACGCCCGGAGCCGGAGCACCAACGCCTCCTGTCCCTTCCTTCCTTCTTTCTCTCTGGTCCTGAACGCCCGGGGCCCTGGCTGCCGACTCATCTCGCCCTCCTTCCTCTGCTCGCGCTGTGAATGGTCTCACAATTTGGCTCATTCAGAACCCGTTTCGGCCCCACCTCTCTATAATGGGCCCGCCTGGGTTTCTTTGACTCTCAGGCATAACCTATTGATGCTACGGAATATTACAATGAAAAATAGCCACAAGACCCTGCTCGCCGCTGCCATTTCCCTCGGATTGATGGCAGGCTGTAACAGCCAAAATGACTCCGAGACCCCGACCCCCATGGTTCGCTTCGCTACCTTCAACCTCTCCTTCGATCGCACCGCCGCCGGCATGCTCGCCGGTGAACTGTCCTTGAGCCGTACCGAGCAGGATGCCCTGCTGGCCCGCCTCGCCGATGGCACCTTGAGCGGCGCCGAGAAGACCAAGGCCCTCGACGTGCAGCAGATCCGCAACATCGCCGAGATTATCCAGCGCACCCGGCCGGACGTGTTCCTGCTCAACGAATTCGACAATGACGGCAAGGGCAGCGACACCACGGACCTCAAAGCCTTCAACGACAACTACCTGGCCCACGCCCAGCACGACGAGGTGAAGGCCATCAGCTACCCGGAGCTGCAGAACTTCGCCACCAACACCGGTCTGATGAGCGGCCATGACCTCAACCTGGACGGCAAGGTCAACAACGGGCCGGACGACGCCTGGGGCTTTGGCAACTACCACGGCCAGTACGCCTTCGCCGTGATGTCCCAGTACCCCATCGATACCAAGCAGATCCGCACCTTCCAGAAATTCAAGTGGAAGGACATGCCGGGCGAAGCGAACCCCGTCATCGACGACTGCAACAATGCCAAGGCGCCGATCCCGGCAGGCCGCCAGTGCGGCGATACCTGGTATGACGACGCCGCCTGGCAGGCCTTCCCGCTCTCGTCCAAGAACCACGCCGACGTGCCGGTGCGCATCAAGCGCGGCAACAAGGAGGAGGTGATCCACTTCCTCATCTCCCACCCGACTCCGCCCATCTTCGGCAACGCGGCGCGCCACAACGTCAAGCACAACCGGGCCGAAGTCGCCTTCTGGCAGGATTACGTGGAGACCGCCAGCTACATGGTGGATGACGCCGGCAAGGCGGGTGGCTTGGCCGAGGGTGCCAAGTTCGTCATCGCCGGCGATCTCAACGCCGATCCCCAGATTGGCGATGGCGACCTGACCGCCATTCAGGATCTGCACAATCATGTGCTGGTCAATCAGGCCGTCACCAACGGCGCCCTGATCCCGGTCAGCCAGGGCGGCCCCGAGTGCCTCGCCAGCCAGCCGGATCAGTGCAAGCGCAACAACAACCGTCCCACCCCGGAGCGCATCACCAGCAGCAGCGGCCTGCAGCTCGACCACGTGCTGCCCTCCGCCAACCTGAACGCGGTCGCCTCCGGCGTGTTCTGGCCGGCCAGCTTCGAGCCGGGCTACCACCTGGTGTATGACGCCAAGCTGGGTATCGCCAAGGGTGTCAGCTCGGATCACCGCCTGGTGTGGGTCGACTTCAAACTGTGACAGTGACGCAGAGCAGATAAGCAACGGGGCCCGCAGGCCCCGTTTTCATTGGATCGTCATACCAGCTTCTCCACCCGGGCCGGCAGCCCCTGGCGGGCCGACGAGCCGATGGCCCAGTCCACCAGGGGGTAGCGGCCATGGCGGCTGGGATCCAGCACCGCCAGATCGTTGAGGTTGACCCCGGCCCCGCGCAGTGGATTGGCAACCACTTTCTGGCCGTCTATCCAGTGTTCCCGCGCCCCCAGCTCCTTGTGGCCGAAACCGTGCTCGATGGCGATGGCATCGGCCTGCACCCCGGCCACGCACTCGGCCACCCCGATCACGCTGCCATCCGGGGTGCTGACCCGCACCCTGTCCCCGCTCTCGATCCCCAGCTGCGCCGCCGTCTGCGCATTGAGCCGCACCCGGTTGCTGGGGTTCACCTGGCGCAGACGATCCGAGCCGATGCTCATGGAGCTCATGGTGTGGGACTTGTAGCTGGTGAGCAGCAGCGGCCACTGGGCCGGCTTGAACGCCTCATTGAGCGGCGTGCCGTCCGCCAGCTGGGGGCGGAAGAAACGCGGGGTGCCACTCAGGAACTGGCCGCTCTGGCTGTGACGGCGGCTGCCCACCTCGGGGTTCCATACCATCAGCGGCTTGGGCCAGCGCTTGCTTGGCTGACCCGCTTCGTCGCGCCCCTTGGCCGCCGGCTCGAAGCGCCCGCCGCGAGCGAAGAGATAGGCGGCGCGGCCCGCCTCTTCCGCGCTCAGGGTGGCGTTCAGCACCGGCAGGATCCGTTCCACCCCGGACCAGGCGAGATCCTCAGGCCCGATAGGAGGCACCGGCTCGCCGAGATAGGCGACGTTGGCCGCCCCGTAGAGGGAGAAGTCCGCCGCCCGGTTCAAGCCGTGCAGCTTGCCATCCGCCCCTTTGAGCGCCCCCTCGCCAAAGCCCGGCAACCCCAGCCGTTTGGCCACCGCGATAAAGAAGGACTCCATGCAGACCGGATCCCCCTCGGCAGTCTTGGCGACTCTAGGCTCCACGATAGGCCAGCGGCCGGTGGAGACCTTGGTCATCACCCCGTGCCAGGCGGTGGCCCAGCCCCAGGATTCGTAGGTGAGGGTATCCGGCACTATGTAGTCCGACAGCGCCGACGACTCGTTGATGAAGCTGTCGATGCTGACAATGAGCGGCAGCACGGCAGGGTCCTTGAGCTCTTCGCCTATGGCCTTGCTGAGCCCGGCCTGGCCGTAGAGGGGGTTGCCCATGTGGTTGATCCAGGCCTTGAGCCGGTAGGGGTAACCGTTCACCGCCGCAGTCAGGTGTTCGCCGAGCAATGGGCCCGAGATCGGGAACCAGGGCTCTTGCGCCGGATAGGGATTCTGGCCCGCCTCGCGCTTGCGCCGATATTCGGAGGTCTTCTCATAGGGGAACTTGGATCGCGACAGGAAGACCCCGGCAGGCTTGACCATGCCGGGGAAGCTCGCCAGATCGTAGCGCGGCCCCGCCCCGAAGGGATCGAACTTGCCGCCACTCGCCACGGCGCCACCCCGGGCATTGAGGTTGCCGATCATGACGTTGAGCATCATGATGGCCCAGGCCGAGTAGAAGCCGTTGGCGCTCATGGTGCCGCCATGGGAGACCACTGCCGCCCGGGTGCCGTGGCTGGTGAACTCCCGCGCCAGCGCCTCGATGTCCGCCACCGGCACGGCGCACTCGGCGCTGTATTGCGCGAGGGAGTGCTCCCGGCACGCCTCGGCCAGCAGCTGGAAGCTGCTCTTGACCGCGAACTCCCCCTTGGGGCCCTGAATGGGGCGATCCACCCAGAGGTTGGCCCGCTCACACTGGCCGGCGGGTCTCGGCTCGCTGCTGCCCGCCTCCTCTACCAGCATGGCGTCCCCCTCCCCATAGGCTTCCCCCTCAAAGGGCAAGCCAAGATCGCTGGCCCGCAGCATCTGGCCGAAGTGCGGGTGGGACTCGTCGCAGAGCACCAGGTGGCTGGCGTTGCAAAAACCGCGATAGCCGGCCCGCTCGGCAGCAGCGGCATTGGGTGCCGTCAGGAAGGGCTCGGCGTAGCGTTGGTTGTCGATGATCCAGCGCAGCATGGCCATGGCCAGCGCCGAGTCGGTGGCGGGCCGGATGGGCAGCCAGCGGTTGGTAGGGGCGGAGGGCATGTTCACCGTGTTGGGCAGGCTGGGGGCCACCACCACGTAGGAGAACGGCTTGCCCGGTCGCGCCCGGTTCGCCGCCAGCTGGCGGGACTGGCGCTTGAAGGGATTGCCCGATTGCTGGGGCGAGGTGCCCATGAACAGCAGGAAGTCGCTCTCGTCCCAGTCCGGCTTGAGGTGGGCGTTCTTCTCCAGATCGTCCAGCAGGGCGCCGGCCCCGACCCGGAACGACAGGCCGCAGTAAGCGCCGTGGTTGGCGAAGTTGCGGGTGCCGAAGCTGTTAAAGGTGAAGCGCTTGATGAAGTGATCCCGCCCTTCGTCCGAGGCGTTGCTCACCAGCAGCTGGTTGGCCCTGGGGCCGTACTCCGGGTTGGCCGGGTCGAGCGGCTCGGCGAGGTTGCGAATGGCTCGCAGCCCCTCAACCTGGCCCTCGCCAAACAGATCGCCCCCCTCCACCACCTCGGCCACCAGTTGCTCGAAGGGGATGCTCTGCCAGCGACCGCTGCCACGGGGCCCCACCCGCTTGAGACAACGGGTAACTCGCTGCGGGCTGTCGAGCTGCTCCAGCATGGCATTGCCCCGGGCGCAGGCGGTAGAGCGCCCGTCCAGCCCCCCTTCCTGGTAGCCACTGGTAGCGAGCAGCGCCTGCTTGACCGGGGTCTTGAAGTCGATGTGGTGGCGGGCGGAGAGCGGGTGATAGGGGTTGCCCAGGATCCGCACTATCTGGTCGCGTTCGTTGTCGATACGGGCCCGCACTCCGCACAGGGTCCAGCAGCCGAGGCACATGGTGTTGGCAACCCGCTGGGCCGGGTTGGGGTGCAGCTCTCCCTGCTCGTCAACCCGGTACTCCACGGCCAGCGAGTTACCATGGATAGGATCCCGGGTCGGTTTGCCCGAGCTGCCGGTGGCAATGCCACTCGCCACCTGCTTGAGGGTGTCGCTGTAACCGGCGACGAACAGCCCGGTGCCGCCGGCAATGGCGGCGCCCTTGAGAAACTTGCGTTTGCTGTGATCCATCAGAGTGCCTCGCGTGCAAAAGGAGTGGGTGCCTTGATGGCGGGGGAAGCAGAGGGGCGCACCAGCTCCGAGAGGGCCACCAGCAGGGCCAGCAGCAGACCGAAGGTGCCGAGAATGCCGAGCACACCGGCCGGGCCCCAGGCGATGTCATAGAGGTAGACGCCGGCCCCGTACTTGGGTGCGAGCTGCCCCTGAATCAGCACCAGCCAGCGCAGGCCCCACACCAGGTGCAGCCCCAGCAGCGCCAGCCCCCAGAGTGACAGGCGAGCAGAGATCCTGGGCCGGAGCAGCATCAGCAGGCCGGCCAGCCCCAGGGTCAGCAACAGCCAGTGGGCCGCCAGCCGCCAGCTCGGGTCGAGCCGATAGAGCGCCGCGGCCTCTGCCGCCGAGGCGCCGCCAAACAGGGCCCAGCCCAGCAGGGAGAGCGCCAGCAGGCCTAACGTCCAGCCGCTCTGGCGCAGCAGGGTCGACTCGGTCTGGGCACGCCAGCCCGCCAGCAAGCGGTTGAGCAGCAGCAGGGCACTCTGGGCCCCCAGCACGGCGCTCAGGGTCAGCAGCCAGGGCAACCAGGGGGTATGCCAGAGCGGACGCGCCGCCACCGCCATGGTCTCGAGCCCGGTGTAGAGGGCGATGCTGAGTCCGCTCAGGGCGGCCAGCAAAGAGAGGGGCCGCTGCCAGACGTGCCCCGACCAGCTTCCCAGGCAGAGCAGCTTGGCAAGGCGGGCTATCTTGTCCCCTTCTGCACCGCGCCGGGCCAGGGCTGGTCTTAGCAGCAACCAGCCGAGCAGCATGGAGAGCAGGCTGAACAACGGCAGCAGATAGGCGCCATACCACATGACGGAGCCAAAGCGCGTCTGGGCGTAGAAGTGCCAGGCCCGGGCCGGTTGGTGCAGATCCGCGGTCAGGGCGATGGGAGCCACCAGACCGGCCGCCACCATCAGCACCGCCGCCAGGGTCTGCAGCCGCGGGTCCGGCGCCTTGCGCCACAGCTCAAACGCGCCGAGCCAGAGGGCCCCGTAGGCGAGGCCGATGAGAAAGAAATATTGCACCGCCCAGGGCAGCCAGGTGATGGGCTGAGCCGGGGCCAGCAGTTCGTTAATGACCATGGGCTATCTCCTTGCCATCGTCGGTGAGCAGGGTGCGCAGGGCCGGGTTGCCGTCGACCTTGCTGACGAAGGCCTCGTCCATGCCGAGATAAAAGACCCGCGGCTGGGTATTGGCCTCCGGCTTGAGCACCTTGAGGGCCGACTCGTGTTCGCGCAGCAGCCGGCTGATCCGGCTCTTGGGGTCGTTCAAATCGCCTATGATGCGCGCCTCGCCGACACAGCTCTCCACGCAGGCGGGCAAGAGCCCCGCCTCCAGCCGATGGGCGCAGAAGGTGCACTTGTCGGCGGTGTTGGTCTCGTGGTTGATGAAGCGGGCGTCGTAGGGGCAGGCCTGCACGCAGTAGCCGCAGCCGACGCACCAGTCGTTGTTGACCACGACGATGCCGTCGTCGCGCTGGAAGGTGGCCCCCGTGGGGCAGACATCGAGGCAGGCGGGCTCGGCGCAGTGGTTGCACAGCCTCGGCAGCATCAAGAGAGAGGCGGGAGCCTCGAGGGCGGTCACGTCGCTCACCTCGTACTGGCTCACCGTGGTGCGAAACTGGCCGAGGGGAGGCTGATTTTCGATGGTGCAGGCCACGGTGCAGGCCTGGCAGCCGACGCAGCGGCGCAGGTCAATCAGCATGCCGTAACGCTTGCGCCCGTCCCCCCGGCTGATGGCCGCCCGCCCGTTGCGGGGGGCGGAAACGGCGGGAACGGACTGTGCCTGAACCTGGGTGACGGGGATCAGGGCCGCCCCTGCGGTGAGGGCGGCGATCCCGGATAACAATCGGCGCTTGCTGAGCTCCATGGCTTCTTTCCTTCTGCTGAGCTGGCTTCCCCCAAGAGGGGGGTTGGGCCGATTGTCCGCAACGCAGCAAGTCGCCTCTATTGTGGTTTTCCACATACCGGGAGCCGGGTTGATCCAGCGCAATAAAAAATGCCCCAGCCCTGCTGAACTGTGACCGGGGCGGCGTTTGCCGCCCCTCCCGGCCCCGTTCGCGTGCAAGCGCACGTCCCGGTGATAGACTGCCCCCTTTGCACCGAGAGGAGAGACCCCTGCACGCCCCAGTTCCCTTGCCCCTGCTCAGCCTGCTGCTCTGGCTCGCCCTGTCAGCCCTGCCGCTGCGGGTGCAGGCCGCCCCGACCCCCTCTTCGCCAGCGCCGGCCCGACAGGAATCCGCACCATCCCAGGCCACGCCGGTGCAGACCATGGCCGAGCCGATACGCATCGGCGTGCTGGCAACCCGCGGCCCGGCCCTGGCGAGAGCCCAGTGGCAACCGCTGCTGCGCTGGCTGGCGCAGCGCGTGCCCGGCCATCGCTTCGTGCTGCATCCGCTGGGGCTTGATGAACTGGCCGAGGCCGTCGCCCGCGAGCACCTCGATTTCGTCATCACCAACCCGGGCCAGTCGGTGAGTCTGGCGCGCCAGTACCCGCTGGCCTGGCTCGCCACCCTCAAGAGCCCGGCCGGGGGAGACAACCTCGCCATCGGTGCGGCGCTGGTGGTGCCCGCCCAGGCCCCCTACCGACACTGGCGTGACCTCGAGGGGCAAGCGGTCGCCGCCGTTTCGGAGAACGCCTTCGGCGGCTACCTCGCCTATCGTTTCGAGGCGGGCGAACAGGGGGTCAGGCTGGAACGTTTCTTCTCCACCGTGCAGTTCACCGGCTTTCCACTGGACCGGCTCATCGAGCGGCTGGCGGCAGGGGAGGTGGCTGCCGCCATCGTGCCGGTGTGCCAGCTGGAGCGCATGGAGCGGGAAGGCAAGGTCGCCAGGGGGGCATTTCGGGTGCTGGACGATCAGGCGCCGGCCGGCTTTGGTTGCCAGAGCTCGACACGGCTCTACCCCAACTGGTCCTTCGCCAAGACAGAGCGGGCCTCCCCCGCGCTGGCGCTGGCGGTGACCCGCGCGCTGTTCGACCTGCCCGCGGATAGCGAAGCGGCCATCGCCGCCGATTCGGCGGGCTGGACCGTGCCCACCAGCGAGCTCGCCATCGACCGCCTGCTCAAGGCGCTGGATCGCCACCCGCTGCAGGGCCCCTGGTGGCAAGCGGCCTGGCACTGGCTGCGCCAGCATCAGCAGTGGGGCTGGGGCGCCCTGGCGCTGGTGCTGCTGCTGGGGGGTCACCACCTGCTGCTGCAACGTCTGTTCAACCGCAGCCAGCGCCGGCTGCTCAAAGCCCGCCACCAGCTCGAGCAGAAGGGACGCCAGCTGGCACAGGCCAGACGGCTCGCCGAACTGGGTGAGCTGGGCGCCAATGTGGCCCACGAGATCAATCAGCCCCTCAGCGCCATCGCCAACTACAGCCAGGGGGCCTTGTTGCGACTGGACAGATTGGCACAGGACCCGGCCCAGACTGCCGCCCAGGCCTCCCTGCGTCAGGCCCTGGAGCAGATAGGGCTCCAGGTCCAGCGCATCACCCAGACCGTCAACCGGCTCAGAGCCCGGCTGCAAAAGCGCCCTCCCCGCGTCGAGCCTTGCGACCTGCCCACCCTGGTGGCAGAGCTGCGCCCCCTGCTGGAGCAGATGCTGGCGCCGCTCGACGTCGCCTTCACCCTGCACTGGCGGGGCCAGCCGCGCCGGCTGCCTTTGGACGGCACCGGAATGGAGCAGTTGCTGGTCAACCTCATAAAGAATGGCGCCGAGAGTGCGGCGAAGAGTGCGGCGCAGAGGGCACGCTCCGCTGTTCACTCTCCTGCTCACCCCCCTAAGCAAGCACCGGCACAGGAGCCTGCCCGGGTCGGGCTGTTGATCGCCTTCGAGGCGCAGAGATTGCTGCTGGAGATCCGCGACAACGGCGCCGGCCTGAGGGTCCCCGCGACCGAACTGCAGCAGGCGTTTTACAGCGACAAGCCGGATGGCATGGGGCTGGGGCTCGCCATCTGCCGGGAGGTGGTCGAGAGCCATCACGGTCAGTTCAGTTTGGAGAACCTGAGCCCCCACGGCTGTCTGGCCCGGGTCATTCTGCCCGTGCCGCCCCCCGAAACACTCCCTTCATCCACCGACATACCGAGGAACTGAGATGCCGACCCCTGCCCGCCCCCCGCTCTATCTGGTCGACGACGACGAGGCCGTGCTCGACTCCCTGCGCTTCATGCTGGAGAGCTGCGACGAGCGGCAGCTGCGCTGCTTTGCCGGTGGCGAGCGCTTCCTGGAAGAGGTCGATCTGTGCCTGCCCGCCTGCCTCATCCTGGATTGCCGCATGCCGGGGCTGTCGGGCCCCGAGGTGCAGCAGCGGCTGAAGGCGGCCCAGAGCCCCATCGCCATCCTGTTTCTCACCGGCCACGGGGAGGTGCCCCTGGCGGTGGAGTCCCTCAAGCAGGGGGCGGTGGATTTCTTGCAAAAGCCGGTGCAGCTGGCGCCCCTGCTCGCCGCCATCGCACGGGCCGAGCAGGCGACGCTGAGCGCGGCCACCCGTTTTGCCCAGCTGGCCGCCTATCAGCGGCTCACCCCGCGCGAGCACCAGCTGTTGCAACTCATCGCCCGGGGCCACAAGAACCAGCAGATAGCGCAGGATCTCTGCATCTCGGTGCGCACCGTCGAGGTGTGCCGCGCCAGCCTGATGAAACGTCTCGAGGTCAATTCCCTGGCCGAACTGATGCTGTGCTATGCGACGGTCAACGGGCAACCCTGACACGGTCAATCCATGAGCCCCCTAACCCGGGGGCACAAAACGCGCAGAGATCACATACTTGGCGCCGCCTTGGGGGTAGAGTGCCCCTTCCCTTTATCAGGACAGACCAAGGTCCTGCGCCTTGTTTCGAGGAAACATCATGGAACTCCTTCTGCTCAGCAACGGTAAAACCACCGAACACCCCGGCCTGCTTGGCTGGGCCCGCGACCGGGTGCAGACCCTGCTCGCCCGCAAACAGGTCAAGCGCATCCTGCTCATCCCCTACGCGGTGATCCGCAGCGACTGGGACGCCCGCGCCCAGGATCTCGCCGAGAGCCTGGGGGTGGAGACCATCAGCATCCACCAGTTCGACGATCCCGTGGCGGCCATCAACCAGGCAGACGCCATCTTCATCAGCGGCGGCAACACCTGGCGCCTGAACCAGCTGCTGCACGAATACGGTCTGGTGGTGCCCATACAGCGCGCCGTGCGCGAACGGGGCGTGCCCTATGTGGGCTGGAGCGCAGGTTGCAACGTGGCGACCCCGAGCATCCGCACCACCAACGACATGCCGGTGTGCAGCGCCGCCGTACTGCCGGCCCTGGGCCTGTTCCCGCTGCAGATCAACCCCCACTATCTGGACGCCAGCATCAGCGGCCACATGGGGGAGACCCGGGACGAGCGCCTCGCCGAGTTCTGTGCCATCAATCCGAGCGAATCCGTGGTGGCCCTGCGCGAAGCCAGCCTGCTGCAGATTAGCGGCGAGAGCAGCGGCGAGACCATCGAATACTGGAGCGCCCGGGGCGAGGGCTTCAAGATCTTCAAGCACGGCGAGACAACCCGGGAGTATGAGGATGCCCGGCCACTGGCAGCACTGACGCCGTTTCAGCCCGGCGACTGACGCCATGGCAGACGAGCCGAGGTGAGCAAGCGATCGGGGGATTTGCCATGCTGTGAGGGGAAGGAAGATTCCTTGCTCCTTGTTTCTCGATGGGAGGCGACCATGACGGTACGGATCGAACACGACAGCTTCGGTGATATCGAAGTCCCGGCGGCGCGGCTGTGGGGGGCCCAGACCCAGCGCTCCCTGCAGCACTTCAATATCTCGGGGGAACGCCAGCCCATGGAGATCATCCATGCCCTCGCCCGCATCAAGTCCGCCTGCGCCAGGGTGAACCACGCCCTCGGGCTGCTGCCCGCGCGCAAGGCCCAGGCCATCATGGCCGCCGCCGACGAGGTGTTGTGCGGCCTGCACGACGCCGAGTTTCCCCTGATGGTCTGGCAGACCGGCTCCGGCACCCAGACCAACATGAACCTCAACGAGGTACTGGCAAACCGTGCCAGCGAGCTGCTCGGCGGCGCCCGGGGAGAGGCCCGGCTGGTGCACCCCAACGACGAGGTAAACAAGAGCCAGTCGAGCAATGATGTCTTCCCCAGCGCCATGAACCTGGCGGCGGTCACTACCATCACGGGCCAATTGCTGCCTGCCCTGACCACGCTCAAAAACACGCTGGCCAGCAAGGCTGCCACCTTCGACGACCTTGTCAAGATTGGCCGCACCCACCTGCAGGACGCCACCCCCCTCACCCTGGGTCAGGAGATCTCCGGCTGGGTCGCCCAGCTCGCGCAAGGGGAGCGTCACCTCGCTGCCGCCCTGCCCCATCTGTGTGAGCTGGCGCTGGGGGGCACCGCGGTCGGCACCGGTCTGAACTGCCCCCCCGGCTTCGCCGAGGCGGTGGCCAACACCCTGGCACAGCAAACCGGTTTGCCGCTGGTGAGCGCCCCCAACAAGTTCGAGGCCCTGGCGGCGAGCGATGCCCAGGTCCATGCCCATGGCGCCCTCAAGACGCTCGCGGCCAGTCTGATGAAGATCGCCAACGACGTGCGCTGGCTGGCGAGCGGCCCCCGCAGCGGGCTCG
>RCUQ01000999.1_pt1 | contig 11544 bp, 7 predicted proteins | sample 2166351 | NCBI WGS metagenome assembly RCUQ01 (sample SAMN09932597, study PRJNA488358) | compost metagenome | feature: garden; material: soil; isolation source: compost soil in acetonitrile-enriched culture | place: Germany: Experimental Botanical Garden Goettingen | collected 2016-01-27
GCATTAGTGATTTACCACCAGAAGCTGCACAACAATCCCACCAGCTTTCCCATTTTGTTGGTTGGAAATAGGTTGCTGTCTGCTGCGAACTCAAATCCTGAATTTCAAACGGACGAGGGATCTCTCCTTCAAACAGGTGATCCAGTTTGGTGGTATTTTTAAATGAAAAACAAGTGGAAGAAATCTCATCAAAAGAAATCTCTAACTCGCGCAATTTTGCCCGCACAATAGCTGTCTTTCCTTCTCTTATGCGAATAAAAAGCTTAGGCTGATTAAGATGTGAAAGGCGGAACAATTCGCTATCAATACCTTCTGAAACCTCATCTATAAATGGGAATAAGGCATTTATATCAAACTCTGCATACAACTTTTTAAGATAGGCCACTTTCTCAATTAGTGGCAATTCGATTTGTTGATTAAATACAGGTTGTAATTGATCCAATAAAGGGCTAAATGACGACCTGCAAAGAAATTGTGCGATCAATAAACGCTCTTCTACAGATCTATCTGGCAAAGAAACACCCAGTCGGAAAAATGAATATACAAGGTCAGCGGCCGTTTTACGGTCTTTTGACCCCATTTGTTTATTCTTGCGGAAGTAATTCGCTAAAAAACGGGAAAGCGGCATTTCAAAGGTATACTCTTCGATGATGGATGCCGCAATACGTAACTGGTTGTCAAACCTCATTATTTCTGTTCTACAAACTTTGAGTTTTCAACCTTTAATACTTTTAAACTTTCGTTCAAATAACCATTTTCTGTTTTCACAAACTGAAAATTATTATGGATACCATTATAAAATTTCCCCATATGCTTGTCATAATCACGCATATGCGATGATAACAACTTAGCAAAGAAAAAGCCTATATCAAATCCTTTAATTGCATATTCATTAGGCTCAGATGCATATACTTGCTTGTATCTGCCAAAAAATGCCGCAGTTGCAGGGTCTGTTTTTTCAATGTGGTACGAAGAAGTAAAATAGACATTATACTTCTGCAAATTCTTTAATCCCAATGAGGTAGCCAACTTCTCAGAACCAGGATAGGCAAATACAGTGAATTTGTAATCATTTGCATTTTTATCCAGGAATTTCAATAGCGCTTGCCAAAAAGCTTTATTAGCTGAAGAAATCAATAGAATGTTATTCTGATCTTTTACCAGCTTAGTAGTAATAGGGTCAAAAATATTTGAAGTAGTTCTATACTCGCTGATGGTTGTTCCTATACTTTGCTCTTCAAAAGCTGATTTAAAGGGCTTAACAAAGTTATCTTCATCAGAATCGCTTCCTTTCAAGATCATTAAGCGGCTTGTCTCAAACTTTTTAATGATAAACTCTGCAGCTTTACGTGCATGAATTTCCATCGGACAAACAGGTACGATAAAATATGGATTGCCTTTAACCACTACACGTGGAGAAAGAGGAGAGACAAAGTATTGTTGATTTTCTTCGGCTACAGGATTAAATGCACGAATTTCTGAAGGAAACAGTGGCCCGATAACCAAGTTGCTATTAATGATAGACTGAGAACGCGCAAGGTTACGAACAGCAGCCGAGTCGTCTTTACTATCATAAACCATTAGTTTAACCTTATCTCCGTTCTGTGTAGCTGAATCAAGCCCCAAGCGAAAACCCTGGTAAAAATCCAAAGCAGTAGCAGATGGTTCCAGATCTTTTTTAGTACTTGCGCTGGTAAGATCAACCTTATCAACATTAAATGGTAATACTAAAGAAATTACCGGCTGTTTGTTTGAATTTCTTGAAAATACAGCAGGCTCTTTAGCAGTTTCCTTCTGAACCTCTTTTGCAGAAGTTTCAGGCTGAGTTGGAGCTGATGGAGGTGCTACTTTTTTCGAACAAGAACTTATGGTAAGTGCAGCCATTAAAATAGCTGCACTTAATATTTTATTCCCACTCAATGGTAGCTGGCGGCTTAGAACTGATGTCATATACAACGCGGTTAATTCCTTTTACGTTATTGATGATTTCGTTTGATATTTTGGCTAATAGCTCGTAAGGTAAATGGCTCCAATCGGCAGTCATACCGTCTACTGATTCAACTGCACGAAGGCAAATTACATTTTCATATGTACGCTCATCGCCCATTACTCCTACTGACTGTACAGGAAGATAAATTGCTCCTGCTTGCCAAACTTTATCATACCAACCTGATGAACGTAAATTGTCGATGTAAATTTTATCCGCTTGCTGTAAAATAGCAACTTTCTCAGGAGTGATGTCTCCTAAAATACGAATTGCCAAACCCGGACCAGGGAAAGGATGACGTCCTAACAACTCATCTGAAATCCCAAGGGTTTTACCTACTCGACGAACCTCGTCTTTAAATAATAAACGTAATGGTTCAACTACCTTCAATTTCATGAAGTCGGGTAAACCACCCACGTTATGGTGTGATTTAATGGTTGCTGAAGGTCCTTTTACCGAAACTGACTCAATTACGTCAGGGTAAATTGTACCTTGTCCTAACCATTTTACGTCTTCTATTTTGTGTGCTTCATCATCAAACACTTCAATGAATACACGACCAATTGCTTTACGTTTTTTTTCAGGATCAGAAATGCCGGCTAATGCATCATAAAAGCGTTGTTTTGAATCAACACCTTTTACATTTAAGCCCATTCCTTCGTATTGTTTCAATACGCCTTCGAACTCATCCTTACGCAACAGTCCGTTATCAACAAAAATACAATATAGATTTTTGCCAATCGCTTTGTTCAAAAGAACAGCAGCAACAGTTGAGTCTACTCCTCCTGAAAGACCTAACACTACTTTATCGTTTCCGATTTTTTCCTGAAGGTCAGCAATGGTAGATTCAATGAATGAATTCGGTGTCCAGTCTTGTGATAAGCCACAAACCTGAACAAGGAAATTATCTAACAACAATTTTCCTTCCAAAGAGTGAGTTACCTCCGGGTGAAACTGAATTCCGTAAGTTTTAGTGTCTTTAATATGGAATGCCGCAACATGAACGCTGTCGGTACTGGCAATTACTTCAAAATTATCCGCAACTTCGGCAATGGTGTCACCATGTGACATCCACACTTGGGTATTGTCAGTAAGGCCTTTCAACAATTCATGATCATTGTTGATGGTGCTCAAATTAGCACGGCCATATTCTCTGATCTTTGACGGCAATACATTGCCTTCCATTTTTTGCGCCAAATATTGCGCTCCATAACAAACACCTAATAAAGGGTATTTTTGATGAAATAATGAAAGGTCAACTTCAGGTGCGTTTTCGTCGCGTACAGAATGCGGTGAACCTGATAGAATTACACCTTTAACAGTATCATCAAATTCGGGAAGGTGATTATAAGGGTGGATTTCGCAATAAACATTGAGTTCTCTGACTCTCCTGGCAATTAATTGGGTATACTGAGAGCCAAAGTCGAGAATGATAATTTTTTCAAGCATGGGCAAAGATAGGATTTTCAGCTTTAAAAGTTAACAGAAATAGTGAATAGTTTGAAGATTGAATCTATTAACAGTCTCATTCTTTATGTTTCATTGCCTCATTATTCATTAATCACCTCTTCAGCAACATACTTTGTGACTTCAACGCCGAACTTTCTTAAAAAGTCAACACCTTCATCACTTGACAAACCTTTATATTCAGCATAAGAGTTTAAAAACTGAACCTTTTTTATACCTGAAGCATAAATTAATCGTGCACAAGGCAGGCAAGGCGACAATGTCACATAGAGGCTTGACCCCTCCAATGAAGCTCCATTCTTAGCTGCATATAAAATGGCGTTTTCTTCTGCATGAAGAGCTAACGAGCAACTCCCTTTTGAATCCCTCGCACATCCGTGCTCCGGCCATTCCTCATCACAATTGTGAGTGCCTGCCGGTGGGCCGTTATAACCTATTGAAATAATGCGGGTATCTTTTGTAAGAACCGCTCCAACCCGGGCTTTTACACAATGTGAACGCCCCGCTAAGTCGGAGGCTAAGTGCATGAAAATATCGTCGAATGCTGGTCGCTTCATTAAAATTGTTAAGAAATAATCTCCAAAATAAGCACAATTTATTTGGGTTTTTAAGCGATAAATAAGATTTTTACCGAAACCTTTTGGAAACTCACTGATGCTATTGGCCATTATTACTGGAATACTTGTTGGATTTGTGCTTTCTCTACTTACCGGGCCCACTTTTTTTTCACTCCTTAAAATCAGTATTAGTAAGGGTTTTAGGTCTGGGATTTATTTTGCCTTTGGTGTATTCTTAAGTGATGTAATCTATATCGTATTAGCCGTAGTATTCAGCCTGTTAATAGGTTTGGAAGAGCGGTACCGACAAATAATTTACATCGTCGGTGGCACTTTTTTGCTGGGTATCGGAATTTATTATATCATCAAAAAGGTTAAGATTTCCAACGAACCAACGAAGGCATTAAAGAACACAGCCTATTTTTTCAAAGGTTTTTTAATGTGCATGCTTAACCCAATGATGTTGTTTTATTGGATTACAATCTCCACCAAATTTACCGAATCCTACACCCACTCCGAACTCATAGGCTTTTTAGCCGCTACCTCCCTCACCATTTTAAGCTCTGATATTGGAAAATCATACTTTGTGAGCAAATACCGCAGTAAGATTAATGAACGCCACATCTCCTGGTTAAATCGCATTGCCGGAACCGTAATTGCCGGATATGCCATTTTCAGACTTTTAATTCCTGTTGTACTTAAGCACGTTTAGGATAATTACGAGTTATTGGTTGCGTGTTTCGGGTTAAGAAAAAGTCATTATTAATTCACGATTCATTGGCTCATAGACACCTAAATAGATATTTAATAATAACCAGTAACTCGTAATCCGTAACCCATAATCGCTTGTCTTTGCGGTTAGTCCGAATTTCCGTAAATTTAACTTCATCTAAATTCCTACGCTATGTCAAAACACACAATAAACTGGTTCGAGATTCCCGTAAATGATTTTGAGCGGGCGCGAAAATTCTACTCTCACATCTTGGATTTTGAAATGGTTGATATGCTTATGGATAATGACCGGCTTGGTTTTTTTCCAAGTGAGGCGGGGAGTGTAAGTGGGGCAATCGTTTCAGGCAAAACGTACCATCCGAATGATCAGGGCGTGGTTATTTACCTTAATTGTGGTGACGATTTAAGTGTGGTTCTCAATAAAGTGGAAGGAGCTGGTGGGTTAATAAACAAGCCTAAAACCATTATTTCACCCGAACACGGTTATTACGCTTTTATCCTTGACACAGAAGGCAACAAAATAGGCTTACATTCTCATCATTAAAAGATGATATCTCTTTATATAAAAAATAAAGGATGCAAAAATTTGCATCCTTTATTTTTTGGGTCGCTCTGACTGATTAATTAGTTGAAAACACCAATTGCCTGATTTTTTCAACATTCACTTGTTCTATGTAAAGTGGTATGTTAGTGTATTTTTGATGGAATCCATAGTTTCCGTTGATCATTTCATCAATCGCTTCTTTTTTAGTCCAGTTTTGAAAAACAATGCGATACATTGCAATCACAACACCAGTTCGGTCAGAACCGTGCTTACAATGCACCAAAACCGGTTTCGGCGATTTATGAAGAATCTGTAATGATTCAACTATTTCTTTATCAGAAAAATCGCTTGCCTTCATATTAACATTGTAAAGGTTCAGCGGAAGTCCACCCACCAACTTACTGTCGCTATGTTTATCACGAAGATTTAATATACTCTTTACCCCCATTGTTGATAATTCTGAAAATGCCAGGCTATCTGGTTGCTCCGACCTAAATACAGTTTCACATATGCTGTATAAGTTATGCAGGTAATTACGTTCAACAGGTTTACCCCATTTTTCAGAACGTGTTAACGTTTGAGCACCTGCATTGCTTACACAAAGCACCAATAACAACCCTGCTAACACAAATGTTCTTTTATACATTTTCATGTTAAAATCCTCTATTTAAATTATAATCCGCCATATCCGGGATTCTGCTGACTTCTTATTGAAGGATTCGCATCCAATTCACTTTGAGGGATCGGCAGGATCACACGCTGATTAGGATAGGTAACATTAATGGTTTCTCCGCCTGTCCTAAACTTGGTAAAATTGAAGCCATTACGATTTAAATCAAATAATCGATGCCCTTCAAACGGAAACTCCTTTCTTCGCTCGGCTAGTAATGTGCCCATTAATCCTTCTAACGGAACAACAATATCAACTGCATCTTTATCACCACGTTTAGCGATAACACTTATATCTGCAAGGGCAAGAGCATCGTTTCCTAACTTGATATTAGCCTCAGCCCTAATCAGGTACATTTCTGCCAATCGCATTACTTTCATGCTTTCATCACGGGTAGATGTGGATGTATACTTAATTACCAAACTTGCATTGGTTTCACCATCTTTTCGGGTCCCTTTTTGCATAAATGAACGACGAACATCGGTTTTAGCATAAGCGTTATATAAATCATCTGAAGCCAATGCATCGCCATACCCACTTTGATTATAAAAATGAACCAAACTGTTAGTTCCCATATTATCAATGTTGGTATTTACTACCTCAAAAATGGTTTCTGTATTATTATTTAACTTGAAATCACTAACATATTTATCATTTAGCAATAAAGTGTACAGTGATTTTTTGTTGATTACTTCTGTGGCCAGTGAAACTGCAGTAGCATAATCACCCATGTATAATGCGACTCTCGCTTTTAGTGCTTTTGCTCCAAACAGATTTAGACGGCCTTTATACTTAGCATCTAAATTGGCACCTTTAGCTCTTAATCGCTCTGGCAAATTATTGATCGCGCTATCTAAATCTTTAGCAATTTGTACATATACTTCTTTTACTGATGATCTGCCTAAATTTGCCACACTACCCTTCTCATAAACTGCCTTCGTAAATAAAGGCACCCCCCAATGACTTGCATCTGCAGTGAAATTATAAGGTTGTGCATATAAACGAACCAAATCATGATAAGCTAATGCTCTTAATGCATAAGCTTCACCAATAATTTGTCTGCGTTCAATACTGTCTGTGGAAATTGCAATAACCGATTTACTTTTATCTAAAATAACATTGCTGTTTGCAATCACTCTATAAATCTGGTTCCATGTATCCCGGGCGTATGCATCATTTGCACGTATAGCATACTGATCGTTTTTTTCGTATCGTCCACTGTTTTTTGAGCTGATGTACACATTATCACTCATTACATCCGGATAAAACACAAATGAACGTCCGTAGTAAAAATCGCTCTGCATTAATGAATAGCTTCCATAAATAGCTGCTCTCATTCCGTTTACATCAACAATTGCTTCTTCAACAGAGGTTGAGTTCTGCGGATTAGTTTCTAAAAAGTCTTTATTACAGCTGCTGAAAGCCGCTAATAGTGCTACAGACAGCGTTACTATTTTATAATTGGTTTTCATAAAAGTCTTCTTGATTAGAATTAAAATGAGATATCTAAGCCCATTAATACGGTTTTGTAAACAGGAGCGCGCTGATCAAGGTTCCCTTCAATTGGAACTTCCGGATCAAAAATCAAGCGCTTGTCTTTGATGTAAGTCCAAAGATTATTTCCTCTTACATACAAGCGAACTTTATCTGTTTTAAACTTATTAGTAAATGTTGCAGGTAATGTGTAGGTTAATGATACATCTCTTAAACGGACATAACTACCATCTAACAAGAAACGCGTTGAGCTTTCAGCAGTTGGGCCTCCGTACAAGAATCTTGGAACATCGGTCACATCACCCGGTTTCTGCCAACGGTGTTCGTAAGTATAACGTGTTACGCTTCCTGTAGAGCTGAATTTATCACCACCATCAGACTCCTGACTGGTACCCCATCCATTTCTGAGTTTATTACCCCAGTTCATATAAAACTGAAAACTCAGTTCAACACCTTTATAGCTAAATGAGTTGGTAATACCGCCAAAGAACTTTGGCAATGCTGATCCCTGGTTAAAGCGTTGTGCTTGTGTGTAATCCTTCGTGGTGGCCGATTTAGTTCCATCAACATAGAATAATGATTCGCCAGTCTGCGGATCTACACCTGCATACCCCACCATGTAAAACTGATAAAAATCTAATCCTACTTCGCGGTTAAATGTTCCGGTCATTGGGTTTACCAAACCGGTAATTCTATTTTTCAGGGTAGAAAAATTCAAGTCTGTTTTCCAACTAAAGCCCCTAGCCTCATCAGGACGGATATTATGAGTAGTTAAGGACATTTCAATTCCACTATTTTTCATTGAACCGTAGTTGTCACTGTAGCTTGTTAAACCATTGATAGCTGATGCTGAAACATCTAACAACAATTTGGTTGTACTACGCTCATAATATTCAACAGTACCACTGATACGGTCTTTGAAAATCCCAAAATCTAGTCCGACATTAAACGGACGGTTTTCTTCCCAGGTTAAATTGTTATTTGCAAACTGTGTTTGTATGTATCCTGGTTGGCTGTCATAGTCATATCCACTACCAAATAATCCTCTCGCAGCAAAATTGCTAATACCTTGATTACCATTTACGCCATAGCTCGAACGAAGCTTTAACTCACTAACCAGGTTAACATCTTTCATAAAACTTTCATTATGAATATTCCACGCTGCTCCCAAAGACCAAAATGTTCCGTAACGCTTATTGGCACCAAAACGGGATGAACCATCACGACGAACTGATGCGCTCATTAAATAGCGATCATTATATCCATAGTTTGCACTTAAAAACAAACCTGTCAATGTGCTTTCGGTGTTCAGCGGTGTTACATTTTGCGGCGTTGAACCAGTAGCCGGACTCGTTTTGCCGGGCAATAAATTAGTATACTCTGTCGCACTTCCTTTTCCGGTAATTCGTTGTGCTTCATAGCCTACGAATGCACTTAAATTATGCTTTTCATCAAGTACTTTATTGAAACGCAAGATGTTCGTTGTGTTCCAGTTTTGCCAAACGTCAGTTCCTGTTAATGAACGTCCATTTACATTCTTTCCATCACCAAATAGTGGCGACTGAAAACGGTCGATTCCTGCGTTATTGTAATCCAAACTGGCATTACTTTCAAACATCAGGAAATCTGCAAACTTATATTTACCGCCAATTTTCCCTAAAAAAGCACTACTGGTACCTCTTCTATAAGTTTCATTAATTGTGGCAACAGGGTTATGACCACTGTTATAACTGAAATTATACGATCCGTCGTTGTTATAAACCGTTAACCATGGTTGCAAACGATACATTGCACGAACCGGGTTGGCAAACGCTCCGGCATCTGACACCGTATTAGACTTTTGATAACTAAAGCTAAGGTTGCTATTAAATGAAAGTCGCTCTGTAGCTTGTGTATTTAATGTAACCCTTGCTGTTGTTCTTTTATAATCCACGCCTTTTAAAGGTGCTTTGGCATCATAATATCCTCCCGACAAGAAATAAGTAGTTTTTTCACTTCCACCTGAAGCAGAAAGATCAAATTGGTTATAATTTCCGGCACGGGTAAGCTCATTCCTCCAATCTGTATTTACTGAAGAATTAATTTTTTGTTTAATGATCTCTGCATCAAAATCTGCAGCAGTTTTACCTGAATTAAGCCAGCCTTCACGAATTAATTCTAAGGCTTCGGTGGTATTTAACGGTTTAGTAGCATCAGAATTAGTAAGTCTATTCACCCCTTGCTGAAAAGAAGCGTTAAAGCGTGTTTTTCCAGCTTTACCCGATTTAGTAGTAATTAAAATTACACCATTGGCAGCTCGCGAACCATATAACGAGGCGGCTGTCGCATCTTTCAACACACTTATTGATTCAATATCTGAACTGTTTAAACCTGCGATAGTATTCGTATTGTAACTAGTAAGATCGTCGGCTACTACCGGCACCCCATCAATTACATATAATGGCGATGAACTTGCATTGATTGAACCGATACCGCGAATACGGATACTGGGAACCGAACCCGGTTGTCCTGAACCATTTGATGCCTGCACACCTGCTACATTTCCTTGCAACGATTCCTGTGCACTTACCCTTGGTGAATTTTCAAATGCTTTTGAACTTAAATTCGCTACAGAACCAATTACTGAAGCTTTCTTTTGTGTACCATAAGCAACAACAATCACTTCTTGCAATCCTTTTGAATTAGGCGTTAAATGAACATTAATAGTTGTGTTAGTACCTACAGTAACTTCTTTAGCATTATAACCAAGGTAACTGATCACTAATACAGCAGTTTCGGATGGAACTTTAAGTGAATACTTTCCGTTTACATCTGTAGAAGTTCCTATGCTGCTGCCCTTAACACTAACCGATGCACCTGGTAATGGAGATCCATCTACAGCATCTGTAACCGTACCAGAAACTACTTTTTCATCAATTACATCATTTTTTACAGTAACATCAGGCGTAACAGCTGTTATTGTCGGAACAACAACAATGCTTTCTTCTTTTTCTGTCGTGTTCACAGGCTCTGTCAAACGAGAAATCACATACTGTTTTTCAGAGATCTTCTTAGAAGTTAATGAGTAGCTGGCTAATAAATCGTCCAACGTTTTTTCAAGGGATGCTTTATCCGATTTTTTACCGGAAAATGCAGGGGCAATGACAAGCTTATTGGCCAAATCATCATCCACAAAAATAAAATGGACATTTAACGATTTGGAAAGACCTGTAAGTACCTCATTTAATGTTTGCATTTCCGTTACCTTTTTAGTTTCACTAACGGATGCCTTCTTCTGACTGGCAATTCCCGCTATGGTTAACTGCGTCAGTTTTGCATAGCTTGGAGCAACAGTCATGCTGATTACGCACGCTCCTACTATGCCTTTTTGTAGAACTTTTCTCATAAATATACTATTGGTTAGGATGGATCTTTGATTTAACGATCAACTGTTTATCATTTTTGATGATCTCAGCATTCAGTAATGTTGATAACGTGCTTAACAGCTCTGCGTCGCTTTGGGCGTTTAAGGTACCCGACACATGTTTGCGAGCTATCTCACTATCTTCTATTATAATTTCATAGCCATACACTTCTTCTAATTCTTCAGCTACTTTGGCAAAAGGAGTGCTGTTGAAAACGAAAATTTTCTCTCTCCATTTTGCCACAACTTCCACACTTGCTGTATGTCTTTTAGCTATTTTATTCTCTGAAGGTGTATATTCAACCATATCTCCTGGTCTCATAAACATGGGTTGATGTTTTTCATCGGTAAACACGAGTCTTATCTTTCCGGTAGCTAGCACTACATTTGATATTCCTCTGCGACTTTTAACATTAAAGGTGGTTCCTAGTACCTCAACATTAAGATCGTGTGTGTGTACAATAAATCGTTGATTTGTTTTTTTATGTGTTACATTAAAAAACGCTTCTCCTTCTACCCAAACCTCACGAACCACATTAGATAAAAAGTTGCGTGAATAAGTTAATTTGGAATTGGCATTTAAGGTAACTACCGAGCTGTCGGGCAATTGGTAGGTTATTAATTCCCCGTTTCCGGTTAGTACTTTAATCACTGAGTAGAAGTTCTTGTAGTAATAAATTACCCCTGCAC
>RCUQ01001000.1_pt1 | contig 11534 bp, 10 predicted proteins | sample 2166351 | NCBI WGS metagenome assembly RCUQ01 (sample SAMN09932597, study PRJNA488358) | compost metagenome | feature: garden; material: soil; isolation source: compost soil in acetonitrile-enriched culture | place: Germany: Experimental Botanical Garden Goettingen | collected 2016-01-27
GTTTAAATCTCACTTTATAATATAGATAAAATCTTACATTTGTTTTTTTAACTACAAACTCATGGAAGATCGATCTTTACTTTCTGAAGAAACTATTTCCAATAAAATATACTTTATTCGCAATCAAAAAGTAATGTTGGACAGTGATTTGGCTTTTCTATATGGGATAGAAACTAAAGTCTTAAAACAGGCCGTTAAAAGGAATATAACAAGATTTCCAGAAGATTTTATGTTTGAACTTTCTAAGGTGGAATATGATTCTTCAAGGTCACAAATTGTGACCTTGAAGAATGGTAGAGGATCTAACTTGAAATATTTACCATTTGCATTTACTGAACACGGTGTTTTAATGTTGTCAAGTGTTCTAAAAAGCGATAAAGCCATTCAAACGAATATTCAAATCATGCGTATATTTACAAAAGTGCGACAAATGCTTTTTGACACTACCGAAATTAGAATTGACATCCTTCATCCCGAAGCTTCGGGACAGAAAAAACTTGAAAATCATGATAAAAACATCGAATTGGTATTTTCCTATTTGGATGAGCTGACGGAGAAAAAGGAAAACGAGAGCAATAGAGTAAAAATTGGATATTAAAAATAAAACCGAAAACTTACCACCTTAAATCGACGCTTTAATTTCTGTATTTGATAAAGCCTCTGTACATCCAATGGGTCATATAATAAATCGATTCGAGTACATTTAAATGCTCCACTTCGCGATAAAATTGCCATTGGTATTTCAACAAATTACTTTTATTGCGTGAAAGCGAATTGGCTCTGATTCTATATATTGCTTTTGGTTCTTTAACTCCATAAGCAAAAGGGATTTCTTTTAAATATTTTAACCACAATCCCATATCCTGTCTCTTGAAAATTTCGGGCATTGTTTTCTTTCCAAGTTTTTCTACGTCAATAAAGGCCGTTAAACAGCTAATAGAATTCGTTTTGAGAATATCGGTGTAGGTTACTTTTTTTGGAACAATAAAATCGCTGTAAACAAAATTCAGGTCCTCATCAGAACGTCTGTAGGAAGAAAAAACAAATGGAACACCCGTATCTTCTATCGTTTTAATACTGGTTTCTATGAAATCCGGAAACCAAATATCATCCGCATCCAGAAAGGTCATGTACTTCCCTTTACTACTTTCTATTCCTTTATTCCGTGCTTTTGCCGGTCCTGAGTTCTTACTTAACTGATGCAACACGATTCTGGGATCTTTCGCTGAAAATGTTTTTATAATTGAAACCGTATTATCTGTGGAACAATCATCAATGAGTATCATTTCCCAATTTTGGTAGGTTTGATTTTGAACCGATTGCATTGTTTCTACGATAAATTTTTCAGAATTAAAGGTTGGCGTGATGATGGATACTAATGCTTTTTCCATTTTAATATGCTTTCTCCTCCCCTTTGAAAATATTGACAACCGTTTGAAAGATAATTTTCAAATCCAAAATCAGGGACCAATTTTCAATATAAAAAACATCAAATTTTATTCTGTGAACCATATCCCGATCTTTTTCTATTTCCCCTCTATAGCCACTAACTTGTGCAAGGCCAGTAATTCCAGGTTTAACACAATGACGGATCATATACTTTTTAATCTTTTTACTATAGGCCTTGTTTTGCGACCAAAGATGCGGACGAGGACCTACTACCGACATATCTCCCAATAAAACATTCAAGAATTGCGGCATTTCATCAAGACTAGTTTTTCGCATAAACTTACCCATTTTTGTCACTCTCGGATCATTTTTTGAAGCTTCTACTTCCGTTGTTCTATTGATTCGCATAGAACGTAATTTGTAACAAAAAAATTCGTTTTCATCCATTCCCGGTCTTCCCTGTTTAAAAAAGACAGGGCCTCTGGACTCCAATTTTATTAAAATAGCGAGAATCGGAATTAACCATGACAAAAAACCAATTATTACAATCAATGAAAAAACAATATCAAAAATCCTTTTAAAAATTTTTGTTGTCGGATCATGCAGCATTGTTTGCTGCAACGACAGCACAGGAAACATTTCGTAATAATCTATTTTTAAATTTTTTGAAAAAATTTCTTTTGTGTCGGGGATAAATTTTATTGTCTTATTGTTTTCATCAGCAAAACAGACTAAATCTTTCAACTTTTCATTAGAGATTTCATTCAATGAGCAATAGATTTCATGTACTCCATTTTCAATAATAAACGGTTTTAAATCCGCCAGTTTACCTTTAATATTTTGATTTGATTTACGATCTGAAAAATACCCTAAAAAACGGTACCCATAATCGTTTCTTGTTTCAAAAAAATCCTTTAACCGAATTGATTCCGGTGTATATCCAATAATTACAGTGTTTCTAAAATTACTACCTGTTATTATTCGGTATTCTTTCAGATAATAAAAAAGCAAAAATTTAAAAATAGTGATCAATACAAGGCTTGAAACCGTAAAAAGAGCAATGCTGTTTGCGTTAAAAATTACCTCTTCGGAAAAAGGAAAAAAGGCAATTACAATTAATAGGAATAAAATAAATTGTCGCGATAGTTTTGAAATTATTTCGACTGGAGCGGTAAATCTATATACTTCATAAAACTTGACAAAAAAAGCAATTAAAAACCACCCAATTATTTGATATACACAATAATACAAGTAATTTAATTGAAGTTCTTTAAAGAAAAAAAGACTTAATAAATTTATTGTTATTAGATCAAAAGCAACACTAATGGGCCTAATATATTTTGAATATCTTCCTATTTGTGCTGCAGTCATATTAATGGTTGTTCCGTTGCCGTTTTTTATAAAATTATTTTACTAAAGCCTCTATCGCAATATTTAGAAACGATTGAAGGGAGGTTTCATCCCTTACAATCTATTTTACTTTGTCTTTACTCACTTAGCTACTAATTTTTAAGTAATTGAAGTAAAATCTTTACTATTAAGATGCATCATCAAAAACGACTAATTTCCCTGTTTATTATACAACCGCCCATTTTTTGTAGTTAAATTACTATTGCAAATTTTTCCGATTACGAATTTGTTACATTTTTATTGTATTCAATTAAAATTACAGAATATCATAACTTTACAATCCGCAAAAACCATTCGAAATAAGAATTATTCTGATAAAACTAAACACCGATTACGAATAGAAAAACAACTTAACTCCATTCGCAAATTTGGCTATTTTATGTAATTGGAAAAATCTTTATGCTCTTCTTTTGAAAGCTCCTCTTTTGATAATGATTTGAAATAATCATACGTGATTTTCATCCCTTCGGCACGGCCTACTTTGGCTTCCCACCCCAATAATTCTTTTGCTTTAGTGGTATCTGGTTGACGCTGCAAGGGATCATTCACCGGTAATGGTAGGTACACTACTTTTTGATTGGTTCCTGTCAGTTTTATAATTTCCTCCGCAAAGTCTTTAATCGTAATTTCGTCCGGATTCCCAATATTTACAGGATAAACATAATCCGAATGCAGTAATCTGAAAATCCCTTCTACCTGATCGTCTACATAACAAAAAGAACGGGTTTGCATTCCGTCTCCAAAAATAGTCAGATCTTCCCCTCGAATCGCCTGACCTATAAATGCCGGAATAACCCTTCCGTCATTGAGACGCATTCTTGGTCCATAGGTGTTAAAAATTCGAACAATTCTGGTCTCCACTCCATGAAAAGTATGGTAGGCCATAGTTATGGATTCCTGGAAACGCTTGGCTTCATCATATACTCCTCTTGGTCCTATCGTGTTTACATTACCATAGTATTCTTCGGTTTGCGGATGAACCAATGGATCTCCATATACTTCTGAAGTAGAAGCAATCAGAATTCTGGCTTTTTTTACTCTGGCCAGTCCCAAAAGGTTATGTGTTCCCAAAGAACCTACCTTTAAAGTTTGGATTGGAATTTTTAAGTAATCAATCGGGCTTGCCGGTGAAGCAAAATGCAATATATAATCAATTTTACCAGGGACATGAACAAATTTCGTGATGTCATGATGGTAGAATTCAAAATGCTCCAGTTTGAACAAATGTTCAATATTTTTTAAATCCCCTGTGATGAGATTGTCCATTCCTATAACAAAATAGCCTTCTTTAATAAAACGATCACACAAATGCGATCCTAAAAATCCGGCTGCCCCAGTGATAAGTATTCTTTTCATAAACATTTATTTTTTAATTGTCCTATTTAATCAACATATCATCATGGTGCTTGCAACCAAAATTCTGACAATGTTTATTCCATAGTATTTATTCTCATACCGTCTAATTTAAAATTCAAATTAAACTTTTTAGTGAGGATCAAAAAAGTGTATTCTTCTGTCAAAAGTAGTCTTATCAGTAGAACTGCAAAAGAAATAATCCTAAAAAAGTTTATGCAAACGTTTTTTGAAAATTTTATGTAAGATATTCGGACGTAAATTAGAATTACTTCACTTCCTCAATTTTTTCTAAAATAAATACATTGTTGAAATAGGCTGTCTTATCAACGGGAAGAATAAAACTAAACAACAACCCAAAAAAATTAAAAAAGACGATAAACGGAAATAAAAAGAATTGTCTAATGTACTTATTAGCAGGCAGTATGTTTTTAATATAGTTCAAACTAAATTGAAAAACAACCTCAATCGTGTTTCCAGTTTTAAAATTATCTATAACCTTAAATCCATTTTTCTCATACAAAAATTGTAAAGCCGGAGTGGTATATCTTGCGTAATCATGCGGCATTTCATGCTCCTCCCACATAAATGGCGTTGTTATTAATGCCTTCCCTTTCATTTTTAAAACTCTATTAAACTCCCGTAATACCTCATCAATATTGAAAACATGTTCCAAAACTTCAGTGCATAGAAGAGAATCAAATCTACTGTTTTCAAAAGGGATCACCTTTCCGTCATAATATTGATCGACCTCTTCATGATTGTCTTTCCTTCCTTCAATTTTAAAATCGACTCCGATATATTCTTTTACATCAGTAAACAATAATTTGTATGGTTTCGTACCACATCCAAAATCTAATAAAGATCCCTTCAACTTGTTCGCGTTATTTTTTATAACTGATTGAATCGACTTCCGTATGAGAAAATTATAATTTATAAAAAAGCCTAAAATTCCAGGATGAAATTTTTCTTTTTTTATCGTTTTTTTGATTACTGTTTGGAGCATTTTGAGTTATTTACGGGTTTAAAACGGACTGATGTTGGAGTACTTATAATAAATAGCTTCCAATTCGGAAATATTTTTTTTAATATTATAATTTTCAAAATAGTTTTGATACGCATTTTTTGATAATTCCGTTAGCAATTCTTTTTCGTCAAGCAGTTTTGAAATCTTTTCTTTAAAATTATTTATATCGTTATTATCAATTACAAAACCATTATAACCATCTATAATCAAATCTCTGTTTCCGTCACAATTGGAAACTACAGAAGGTTTTGAGAGAGCCAAACTTTCTATAACAGCATAAGGCATTCCTTCATATCTTGACGTTGAAATATAAAACTGAGCCTTGTTAATGATATTGAAAATATCTGTTCTTTCTGTCCAATCCAAAAGCGTAACATCCTTCACCATGTCTAATTCCCTGATACAATTTTTAACAGATTCTAACTGTCCCGAAACTGGTCCGACACCCATTATCACTAAATGAATTGTTTGCGTTTTTTTTACTTCATACAGCACCCTTATCATCGATTCAATGTTTTTTTGATAAGATGGTCTGCCAACGGTGCAAATGTATTGTTCTGGCCAAGTTTTTTCTATGGTTAAAGGAGAAATTAAAGCTATCGGTTCAATACAATTATTAAACACGATTGTCTGCTCCGGCTTATATCCCACTTCCTTGATTGCTCTTCCTTTTTCTGATTTGGAGGTTGCCAAAAGAATACTATTTCCATTTGATAAAACCCTTTCAATAATCAGGAAAATTTTCCTTTTTAATTTATTTTCTGCACTCAAATACGAAAAAGCATGGGGCGTATAAAGAACCCTAATTCCTAATAGCTGACCAACAATTTTTCCCACTACTCCTCCTTTGGCGCTATGGGCATGGATAATATCCGGACGGTTTTTTTTAAAAAACCGATACGTGTCAATGATAGATCTAAAATCGTTAAGAAATGAAATGTTTCTCAAAATAGACGTTTTGCACTCTTTTACAACATCTCCTTTCGAATCTAAAAAAGCTTGCGAAGTATCCGCAGTGCCATGGATAACCATATTGGTAAACTTATCCGAATCCAGATTTGTCAGGATTAATCTCAAATAAATATCAACTCCCCCCAATGAATGGGCAATATGTGCAATTTTTAGTTTAGATTTTCCCATAGTCGCTTTTTTCATTTAAATAAAGTCCAGTAAAAATAATGAAGATAAAACAACCAAATTGTCTGTGAAAAATATTCTCGATGGTTAACATCATTAAGAAAGAAACCAAAATAGCTACCGTGAAAAAACTACTATGAAACTCAAAAATGCTTTTTACAAAAAATCCCAGAAAGATAATTATCGCTATCAAACCACCTATCAAATAGAAATCTATAAACTGACTATGGGTATTATATCGCTTCTCTAAAAAAAAACTTCTTCTGGAATAATCCTCAATGGTATTTTTATAGCAATCCACTAAGCTTTTTTCGATATTAGAATACGAATCTATACCAAAAAAAACAGAAAAATCTGTTTGGTCTGTAATATCTTTGGCACATCCATATATAATTACACGAGGCTCAGACTGCTTTGCTTTCTCCAGTGTTTTCTCTATTGAATCATTAATAAAAAAGCGTTTCGAAATGTTTTTATTGAAAATTAACCCTAGCGCAATTGTTGTCAGTAATCCAATAAAAAGTATCATTTTTCTTTTGAAAGCCAATTTTATATAAAAGAAAATATAGATTCCAAATAACACAAAAAAGGTAAGGATAGATATTCTAATAGCTATAAACATTATAAAGAATACAGATAGTAAACAACTGGCAAGAAATAAATATCTTTTTTTAGGGTTTCTCTGAATTTGGTCAAAAGATAAAATGATAGACAGAATACTGCATATTCCGGCATAGGGACGTTCCAAAACCAAAACATAATTAGTTGCCCAGCCTTCGTTAAATGGGAAGTAACCAAAATCAAAATAAAAGACCGAAATTTTAAACAACGAAACTATAATTGTGGCATTAATCGTGACCAAAGCTGCTTTTTTAAGCAATTCAAAATCATTTACTTTTAAAAAAAGTATCGGGATAATAAGTACATAAAAGTACTTTTTGTAAAACTCTAAATCAGTGATGAAACTACCATTTAAAATAGCCTGACCAAATAGATAGCACACTAATAAGAATAAGATGAAACTTGATGATTTAGTATAGTTTCGAAAATTTCCTTTTTTATAATCAATCACAAAAAATGCGATTAATAAAGCCATAGTGATATTTGGAACTGACTTTGAAAATGGCAAAAAAAGAATTAAAATCGCAAAAAAATAATCATACGAATTACGAATATAATATCTTATTTTGTCCATAGAATTCATCTTATTTTTAAACTTAGAGTATATTAAAATACACAATCAATTACATTTATTATTTGAAAATTAGCCTTTTAATCTGTTTCAACAGACCGTTCGGCATCAAATAGAGGATACCATTTCGTGTCAATCCGTAAATCGGATAAAACCCAAAATAGAAATTATCCCTAATTATTCTTAGTCTGCTGTGGGCCTGTATTCTTCTTTTTTTAATGGATATGCTTTGAGGATTTAGTTCCTTTTCCAGAAGATACAGATTCATATTTGAAATCTTGAACGCTTTCAAAACTTTAAAATAGAAGGCATAATCCTCCGCAGCATCGTACTCATTGGGGTAATTTCCAACAAATTTCACTATTTCTGCTCTAAACATAATGCTTGGATGTATCACCGTAGAAGAGCTGACAAACATTCTTTGTTTTATTTTTTTACTCTCTGTGGGCACATCAATTTTAAAAAGAAACGTTCCATTGGTATCTTTCACTATAACATGGGAACCAACCAATTTAATGTCTTGATTTTCATTTAAAAAATCAGATTGAATTTTAAATCTTTCGCCAAGGCAAACATCACCTGTATCCAATCTTGCGATGTACACATAATCTTTAGTTTTAATGTATTCAAGACCATAATTCAAAGCTTCTGTAATTCCTTTGTTTTCTTCAAAATAAAGAAAGATAATTTCGCCTTTTGCCTTGAACGATTTTCTGATTTCATCCTCTGAAAAACGATTTGAATCCCCACTACCATCGTCTACAATAAGAACGTCTACCTTTTCCTCTTGCGCAATGGAATTTAAAGACTTTTTTAATCCTTCTAAATCATTATAATGCGGAATCAGAACCACTACCTCATTTTTCATTTAAACCTTTATTTAATGATCTTGTAATTTGGATTAAAATAGCAAAGCACAACCAAAAGCCATACATTCTAAAAGTATCCACTTGAAACCAATTTATTGCTAAACCAATAAATGTAACCCATACTATTATAGCCAATGTTCTGGTATCTCCAGTTTCTGTTCTTATAATCTTTCTTGTCCTTTTAAAAATGAAATAGAGAAAATACACAAAAATGGCAAAACCAATTATTCCTGTTTCTGCCAATAATCGTATATAGATATTATATCCGGGGGGAAACATTGGGTTGTTTTTATTTAAATATATTTCCTTGAACTCGTAATTATTTTTCTTGGCCCAGGATGGATAATAATACAAAGCCTCATACCCTTGTTGACCATATCCTACTCCAATTATAGGGTGGTTTCTAAAGACCATCATATTGGCATATTGAATACCAAATCTAGATTGATTGGAAACGTTATTTTTCATGTTCCCTACGAAATCCAATGACTCTACCTTTTTTTCAATATCATTAACTACTTTGTTTCCATTAGAAAGTAATATAAAACCTGAAAATAAAACAAATGCTACTGTAAAATAGAGTATCCAATTAATTTTTTGTTTTCGAGATAAGATTATTGAAAAGAAAACTATTGCTTGAAGGGATACTACAATCAACGCTGTTCTTGATCCGGAGAAATAAGTCAAAATCATTACAACAATCATCGGAACGTATTTTACCATGCTTTTATGCGTAATGATATAACTGAACATCCAACCCGCAATGGTTATAAGATATATAGCTAAAGAAGGGGCTTCATAACTAACAGAAGAAATTCGATTATTAATATCAAAATCATATTCTGTAAATGGAAAATAATCAAACAATCTCAAAACTAAGTAGGCCGGATAAATTCTAAAAACTGCATACAATATTTCAAAAAAACCATAAACCGATACGACAACAAATGAATATAAAAAAACAGTTCTGATGGTCACCAATATTTGTTTGACTGACATTCTTGCCACCACATTTATGTAGAGTGAGAAGAAAACTATACAAGAAAGTATTAATGCAAAATACTGCCTGATAAATCTATTAATTCCTGTGGTTTTTTTATAATAGCTTTCATACACTGTCGGCAAATTAATAACAGTTGAGAAAAGACACCATAAGAGGAAAAATAAAAGTATCTGAAATGCAAAATCTTTATATGGGAATATCATTTTTTTTCTAAAAAGACTATCAACGCACAATATAATGAAAGCCAATACTAAAAAATAGGCCGCCGACTCTTTCCGGAATTCTCCCAACTGATTTACCCCTTCAAAAGAATTGAAAGGAATAAAGAAAATACCAATCAAAAAAAAGGTACTATATATATCTTTTAATGTTACTTTCATCTAGATACTAATTTTCATTTGACGGAGTAATAATTGTCTATGAATAAAGCATCTGAATGCCCAGATGAGAATGACATAAATCAATATTTCTTCTATTGAAGATGCTAAAAAAACAGCTGCTAATAAAATGATAAAAGTAATCCCCGCAATATAAACATTTGCTTTTCTCAATGTTGCAATGCTCGTCCTGGCCTCAAAAGCTGAAATTATTGAAGACGAATAAAGTCTTACAATACCGGTAAATAATAGTAAAACAATGATTGACGGATACCTGTTAAATCTAAACGATATGACATTGGTATAATTCAGAATAAATGCTAACAATAGTAGAAAAAAGCCTAAGAGCACCCCAAAAAACAAAGCTTTCCTGTTAAAATTGACGAAGTAATCTTTATTAAAATTACCTTTAAATACAATTAACTGTTTAAAACCAATATAGTTTTGAAGAATTGCATACGGCGCTAAAAAGAAATTAGTCAGATAAAAAAAGTTCCCGAATTCTATGAAACTGTATTTCATTTCAATGATAAAACGATCCGCAAAAAGTAAAACTGAAAAAGAAAAAATAGATAAAAAGAAATGAAAACCTGTTTGCATTATCTCTTTAATCGAAACATCATTATTAAATGAAATGCTGATTTTTTTGCAGACATATGAAAGGCTTAGCGCAAAAATCAAAATTACATTAACACAAACAACGGTAATAAAAAGAGCTAAACCATTGTCTTTAAATATATAAAAACATCCAGCCAAAGTACATAGTACAATTTTCCAATAATTAGAAATAAATTGCGCTAAAACAAAATCAGCATTTAATCTTAAAATACTGAACAAAAATAAACTGCCTATCATGCTCAAGCTTGAAACAAATAAAAGCAACGTACTGATTGTTATCTCTGAATAGTATTTTTTAAAAAGAAAAGAACAAAGTATCGTAGAAAAAAGAATTACTACAAGGATTAGCTGCAATTGAAATTTTTGCGTTACAATTGTGTCCTTTTTGGTTTGTATTGAAAATCTGAGAAATACCTGTTCTGTCCCCAATATTCCAAATACGTAAATTAAAGAAAAGTAAGTAACAAAAATAGAATAATGTCCATAATGTGTCGCCGATAAAATTTCTTTCATGAATATATTGGAAATGAAGAAACTCAGGGACCCTGCCACAATAACAAATAATGATAAATGCTGATGAAAATACCTGTGAACAAGTTTAAACAAAATGGTGCTTCTTTATATTAATAAAGGTTAATTCTGTAATGAATTAACCTTTATTGTTATTGTTTTATCTACTAATAAAATTACTTTGATGAAATTTTCGCTAACTGAGGGTAAAACTCCGGCTTTGTTTCAAAAAAAGGATCATAATTTCCTTGCTCATCTTTTTTAAAGGAATACAATTTTGTTGCAGCATCATAAGAAATAAATTGATTTGGCTTGAAAAAGGTTTCCAACTGATCCTGTTGGATTTCAAATTTATTCCCTAAGTAACTGATCGTTATTTTCTTAATTTCAATATCTTTTAAACCTTTAAATTCATTACGTCCAATATCTAAACGAAGATCATTTGGCAAAACTCCTTCCGGCAAATTAAACACCACTGACTGTACTTCATTGTTTCCTTTTACAGTATTCCAAACGGCCTTTTCTTCAACAAACCATTCATTCGTTCCGTCTTTATAATATAGAATCAAATCATCATCTGTTTTTAAAACTACATCAACTGTAACATCAAAAGTATTGACTTTAATTTCTTCAACTGCCGGTGTTACTG
>RCUQ01001001.1_pt1 | contig 11520 bp, 9 predicted proteins | sample 2166351 | NCBI WGS metagenome assembly RCUQ01 (sample SAMN09932597, study PRJNA488358) | compost metagenome | feature: garden; material: soil; isolation source: compost soil in acetonitrile-enriched culture | place: Germany: Experimental Botanical Garden Goettingen | collected 2016-01-27
AAAATGGGCCAGTTGAACACCAGTGCAAACAGCAGCACCAGCAACAGATTGACCTTCATCACTCCCAGAGTGAGGCGCATAAGAAGACTCCGACAAACCAGTGATCTGGAGACCCTGCATGGGGGCTCCGTTGTGGGCATCCCGCTCCCCCGCCCCTCTTCCCGAGCGGACGGTGGATCATGGCCAGATCGGCCCGGATACCAGGTGATACTAGAAAGTCAAACTTAAGCGGGCATTAAGGGCAGCAAAGGAAATGGGGCAAGAGGGGGCAGGTGATAAAAAAACGGCAGCCTTGGCTGCCGTTTGGTCGGAGGTGACACCCTGGTGGTGCCCCTGGTCTTCTATCTGGCGATCAGAGCAGCGCGGCCACTTCGTCGGAGGCGACACCGTTGTGGTGCACCTCCTATCGCTAGTTGTTAGCTGACGATCAGAGCAGCGCGGCCACTTCGTCGGAGATGGAGCCGTTGTGGTAGACCTCCTGAACGTCGTCCAGGTCTTCCAGCATGTCGATCAGACGCATCAGCTTGGGGGCGGTGTCGGCGTCCAGCTCGGCTTCGGTGGAGGCGATCATGGTCACTTCGGCGCTCTGGGGCTTGAAGCCGGCGGCTTCCAGGCCATCGAGCACTGTGCCGAAATCGTTCGGGGTGGTGTAGACCTCGATGGAGCCATCCTCTTCGGTGACAACATCATCGGCGCCCGCTTCCAGGGCCGCGTCCATCAGGGCATCTTCGTCCACGCCCACGAAGGTCAGCAGACCCTTCTTGCTGAACAGGTAGGCCACTGAGCCGTCGGTGCCCAGGTTGCCGCCGCACTTGCTGAAGGCATGACGCACTTCGGCCACGGTGCGGTTACGGTTGTCGGTCAGGCACTCCACCATGACGGCGGAGCCCGCCGGGCCGTAACCTTCGTAGACGATGGTTTCCAGCTGCTCGCCATCGCCACCACCGGCGCCGCGCTGGATGGCACGGTTGATGGTGTCACGGGTCATGTTGCCGGTCAGGGCAGCCGCTACCGCCGCGCGCAGGCGCGGGTTGTTGGCGGGATCAGCATCACCGAGGCGAGCCGAGGTGGTGATTTCGCGGATCAGCTTGGTGAAGATCTTGCCACGCTTGGCGTCTTGCGCCGCCTTGCGGTGTTTGATGTTGGCCCATTTGCTGTGACCTGCCATAAAAACTCTCCGTTATAATTTTGAAATCAATGGGATACGGGTCGCATGGCGACCCGTTCTTCAATCTTCTCAGGCGTCAGCCTTGGCATCGGCCTTGGCAACGGTGGCGATGGCCAGCTCGGTCAGCTGGGCCTGGTTGGCGAAGCTGGGAGCATCCGTCATCAGGCAGGCCGCTGCCGTGGTTTTCGGGAAGGCGATCACGTCCCGGATGTTGTCGGTACCGGTCAGCAGCATGCTGAGGCGGTCCAGACCGAAGGCCAGACCGGCGTGGGGCGGGGTACCGTACTTCAGGGCATCCAGCAGGAAGCCGAACTTCAGGCGCTGCTCGTCCGGGGTGATCCCCAGGATGTCGAACACGGTGGACTGCATCTCGCTGTTGTGGATACGCACAGAACCGCCGCCCACTTCGTAGCCGTTGATCACCATGTCGTAGGCGTTGGCATAGGCACTCACCGGGTTGGCTTTCAGCTCGGCCGGGCCCAGGTTGCTCGGGGCGGTGAAGGGGTGGTGCATGGCAGCCAGGCCACCTTCGCCATCTTCCTCGAACATGGGGAAGTCGATGACCCAGAGCGGCTTCCAGACGTTCTCCACCAGACCCAGATCGCGGCCCACCTTCAGGCGCAGGGCGCCCATGGCGTCGCACACCACCTTCTTGCTGTCGGCGCCGAAGAAGAGGATGTCGCCGTCAACGGCACCGGTACGGGCCAGGATCTCGCGCACTATCTCGTCGGACAGGAACTTGGCCACCGGGGACTGCACGCCCTCGAGGCCATTGGCGGCGGCGTTGACCTTCATCCAGGCCAGGCCCTTGGCACCGTAGATGCCGACGAACTTGGTGTACTCGTCGATCTGCTTGCGGGACAGCTCGGCGCCGCCCGGGACTTTCAAGGCAGCCACGCGGCCTTTGGGGTCGTTGGCGGGGCCGGCGAACACGGCAAACTCAACGGCGGTCAGCAGGTCTGCCACATCCACCAGCTCCATCGGCAGGCGCAGGTCCGGCTTGTCGGAGCCGAAGCGGCGCATGGCCTCGTCGAAGGTCATGATGGGGAAGTCGCCGAGATCCACGTTCAGGATGTGCATCCAGAGCTTGCGGATCATCTCTTCCATGATTTCGCGCACCTGGGGCGCGGTCATGAAGGAGGTCTCCACGTCGATCTGGGTGAATTCCGGCTGGCGGTCGGCACGCAGGTCTTCATCGCGGAAGCACTTGACGATCTGGTAGTAGCGATCGAAGCCGGACATCATCAGCAACTGCTTGAACAGCTGCGGGGACTGCGGCAGGGCGTAGAACTTGCCCTTGTGCACCCGGCTCGGCACCAGGTAGTCACGGGCCCCTTCCGGGGTCGCCTTGGTCAGCATGGGGGTCTCGATGTCGAGGAAGCCCTGCTCGTCCATGAAGCGGCGCACGAAGGCGCTGGCCTTGGCACGGGTCTTCAGGTACTTGGCCATCTCGGGGCGACGCAGGTCCAGGTAGCGATACTTGAGGCTGATCTCTTCGCTGTTGACCTGGTTGAAGTCCAGCGGCAGCGGCTCGGCACGGTTGATGATGGTGAGCTCGTGGGCGAACACTTCGATGGCACCTGTGGCCATGTCGCTGTTGCGCTGGGAGTCCGGACGGGTACGCACCACGCCGGTCACCTGGATGCAGAACTCGCCGCGCAGCTCGGAGGCCAGGGCGAAGGCGTCCGGCTTGTCCGGGTCGAAGAAGACTTGCACGATCCCTTCCCGGTCGCGCATGTCGATAAAGATGAGGCCGCCGAGATCGCGACGACGGTGGACCCAACCGCACAATGTAATGGTCTGCCCGGCATGGGCCTCATTGACCTGTCCGCAATAGATAGAGCGCATGGACTTCTTCCTTCGAAATGGTAGAGAGACGGTTCACCTTGGGTCGCCGGGCACGACTGGCAAGCACCGTCTGTCTCACAGCTGGCCAGATCCTGGTTCTTACCCGGTTTGAAATCAGTCTCATATCATCCGGCTCCCCGAGCCGGATACTTGCCGCCAATGCCGGCTCGCGCCGAGTGCCCCGTCGAGGGGTCGACGCGCGAGGCGAGAACATCGGCAAGCGTCGTTGTCTGGCAACCTTGTGACCCAGGTCATCGCCACCTTAGGCGCACAACCCCGTGAGTCACAACGATTTGGCAAACAAAAGGGCTGGCATTATAGAGGAAAACCCCCATTTGGGTAAAATGGCCCGCAGCCTCCTTTGCCCTGTTTTTTGTTGTCCTGGCGCAAAAAGGGGAGCAAAACAGCATAAATCCGCAGACAGGAACCAACATGAGCCTCTATTTGGGTCTGCCCCAGTGGTCACACCCGGCCTGGCCCGGCCAGTTGCTGGGGGTGGGCGCCAGGCCCGCCGAGCACCTCGCCCACTATGCCCGGGTGTTCAATACCGTGGAGGGCAACACCACCTTCTACGCCTCCCCCACCCCGGAAACGGTGCGCCGCTGGGCCGATGCGGTGCCGCCCCAGTTTCGCTTCAGCTTCAAGTTCCCGCAGGCCATCAGCCACCAGAGCGATCTGGTGAGCGCCGACAAACAGGTGACGGACTTCATTCAGCTGCTGGCGCCCCTGCACGACAAGCTGGGGCTGCTCAAGCTGCAACTGCCCGCCCGCTTCGGCCCCGCCGGCCTGCCGCGCCTCGCCGCCTTCTTCGAGGGCTTGCCGCCGGATTTCACCTATGCCCTCGAGGTGCGCCACCCCGACTTCTTCGCCAAGGGGGAGGCGGAGCGGGCCCTGAACCGCCTGCTGATGGACAGGGGCATCAACCGCATCATGCTCGACAGCCGGCCGCTCTTCTCGGTGCCTGCCACCACGGCGGCCATGATCGATGCCCAGGGCAAGAAGCCCAGGCTCGCGGTGCACCTGCTCGCCACCGCAAACAGTCCAGTGGTGCGCCTCATCGGCCTTCCTCAAATCGAGGACAATTACCCATTTTTTCCATCCTGGTTGCCACGTTGGAAACAATGGCTGGCAGAGGGGAAGGATCTCTACCTCTTTATCCATACCGCCGACAACGCCCGGGCCCCCGAATTGGCCCGTCAGGTCAGTCGGCTGCTCGGTCAGGAGATGGCCCCCTGGCCGGGGGAAAACGATCGCGCGCGCCAGGGCCTGCTGCCCTTTTAGCCGCTCCCTTCCCCGCCCCTGTTTCACCGCTAAAAAAAGCCGTTTTTTTGTGGCCCCACGGGGCTCGGCGTCAAGACAAACGCCCACCTTTCCTCTACACTACCGCCCCAAGCAAGGACCCGGACGCCCGCCATTGCATAGTGTTGCAGGCGACCGTCCGGTTCCCGGTAAAGGGCTCTGACCGCTGTCCATGGCAACACCTGCCGCAGACGGCTCATCCCCATAAAGGACCAGGATGATGGTCCATTGCGAACGGGGCGGGCCCGAAGGATCTCAAGGCCAGCCACCCCGTTCGTAAACCGGTGACGACCCGGACGGGCGTCACCCAACGACTCCATTGAACACACAGTCGGTTCGCGCACCGGCTGTCAGGTTGCGCCAGCATGCACGATCAGATTTTTGCCGCCCCCATCGCCCAATTGGGGGATTTTTGCTTTGACGAACAGGTCGTCGATGTCTTCCCCGACATGATCCAGCGATCCGTGCCGGGTTACAGCAACATCATCTCCGCCATCGGCATGATGGCCGCCCGTTACGCCCAGCCCCAGAGCCGACTCTATGATCTCGGCTGTTCGCTGGGCGCCGCCACCCAGGCGATGCGCCGCCATGTCAACCAGCCCGGCTGCCAGATCACGGCGGTGGATCTCTCCCACCCCATGATAGAGCGCGCCCGCGCCCACCTGTCGGGCTTCAAGTCCGAGGTGCCGGTGGAGCTGGTGGAGGCGGACATCTGCGACATCGCCATCGAGAACGCCTCCGTGGTGGTGCTCAACTTCACCCTGCAGTTCGTCGAGCCCGAGAAACGGGCCGCCCTGATCCAGCGCATCCATGACGGCCTGCGCCCCGGTGGCATCCTGATCCTGAGCGAGAAGTTCCGCTTCGAGGATGCCCAGGTCAACGAACTGCTCATCGACTTGCATCTGGACTTCAAGCGGGCCAACGGCTACAGCGAGCTGGAGATCAGCCAGAAGCGCACGGCGCTGGAGAACGTGATGCGCACCGACAGCCTGGAGACCCACCGTGCCCGCCTGCGGGACGCCGGTTTCACCCATCAGGATCTCTGGTTCCAGTGCTTCAACTTCGGCTCCATGATTGCCATCAAATCAAGCGACGCCCAGCCATGATCGATTTCGCCAACTTTTATCAACTGATCGCCAAGAACCGGCTGAGCCACTGGCTGCACACCCTGCCCGCCCAGCTGCACGCCTGGCAGCACGACAACCTGCACGGGGATCTGCCGCGCTGGAACCGGGCCCTCAACAAGCTGCCCACGGTCGCCCCAGGCCAGGTCGAGCTGAAAAGCCGGGTCGAGATCGGCAGCCTTGAGAGCATGAACGAGGGGGAGCGCAAGAAGACCGAGAGCCTGCTGCGCCAGTTCATGCCCTGGCGCAAGGGCCCCTTCCATGTGCACGGCATCCACATCGACACCGAGTGGCGCTCCGACTGGAAGTGGGAGCGGGTGCTGCCCCACATCAGCCCGCTCGCCGGGCGTTACGTGCTGGATGTGGGTTGCGGCAGCGGCTACCACCTGTGGCGCATGGTCGGCGAAGGGGCAAAACTCGCGGTCGGTATCGATCCGAGCCCGCTGTTCCTCTGCCAGTTCGAAGCCATTCGCCACTTCGCAGGCAACGACCAGCGCGCTCACCTGTTGCCGCTGGGCATTCAGGAGCTGCCGGAACTGCGCGCCTTTGACACCGTCTTCTCCATGGGGGTGCTCTATCATCGCAAGTCTCCCATCGAGCACATCGAACAGCTGCGCAACCAGCTCAAAGACGACGGGGAGCTGGTGCTGGAGACGCTGGTGATCGACGGCGGCGTCAACGACGTGCTGGTGCCCACCGATCGCTACGGCAAGATGCGCAACGTCTGGTTTATCCCCTCAAGCGCGGCCCTCAAACTCTGGGTTGAACGCTGTGGGTTCAGCGATGTGCGAATCGTGGACGAGAATATGACCAGTACCGACGAACAGCGTCGTACCGACTGGATGATTAACGAGTCCCTGAGTGACTACCTGGACCCAGACGATCCGGCACTCACGGTCGAAGGATACCCGGCACCCAAGCGTGCCGTACTGATCGCCAGAAAGGCCAAAGACTAGCCGATGGCGGCTGTGGAAGTTACACTGACCCAATTCCAGGAAGCACAGTTAAATGAATGACATGAAAAGCAAATTAAAAGGAATGACCCTGCTCTCCCTGCTCAGTCTCGGCGGGTGTGTCAGTATGGAAAAAGCGCCCCCTGTCCCGACCCTGACGCTGGCGGAGCTTCGCAACGAGATAAGCTTGAGCGAGCAACGCCTGCAAACATCCATGGAACAGCAACAGAAGCAGTATGTGCAGCAACAGCACCTGCTGGTTCAGCTCAACACCGATGTCACCAACATGAAAGAGTCCGTGAAGAAAGTCGACAGCAAGCTGGCTACCCTGCCACCCGAGCCCCCCAAACCCATGGCCATCCCGACCGAGAAGTGCCCGGCCCCGAGCCAGGGCCACACGGTCGACGGCAAGCTGCTGGTGGGTGAAGCCGAGTGGATCTGGGTCGATGCCGCCAACGATGCCTTCCAGGCACGGGTCGATACCGGCGCCACCACCTCCTCCATCAGCGCCCAGGAGATCACCATCTTCGAGCGCAACGGCAAGAACTGGGTGCGCTTCTTCCTGAGCCACCAGGAGATGGACGACAAGATCCAGATCGAGGCGCCCCTGGTGCGTCACGTGCGGGTGCGTCAGGCTTCTGCCGACGACCTCGACCGCCGTCCCGTGGTGCGCCTCACAGTGCGCATCGGCGACATGACCGAGAAGGCCGAGTTTACCCTCAAAGATCGCAGCGACATGACCTTCCCCGTGCTGCTGGGCCGTGAATTCTTGAAAGACATCGCCGTGGTCGACGTGGCCCGCGAGTATATCCAACCAAAACCCAAGCTCAAGGATGTAAAATAATCCATGGTTTCCCGTAAGCCGTTCTATCTGCTGGTCGCCCTGCTGTTCATTGTCGGCCTGGGAATGACGTTTTATCACCATGTCGCCCTGGACGTGCCCCTCACGCCCGGTGAAAAACGTCAGATCTGGTCTATCGAAGCCAAGCTCGAGTTCGAGGCGACCGGCGAGCCGGTCATCGCCTCCCTGGCCATTCCGGGCACCCAGCCCGGCTTCACCCTGATGAACGAGAATGCCGCGAGCCCGGGCTACGGCCTGTCGTTCGTGGAAAAAGACGGGGATGCCCGCGCCGAGTGGTCCATTCGCACCGCCTCTGGCCGCCAGGAGCTCTACTATCGGGTCGACATGATGGCGGATGCCCATGCCAAGCCCGCCGCCAACCCGCTGCCGCCCGCCATCGAGAAGCAGATCGAGAGTGAGCCCTACGCCACCGCGATGAAGCAGATCCTCGAGCGCGCCCAGGAGCGTTCCGCCGACGGCTACACCCTGACCCGCGAGATCATCAAGGAGATCGAGAAGCAGGAACAGAACGCCGAGCTGCTCAAGTCCCACAAGAGCCGCGCCAGCCTGATCGCCGAGCTGCTCAACAACGCCGAGGTGCCGGCGCGCGTGGTGCACGCCCTGAGCCTGGAAGACGGTCGCCGTCGTCAGGAGCTGGTGGACTACCTGCAGGTGTTCAACAGCCCGACCGACTACAAGCTGTTCAACCCGCAAACCGGCGAACAGGGACAACCGGGCAACCTGCTGCTGTGGGAATACAACTCAGGCGCCCTGCTGGACGTCACCGGCGGTCACAACTCCCGCGTCACCTTCTCGATGATCGAGCAGGAGCAACCGGTCAACGTGGCCCTGGCGCAGAAGTTCGAGAAGTCCGAGATGATGAACTTCTCCATCCACAGCCTGCCGCTGGAAGAGCAGGCCCTGTTCAAGGGGCTGCTGCTGATCCCCATCGGTGTGCTGATGGTGGTGTTCCTGCGGGTGCTGGTGGGGATCAAGACCTCGGGCACCTTCATGCCGGTGCTGATCGCGGTCGCCTTCATCCAGACTTCCCTGGTCACCGGTCTCATCGGCTTCCTGCTGATCGTCGGCACCGGCCTGGTGATCCGCTCCTACCTGTCGCGGCTCAACCTGCTGCTGGTGGCCCGAATATCGGCGATCATCATCATGGTGATCTCGATGATCGGCATCTTCTCGGCCTTTGCCTTCAAGCTGGGGCTGACCGACGGCATGAAGATCACCTTCTTCCCGATGATCATCCTCTCCTGGACCATAGAGCGGATGTCCATCCTGTGGGAAGAAGAGGGCCCCAAAGAGGTGTTCCGTCAGGGTGGCGGCTCCCTGCTGGTGGCGGTCATCGCCTACCTGGCCATGGACAACGAGCTCATTCGTCACCTCACCTTCAACTTCCTCGGCCTGCAACTGGTGCTGATGGCCACCGTGCTGGTGATGGGTAACTACACCGGCTACAAGCTGAGCGAGCTCAAGCGCTTCAAGCCGCTGGTGGACGAGATGAAGTCCGGTGCCACCCCGGGTAAGGACAAGTAACAGATGTGGTTCTGGCAGAAATACACCAGTCCGTGGAGCCTGTCCCAAGCAGGCATCCTCGGCATGAACAAACGCAACCACTCCTACATCAGCCGCTACAACCCGCGTCGTCTCTACCCGCTGGTGGATGACAAGCTCAAGACCAAGCGCATCGCGCTGGATGCGGGGGTGACTGTGCCTGAACTCATCGGCACCATACGCGAGCAGCACGACGTGACCCGCATCACCGAGCTGGTGAAGGATTGGCCGGGCTTCTGCATCAAGCCGGCCCGCGGCTCGGGGGGCAAGGGGATACTGGTGATCCTGCGCCAGGAAGAGGGCAGCTTCTACAAGCCCAACGGCAGCGCCTCCACCGGTCAGGATCTGGAGCGCCATGTCTCCAACATACTGGCGGGCCTCTATTCCCTGGGCGGCAAGCCCGACGTGGCGCTGGTGGAAGGCCTCATCAACTTCGATGACGTGTTCGACGGCTACTCCTTCGAAGGGGTCCCCGATGCCCGGGTGATCATCTTCAAGGGCTTCCCCGTGATGGCCATGATGCGCCTCTCCACCGCCGCCTCCGACGGCAAGGCGAACCTGCACCAGGGCGCCGTGGGGGTGGGTCTGTGCCTGCGTACCGGTCGCGCCCTGCGGGCGGTGCAGTTTGGCAACCCGCTGCGCCACCACCCGGACACAGGCCTGGATCTCTACGATCTCAAGGTGCCCCACTGGGATACCCTGCTGACCCTGGCCGCCTCCTGCTACGAGATGTCGGGTCTGGGCTACATCGGCACCGACATGGTGCTCGACAAGTTCCGCGGCCCCATGCTGCTGGAGCTCAACGCCCGTCCCGGTCTCGCCATCCAGATCGCCAACGGTCGCGGCCTGGTGCCCAATCTCAAGACCATAGAGAAGCTGGGTCAGGTCAAGATGAACGTGGAGCAGCGGGTCAACTTCGCCAAGGATCACTTCGGTATCTTCGACGAATAGCCTGCCCTCACTCCTGCAAAAACGCGCCAACAGGCGCGTTTTTTTATGGCCAGCCATGGGCGGCCCCGCAAGACGCCGGGGAAGGCCGATCCCCGTCACATCCCATGGCAACCCCCCTTCAACGGGCTGGCACAAGGGGATAAGCTCCCAAGGCAGTCGCTGCCATCACGGGAGGGAGGATGCCGGACCTCTCCCCTCCGCCTGCCCCGTGATGCACACATCCTGCCAGGAGGGCGCCTAATCTCGGCGACAAAGCAGTCTCTCGATGGTAGATTAATCAAATCAAATAGATAGCATCGATCGGGTTTCCCCTATGCAACGTTGGCCCAGCCTGAAACAGCTGCAGTATCTGGTCGCTCTGGACGAGCACAAGAATTTCAATCGCGCCGCCAAGGCCTGTCATGTCAGCCAGTCCACCCTGAGTACCGGGATCCAGACCCTGGAGGACATGATGAACCTGCAACTGGTGGAGCGTGACCACAAGAGCTTCATCATGACGCCGGTCGGCATGGAGATAGTGGCGCGGGCGCGCAACCTGCTCTCCGATGCCCGGGATCTGATGGAGCTCGGCCAGCAGCAGGGGGGCGTCATGCACGGCACAGTCCGCCTGGGTTGCATCCCCACCATAGCCCCCTTCCTGCTCAGCAAGCTGCTGCAGGTGTGCGGCAAGGCCTATCCGGAGCTGGAGCTGCTGCTGCGGGAAGACACCACCACCAATCTGCTCAAGCAGCTGGAGCAGGGCCAGCTCGACCTGCTGATCCTGGCGCTGCCGGTGGAGATCGGCGGCTTTCACTGCAAGACGGTCGGTCAGGATCCCTTCCACATGGTGATGCCCTCCCACATGGCGGCGGGGCTGCACATGCCGTTCGACTACAAGGAGCTGCCCAACCAGAGCATCTTCCTGCTGGAGCGGGAGCACTGCCTGACCGAGCACGCGGTGAGCGCCTGCCGGCTGCGGGACAAGAGCAAGATCAACCCCTTCGCCGCCACCAGTCTGCACACCCTGGTGCAGATGGTGGGCGCCGGCCTTGGCACCACCTTCCTGCCCCAGATGGCCATAGATGCCGGCATCCTCGAGAACTCGGATCTGGTGGCCATTCCCCTGCCAGGGGAGAAGCCCTATCGCGAGATCGGCCTGGTGTGGCGCCCCAGCACCACTCGGGTGCAGACCTTCTACAAGATCGCCGAGCTGCTCACGCCGCTGATAACCCCCAAGGCGGCCGACTGACGACTGGCTTGCCGGGAGTGCATTTTCTGCCCTCGGCAAGCATTTATGCTATCGCTGTTCAGGTTCCAGGCAGGAACATCATCTATGATGAATCCTGTGCCCTATCAAGGAGTTGAGATGTTTCGCACCTTGCTGCCGCCCCTGCTGGCCCTGTTTGTCATCGCCTGCTCCAGCACCCCGGAGCCGCCGCCTGCCCGCCAGGCCAGTGCCTTCGACGGCTTCTATCAGCAGTGGCGCGGCGTCCCCTATCGCATGGGTGGCACCAACCGCGCCGGCCTCGACTGCTCCGCCTTCACCCAGCTTGCCTACCAGCAGGTGCTGGGCTTCACCCTGCCCAGAACCACTGAATCCCAGGCCAATCTCGGCAGGCCGGTGGACAGATACCGTCTGCAGCACGGGGATCTGGTGTTCTTCAAGACCGGCTGGCAGCAGTACCACGTCGGGGTCTACACCGGCGCCGGGGAGTTCATTCACGCCTCCACCAGCAAGGGGGTGATCCGCTCGCGCCTCGACAACGTCTACTGGAACAGCCGCTACTGGCAGGC
>RCUQ01001002.1_pt1 | contig 11520 bp, 4 predicted proteins | sample 2166351 | NCBI WGS metagenome assembly RCUQ01 (sample SAMN09932597, study PRJNA488358) | compost metagenome | feature: garden; material: soil; isolation source: compost soil in acetonitrile-enriched culture | place: Germany: Experimental Botanical Garden Goettingen | collected 2016-01-27
TGCTGGAGCAGCGCTACCAGCGCCTGCTGGGTTACGGCTACTGCTGATGCCCGGCCTTGTGCCCTGAAGAGTGCCGGAAGGCCCCTGCTGATGCGGGGGCCTTCTTTTTTGGGCTGAATCTTGGGGCCTTGCTGGCGGGGAGCCTTATCGCCCTTGATGGTGCGTGGCATTGAGTGGGGTGGGTTCGGCGGAACCCGGGTGGAAAAGCAGGACGGCTGTGTTCGCCAGCGTACAGACGGGGAGGGGGAAGGGGAATAACCTGGCTGTCAGGTATACAGGTTGCCGTCAATGCGCCAGTCAGCGTGCAGCAACGGTAACAGCTCTGTGGTGTGAGAGGCAGGGCGCCATGGCTGGTCATTCTCCAGATGTTGCCAGCGTCATGTTCACTCGAGAGGGAGTCAGATCGTCATGAAAAACCCTAACCATGTTACCAATACCTTCGTTGCCGCCCTGTTGCTGGCCGCCATCGCCATGGGCTGCGCCTCAACGGCCAACAAGGAAGGAACGGGAGAATATATCGATGATTCCGTGGTCACCACCAAGGTGATCTCTGCGATATTTTCCGACCCTGAACTCAAATCGGCAGAAATCAATGTGGAAACCTTCAAAGGGGTGGTGCAATTGAGTGGCTTTGTCAGCTCCAAGGCGAGCATCGACAAGGCCAGCAGGGTGGCCAGCGGGGTCGCTGGAGTCACCTCGGTGAAAAATGATCTGCGTTTGAAGTGATGCCGTAAACGCAGCCACCAAAAATACAAGGGGCGGGTATAGCCGCCCCTGATCCACATAGATCCCCAGACACATCCCTGCTGTCCCCTTGCCGATGCAGGGATCTCTTTTGCCTGCGCCACAGGCTGAATGAAATGGCCCCCGGACCCAGGAGATGGGCCCGGGGGCTTTTTGCTAGAAAATGGCGGCCAGCAGCCAGCTGGCGATAAAGCCGATGGCGATCGCTATGCCGATGCTGCCCATGGGGTTGCTCTTGATCTTGCCGCGCAACTCCTTGAGGTTGGAGGCTCTGGCCTCCTTTATCTCATTGCCTTTCTCGCTCAAGACGTTGGCGGTTGAATTGACCGCCTTGGCGACTTTGTCGACCGCCTCGTGGGTGTTCTCGGTCATCTGCTTCACCGTGGAATTGATGTTGTGAGCGGCATGGTCTGCCTCTCTCTTCTCCCCGGCAGGGATGACGCTGGCGTCCTCTTTGGTGACTGAGGCGCTTTTTTCAGCTGGGCTCATGATATTTCTCCATATCCGCTGTGTGCCAGGGGAGGGGCGCTACCTCTGGCATCTCTAGATGGATGAGGTGGCAATCCCGTTGCACCGTGATCCCGATAAATGATCACGGTTCCCTGTTCGATGCAGTGGCACCCGAACAAGCATGCCGCCCACTGCGTCTGTGGGTGTCAGAACGACCTCAATATGCCTCATCCGTATTGTTGTGTCGGTACGTTAGGACACATAACAGGGTGTGTGTGAATGACGGACATATGGCCGCTCGGGGATTGCGGGCGATTCAGTGGTGATGGCGTCGATACGTTAGCCCAGGTCGTGGGTTTGCCCTATCTTCAGCCTTGATTGAATTTTCGTGTGAGTCGCCACCTGGAGAGAGAGACATGCCTGAGCATCATCCGCGGTTGAACCATTTGCTGGCGGCCCTGCCCCCCGAGGTCTACACACGTCTGCTGCCGCACCTCGAATACATAGATTTACCCCTGGGCAAGGTCTTGTACGAATCGGGCGACGCCCTGCGCCATGTCTATTTCCCCATCGACTGCATCGTCTCCCTGCTCTATGTGATGAAAGACGGCGCCTCGGCGGAGATCTCCGTGGTGGGCAACGAGGGGCTGATCGGGGTGGCCCTGTTCATGGGGGGCGAGAGCACCACCAGCCGCGCCCTGGTGCAGAGTGCTGGCCACGCCTACCGCCTGAAGGGGCAGTTGCTCAAAAGCGAATTCAATCTGCACGGCGACATGCTGCACCTGGTGCTGCGCTACACCCAGGCGCTCTTGACCCAGATGGCGCAGACTGCGGTGTGCAATCGTCACCACTCCATCGATCAGCAACTCTGCCGCTGGCTGCTGCTCTCCCTCGACAGGCTCTCGGGTGACAAGCTCATGACCCAGGAGCTGATCGCCAACATGCTGGGGGTCAGGCGGGAGGGGGTGACGGATGCGGCGAGCAAGTTGCAAAAGCTGGGGGTGATAGAGTATCGCCGTGGTCACATCACAGTGCTGGACAGGCCCAAGCTGGAGCAGCTCAGCTGCGAATGCTATGCGGTGGTCAAGGCCGAGACGGACCGGCTGCTGCCCTATCTGCCCATAGTCCCCAAGCCCTGAATACACCCCATACCCGGACTCCGATAGCCTCCCCTGACGGCCACGGGGTGGCCGTCAGCGCGCCAGCGTGATCTCGACCCTGTGCTGCCCCTCCTGAAGAGGGATGCGCAGTGGCAGGGGGGTTGGCGCCAGGAGCACGCCATCGAGTCGAACGCTTCCCCCTTGCTGCCCTGATGGGGGCTCGGCACTCACCTCTATCCTGTAGTGGCAGTTCTCCAGGGTGATCGCCACGCTGAACCCGGGCCAATGGCTGGGCAGCCTGGGGGTGATGAGCAGAGCCTGCCCCTCACGTGTGATGCCCAGTATGCCGTCGAGCCCTGCCTGATACATCCAGCCTGCCGCCCCCGAGTACCAGGTCCAGCCACCCCGGCCCTGATGGGGGGCGACCGAGTAGATATCCGCCGCCATGACATAGGGCTCCACCTTGTAGCGCGCCATGGCCGAGCCATTCAGGGCGTGGTTGATGGGGTTGAGCAGGGCAAATTGCCGGCAGGCCTTGTCTGTCTCCCCCAGACGGGCGAAGGCCAGGACGGCCCAGACGGCGGCGTGGGTATATTGCCCCCCGTTCTCGCGAAGCCCCGGGGGATAGCCGCGAATGTAGCCGGGGTCCTGGGTCAGGGTATCGAAGGGCGGGCTGAACAGCAGGGAGAGGCCCTCCTCGTAGCGCACCAGATGGCGCTCCAGGGACTGCATGGCCATCCTGGCCCGGGCCTGATCGGCGGCGCCGGAGAGCACGGCCCAGGATTGGGCGATGGCGTCTATCTGGCACTCGGGGCTCTTTCTCGCTCCCAGCCAAGTGCCGTCGTCGAAGGTGGCCCGGCGATACCAGGCACCATCCCAGGCATGCTGCTCCAGGGCTGCCCCGACCCGCTCGGCGTGAGCCAGCCAGCGATCGGCACGGCCGTCGTGACGGGCCCGGGCCAGGGGGGCGAACAGGCTGATGGTGCGCAGCAGCAACCAGCCCAGCCAGACACTCTCTCCCTTGCCGGCACTGCCGACCCGGTTCATGCCATCGTTCCAGTCCCCCGACCCCATGAGCGGCAGCCCCAGGCTGCCGGTGAGCGCCATGGCCTGATCCAGGCCGCGAGCACAGTGCTCATAGAGGGAGGCGACCTCCTCGCAGACCTGGGGCAGGAAGAAGGCATCCTGCTGATCCGGCCCAAGGGAGGGACCCTCCAGGAAGGGGATCTGCTCCTCGAGAACAGCGTCATCGGCGCTGCTGCGCACATAGGTGGCCGTGGCGAGTGCCAGCCAGACCCTGTCATCCGAGATCCGGGTGCGCACCCCCTGACCGGAGTGCGGCAGCCACCAGTGCTGCATGTCCCCTTCCACGAACTGGCGAGCCGCCGCCCGCAGCAGGTGTTGCCGGGTATCCCGGGGAGCGGCGAACCCCAGGGCCATGCCGTCTTGCAGCTGATCGCGAAAACCATAGGCCCCACCCGCTTGGTAGAAGGCGGAGCGGGCCCAGAGCCGGCAGGCCAGGGTCTGGTAGAGCAGCCAGCCGTTGAGCATGATGTCCATGGCCAGATCGGGCGTCTTGACCTGCACGGCGCCAAGCAGCCCCTGCCATTGGGCTTCGACCTGCTCCAGTACCTCATCGAGATCCTGGCGATAGCGCAGTATGAGGGCACTGGCCTTCTCATCCGACTCCCCCTGACCGAGCAGCACCAGGATCTCCAGCCGTTGGCCTGGCGCCAGATCAACGTGAGTCTGCAGCGCCGAGCAAGGGTCTATGCCGGCCCCGGTTCTGCCGGACAGGGGCCGGCCGCCCTGCAGCGCCGCCGGGGCGGCGAGCTGGCCCTGGTATCCGAGAAACTCGCTGCGATCGCCGGTCCAGCTGGTCTGTCTGCCACCGAGGTCGAGGAAGGCCACCCGCTCGGGGAAGGCGGCGTTCCAGGGATTGCGGGCCAGCATGGCCCCGGTCTGCTCGTCCATCCTGGTGGTGATGAAGGGGGCGCTTGCAGCGCGGGAGGCCCCCAGCACCCACTCCGCATAGCAGGTGATGCAGAGCCGGCGGGCGTTGCCGGTCAGGTTGTGAAGCGTCAGGCGAGAAATTTTGACGGGATCCGCCACCGGCACGTATTGCAGCAGCTCGCTGTGGATGCCGTGGGCCTGGTGTTCAAAGCGGCTGTAACCAAAGCCATGGCGGGCGACATACTGGCCCCCGTCGTGGATGGGCTGGGCTGTGGGGCTCCACAGCGCCAGGCTGTCCTCGTCGCGAATGTAGATGGCCTCGCCGGCGGGATCCGTCACAGGGTCATTGGACCAGGGGGTCAGCTGGTTCTCCTTGCTGTTGTCGGCCCAGGTGTAGCCACTGCCGAGGGCGGAGGCCTGGAAGCCAAAGCCGGGGTTGGCGATCACATTGATCCAGGGGGCCGGCGTGGTCTGCTCGCCGCTGAGCAGGGTGACGTATTCGCGCCCTTCCTTGGCAAAGCCCCCCAGGCCATTGAAGAACGCCAGCTCGGGGTGATGGGGGGGCTTGATGGGCGCCTGGCCGTGGGCCTTGGCGGGGGTGACCGGGAAGGGCCGTGGTGGCGGCTCCTTGAGGCGGGCGAGCTGCTCTTGCAGGGGACCGCGGCGCGCTATCAGCACGACCCGCGCCGCGGCGTACAGCAGCTCGCACAGCTCGCCGCTCATCAGGTCGCGGCGCACAGTGTAGACGGAGCCCTGGGCCAGCTCGGCATGGAAGCGCGGCCGGGACTGGCTGCTGCGCACTGCGGTGTCTATGCCGTTTTGCAGATCCTGCACATAGGTGGAGACATGCTCGTTCATGATCACCAGATCCACGGCCAGCCGCTTCATCCGCAGGTATTCGTGGGCCAGCAGCAGCTCATGCACCTGGGCCAGATCCTCCACATCGTCGATGCGCAGCAGCATGATGGGCAGATCCCCGGAGATGGACTGTTGCCAGAGGGCCGATTGCCGCGTCAGGCCACGGGCTATGGTGGCCGAGGCGGCGCGGAATCGGGCATCCCCATAGAGCAGGGGGGCGGCCAGCCGCTGGAAGTTGGCCCCGTCGGAGGGCTGGATGTTGAGATGGTGCAGTTGCACCTGGGCCTGGGTCCAGGCCAGCGTCTTGGCCCGCTGGAAGGCGTGGCGGTTGTGATGCTGATCGATGAGATCGAGCAGTGCCGATCGCGAGGGGGCCACCAGGGTCCAGAAGGCGACATGGGTGCTGCTGCCAGGCAGGACATGGACCCGCTGGCGCAGGGCGAAGATGGGGTCGAGCACTGTGCCCGTGGTGTTGGAGAGGGGGACATGGCGCTGCAAGGCGTGGGCGGTGGCCAGGGTGCGCCCCTGGCCGATGAAGCGGGCACGGTCGGATTCATATTGCAGGGTCCCGGCCAGATGGTCCTCGACGATGATGAAGTGGGCGGCCCACACCTCCTCCTCCTCGGGGGATCTGGGCCGCCGGGTGGCAATCAGGGCCCCCAGCTCTGCCAGGTATTCGGTGACCACAAAGAGCTTGCTGAAGGCCGGGTGGGCGCGATCCGCCTCCGGTGTGGTCAGCACCAGCTCGGCATAGGAGGTGAGCTCGATATGACGAAGGCGGCGACCGCGGTTGCTCAGGGAGATGCGCCTCACTTCCCCGTCCGCCTCACCGGAGACCAGCACTTCCAGGGTGGTGGTCAGGCGATCGTGATGATGAACGAACTGGGCGCGATCCTCGGAGAAAACCACCTCTCCCTTCGGATCCGAGTTGCCAAGAGGATGAGCGCAGGGGGACCAGGTCTCACCGCTCTGGACATCATGGAGGAAGAGGAAGGAGCCCCAGTGGTCGCGGGTGGCGTCCTCCTGCCAGCGGGTGATGGCGATGTGGCGCCAGCGGCTGTAACCCGCCCCGGCTCCGGTGAGCATGACGCAGTAGCGGCCATTGGAGAGCAGGTGGGTGACAGGGGCCCCCAGGCTGGCCGAGGAGAGGCGGCGCACCGAGCTCACCTCGAAGCCGCCCTGGGTGAGGGAGGCCTTGATCTCGGCGGCGTGGGGCCGAACGATGGCCATGTCCTGGGGGATCCGCTCCTGCAGCAGCAGATCGCAGGCCTGCACCATGGGGTCTTCATGGAAACGGGCGCGCATCTGCCCCCCGTGAAGGGCGTTGGCGAGGGCCACTATGGTCATCCCCTGGTGGTGGGCCATGAAGCTCTGCACTATGGCAACCTGCTGGCTGTCGGGCAGGCGCGAGGGGGTAAAGTCGAGGGCCTCGTAGAAGCCGTAACGGCCGCGGCCTCCCATGGCGGCCAGCCGCTGGAAGTTTGCCAGGGCCGCCCCCGGGTTGATCATGGCGGCCAGCCCGGTGGCATAGGGGGCGACCACTTTGTCCTCGGCCAGCCCGCGTTTGAGGGCGAGCTGGGGGATGCCGAAATTGGAGTACTGGTAGGTGAACTCCATGTCCCTGGCGTTGTAAGCGGACTCCGAGATGCCCCAGGGGATGCCGAGGGCGTGGCCGTAGCGGATCTGGGCGTCGACGATCAGCCTGCTGGTCTGCTCAAGCTGCGAGCCGACCGGGGCCCGCATCACCAGGGCGGGCATCAGGTACTCGAACATGGAGCCGGACCAGGAGATGAGGGCGGCCCCTGTGCCCAGGGGGGTAGCCGCCCGTCCCAGCCTGAACCAGTGGCTGGTGACGATATCCCCCTTGGCGATGGCAAACAGGCTGGCCAGCCTCGCCTCCGAGGCGAGCAGATCGTAACAGCTGCCGTCTAGCCGGTTGTCGGAGAGGGAGTAGCCGATGGAGAGCAGGCGGCGCTCCTCATTGAGCAGGAACCCGAAGTCCATCCCCATGGCGAGGGCGCGGGCCTGGGCTGCCATGGCGTGCAGCCGTCGCTGGCGTATCTTGGGGTCGGCGGCCTGATCCTGCAGATGTTCGGCCACCACCCGCTTGAGGGCCTCCAGCCAGAAGAGGAGCTCCTCCCCCTCCCGTTGACAGGCCTGCAGGTCGAGCTGGTGCGCCGTGTTGCTGGCTTGCACCGTCAGCCGGGCGAGCACCGGGAGCTGGTGGGTTGCCGACAGGGGGCGGGCGAGCTGGCCACGGATCTCCTTGAGGTTGGCGCCAAGGGCCTGCACCTGGCCGCTCTCCTTCATGGCGTAAGCCTGCAGGGCCTGCTCCGCCAGCAGGCAGGTATCCAGGATGCCGCTGCAAATGGCGCCGTCCCCCGCCTGTTGCTGCCATCGATCGCAGCCGGTGGCGACCACCAGCAGGTGGCCGGCCAGGTTGCCGCTGTCCACCGAAGAGACATAGGCCGGCTCCAGGGTGAGCAGGCTGCGGGTGTCGTACCAGTTGAAGAAGTGACCCTTGAAACGGGGCAGACGCTGCATCACGGCCAGGGTGGTTTCCAGCCGCTTGAGGGTGGCGCAGCACCCGGCCCAGCCAAAATCATTGGCCGCCAGGGCGGAGAGCAGATAGAGCCCCATGTTGGTGGGGGAGGTGCGATGGGCGATGACCTCCTGCGGACTCTCCTGCACGTTGTCCGGCGGCAGCTGATTGTCCAGATCGGTGACCAGGGTCTCGAAATAGCGCCACGTCTGGCGGGCGACCAGGCGCAGCTCGGCGGCCTGGGCGGGAGTGCAGCTCATCTGTCTGGCGAGGTCGGGGGGGCGGCTGGTCCAGTAGGCCACCAGCGGGGCCAGCAGCCAGAGCAGGCTGACCGGCAGCACCAGGGGCCAGGCGGTGGGGGTTCCCAGCAGGGTGAGGCCGCTGACCCCAATGGCAAGCAGCACCCCGGCCGTCATCAGCCGATAAAACCCGGTTCAGGCCAGGCGCGGTGAACCCGAACTCTGGGCCGAGGTGGTCCACTCCAGCAGGTGGCGATGGGAGAGGAAGAGGCGAAACAGGGTGCGCACTATGGCATCCGTCATGCGCCAGGCCTGATCGGCCAGAAACACCAGGCTGAGCAGGGCCTGCATGAAGGCCCGTTGCAGCCGCTGGCCGACCATCCCCAGGTAGTGGCGCCACAGGATATCCCGCTTGCGAGGGATCAGGGTGAAGAGCAGCGGCAGGAAGAGGGGCAATGCCTGGGCGGCGAACAGCAGGAGGCTGGCGATTGTTGCTGTGCCCAGCGGCAACTGCCAGCCGGCCAGCAGCGCCAGCAAGGTGCTTGGTGCCAGCAGGGAGCGGCAGAGGTTGTCAAACATCTTCCAGCGCCCGATGAGCGGCAGGGTGTCCTGTCCGCGGCTACGCCGGCAGATCCAGGCGAGCAACTACCAGTCCCCTCGGGTCCAGCGATGCTGGCGCTTGGCACTGACGTCATAACGGGAGGGAAACTCCTCGACGACCTCGATATCCGAGGCGAGCCCCGCCCGGGCGAAGATCCCCTCGAACAGATCATGGCTCAGGTGGCTGTTGTCCGGCACGCGCCCCGCCAGGGCGGCGGTGAAGGCATCCACATCATAGATGCCCTTGCCGGTGAAGGAGCCCTCCCCGAACAGATCCTGATAGAGGTCGGAGACGGTGGCGGCATAGGGATCCATGCCCCCGGGCCCCGAGTAGAGCCGCTGATAGTAGGAGCCGTCCTGACCCAGCGGCAGTGAGGGGGTGACCCGGGGCTGCAGTATGCCGTAGCCATGGGTGACACGCTGGCGCCCGGCGTCGAGGTGGGGATGATTGAGAGGATGGGCCATCTTGCCAATCAGCCGGCTGGCGGCATCCCGTGGCAGGCGGGTATCCGCGTCCAGGGTGATGACATAGCGCACCCCCTGGGGGATGGCGGGGGGCTGGCCGTCCGTCGCCATGAAGCTGGTATCCGCCGCGCCGCGCAGCAAGCGGTTCAGCTCGTAGAGCTTGCCCCGTTTGCGCTCCCACCCCATCCAGCACCCCTCGCCCGGGTTGAACCTGCGGTGGCGATGGAGCAGCCAGAAGCGATCCCCCGAGGGGCCAGGGCCATATTTTTCGTTGAGCCGGGCAATGGCCTGGCGTGCCGCCGCCAGCAGGGCCTCATCCCCCGGCAGCCGCTCTTGCTGCGCATCCACACCGTCGCTGAGCAGGGCAAAGCTGATATCGCCGCTGACCCCGGAGAGATGATGCACCTCCAGCTGCTCGACCTGTGCCAGCAGTTCGGATGGCGACACCAGCAGGGTCGGCATGACCACCAGGGTGCGCAACGAGGGGGGGATGCCGTGGGTGAGATCCATGGCGGGGAGGGGGCTGGGAACCAGGTGCGCGCTGATGAGGTAATTGACCAGGGCGAGAGCCACGGCATGGGCCGGCAGGAGTGCAAACAGGAAGAAGAGCCCCATCCAGAGTGACCAGGGTTCATCTGGGGAGACCAGCAGGCGATGGCTCAGGGCCAGCAGAAAGAGGGTCAGCAAAGTGATGATGCCGATGTAACCCCGGATGCCGAGCCGGGCGTAAAAGCGGTGCAGGCGAAGGCGCAGGGGAGGGCGAAATCCGAGCTCGGCCTCGAGGGCGGGTCGCCCCTCTGCGATCAGGTGGTAGCCGGGCTCCGCTGCTCTTCGCCGGATCTCGTCCTGCTGCTGCTCCGGGGGGAGCCGGGTCGCGGCCAGGACCCTGGCCGTGACCGCCAGCTCGTCGTGGTCGGAGTAGCGGGCCAACTCTTCTATGGCCTGGCGATAGAGGTTGCGGGTGGGGAAGTCCATCTCGGCAAAGGGGCTCTCTGCGCGCAGCTGATGGTCCACCAGGCTCATCCCCTCGATGAGTTCACTCCAGTCCATGCCGGAGATGAGGCGCATGCTGGTGATGACGTTGCGAATGGTGACGTTGGAGGCACCCTGGCGCTGCTGGGCATGCTGCACCACCTCCTCCACCGACAGGCCTTGCCGGGTGAGGCGCTCCTCCAGCCAGCCGAGTGCCGGTGTGGTGTTGGGATCCTGATCCCGCAGCTGCTTGACCAGCTGGGCGGCAAACAGCTCGGAGAGCGGGCCGCTCGCCCGGGAGGCGATGTCTTCGTTGAGCGCCGAGACGGCGCAGCCCTCCACGAGCAGCCGGGTGCAGAGGGCATCGGCATCGGCTCTGATCTGCTGGGCCAGGGTGATCTGCTCCACCAGGCGGCGCAGGTTTTCAATGAGCACGATCCTGAGGGTGATGGGCACGGCCCAGAGCTCCCCTATGGTCAGGGGCTGCACGCGCTGATAGGCGAGGATGAAGCGGCTCAGGATCTCTGCGTCGAAGTGGCTGTCGTTGTGGGCGATGAAGGCCCAGGCGATGCCAAAGACCCTGGGGTAGCCCGCGAAGGGGCCGGCGGCGAGCTTGGGCAACTGACGGTAGTAACCGCCGGGCAGGCTGCTGCGGATCTCGTAGAGCTGGGCCTCGACCAGGTGATAGTTGTCGAGGAACCACTCGGCCGCGTGGGTCAGATCATGACCCAGCTCGAGCTCGGCGGCGCTGCTCCGGTAGGCGCGGGAGAGGACGGCCTCGTTGGCCTTGAGCCGCAGATGCAGGGAGGGCACAGAGGTGGGGGTCGCCGTCACCGGCTGCGCCTCGGCCAGGGTAGTGGCATGGAGCTCCAGCCGCTCTATGCCGAACAGCTCTTCACGAATGGGCTCCTTGCTCTGCCAGGGACCGGTGGCGCTATGCACGCCAAGCCATCCGGCTAACCACTCATTCATGGGCCCTCTCCTGCTCGTTCAGGGCGGGGGCAGAGCCGCCACTGCATGGCCGTTGGGACATGGGCAATCCTCGCTGGCAAGGGGTGACGGGGCTGCTGTCATCGGCATGCCGGATGAAGTGAAAACCCCGCCCTGGTCACGGGCAAGGGGGGGCTGCCACAGTGCCTGGGCTATGGGCTATGGGCTCCCGGGCCGGCAACCGCGATGGGTCGCCGCGCCCCCGGCCTGACAAACGCAGGGGAAGGGGGCTGGCAACACTGAGACTATGGGGGAGGGGAAGGGGGCTGTCTGTTCGTTAACGTACATAAGGGGAGGGGCAGTTCACCGCGCCGCCTCAGCCGTCAGCCGAGATCGGTCGAGGCGAACCGCTCCCCTCTGGCCAGCGCCCGGCTGGCCAGGGCGGGGCTGTGCTGGTGGGGGAGGGGCTTGGCCTGCGCGAGGCGACGCCACTCCCGCCACAACAGCCAGCACAGCGGCGGGGTCAGCAGCAGCACGGTCGCGGGCTGGGCCAGCAGCACGCCGTCGCGGCCCCACCAGAGCGGCAGCAGGAAGATGAGGGGCAGCAGCAGCGCCGTCTTGGCGGCCGAGATGACCAGGGCCTGGCGGGTGCGAGCCATGGATTGCA
>RCUQ01001003.1_pt1 | contig 11507 bp, 10 predicted proteins | sample 2166351 | NCBI WGS metagenome assembly RCUQ01 (sample SAMN09932597, study PRJNA488358) | compost metagenome | feature: garden; material: soil; isolation source: compost soil in acetonitrile-enriched culture | place: Germany: Experimental Botanical Garden Goettingen | collected 2016-01-27
TTTGACCAAATTTTCGACATTAGAGCAACGTATCAACTATAAAACGAACAAAAAGAAGCGTAATTTACCATAATTATGCATGGAAGGCGCAGTTGACGTCGCGGGAAGGGGCCGGAAGAAGCTTCCGGCCAGAGGGGGATTAGTTCGCCAGGGCACGTCGTTGCTGGCGTCGCTTGATAAATTTCTCGCGCAGGGTGTCGTACGCCCAGTTATAGAACATGGTGTACGGCAGGAAGAACAGGAAGAAACCTATTTCCAGGGTGAATGCCTGTAGCAGCGTCACGCCGAGCACCGCCGAGACGATCGACACCCCGATCACAATAAAGCCGCATTCAAAGCCCAGAGCATGGAAGGCACGCACTTTCGCGGTACGGGTGACGCGGTGAACCGGCCAGAAACGGTCAAAACCAAAGTTATAGATAATGTTCCAGACCATCGCCGTCGTCGCCAGAATGATGGTTAAACCGCCCATTTCCATCACCGAACGCTGCATTAACCAGGCGGCTGTCGGGGCCAGGATCGCCGTCGCAATCCCCTCGAAGCACACCGCGTGGAAGATGCGCTCCGGCAGTTTTCGTTTGTGTACATCGTGTTGCATAACCTGACCTCATGAATTCGCCGGAATGGGCGTTGATGGCGCCTATTTTTATCGTTATTTGTGATATATAAAAGATACTATCCATCGATAAAATAGATACTTCATGCGCTACTCTCCTGAAGCTTTGTCTGCATTTGTTGAAACCGTCGCGACCGGTTCATTCTCGGCCGCCGCGCGACGCCTGCGCAAAAGCCAGTCCACCGTCAGCACCGCGATTGCCAATCTGGAAGCCGATCTCGGTTTTGCGCTGTTTGACCGCTCCGCGCGGCAGCCGGTTTTAACCGAGCAGGGCGAACAGGTGCTGGGTTATGTGCAGTCGATTCTGGCCGCCAGTGCGCGTCTGGATGAGCTGGCAGTTTCGCTGACGGCGCAGACCGAAGCCCGGCTGACCTTTGTCCTTTCGGACACGCTCAACCCGGACGTGCTGGAGGATCTGATGATCCAGTTCGACAAGCGTTTCCCGCACACGGAGTTTGAGTGCCTGATTGGCGAGGAAGAGGACGTTATCGATCTGCTGCAAAAAGAGCGCGCACAGATTGGCCTTACGGAGGCACGCGACGTTTATCCCACCGGCATCGGCGTGATTCGCCTGCCGATGCAAACCCAGATGGCAATCTACGTGGCGACGAACCATCCGTTAGCGGCTCAGGGAAGGGTGGAAGTCGATGAGCTGCACGGCTGGCGCGAGCTGCAGCTCAGTACCTATCTGGAACGCGAAACCACCCACGTGCGCGGCCCGATCTGGTCCGCGCCCAACTATCTGTTACTTCTGAGCATGGCGGTGCAGGGCTTCGGCTGGTGTGCGCTGCCCTGTGCGCTGGTGGAGGAGTTCGCCGCCGCTAAAAGTCTGGTGCAAATCAACGTTCCCGGCTGGCCGCGCTCGGTTGCTATCGATCTTCTGTGGAACAAACGCAGCCCGCCAGGCGTCGCCGGAAGCTGGCTGCGACAGTATCTGCAGGACGCGCGTTAATCCTGTGACAAAACTCACTTTTTTTAAACAATTACGTTAATTGTTGATAACAATGCATCTACTATCAGCGGTGTCATTTTGCGCAGAGGTAGAGATGAAAGATGTCGTGATAGTGGGTGCGTTGCGTACGGCTATCGGCTGTTTTCAGGGGGCTTTGGCACGCCACTCGGCGGTGGAACTGGGGAGCGTGGTCGTAAAAGCCCTGGTCGAACGCAGTGGAATTGCCGCCCATGAAATAGATGAAGTGATCCTCGGCCAGGTGCTGACGGCGGGCGCCGGGCAAAACCCTGCGCGTCAGGCGGCGCTGAAAGGCGGGCTGCCGAATACGGTCTCGGCGATCACCATCAACGACGTCTGCGGTTCGGGACTGAAAGCGCTGCATCTGGCGACGCAGGCGATTCAGTGCGGAGAGGCCGACGTGATCATCGCCGGCGGCCAGGAGAACATGAGCCGCGCGCCGCACGTTCTCACCGACAGCCGAACTGGCGCACAGCTCGGTAACAGCCAACTGCTCGACAGTCTGGTACACGACGGCTTGTGGGATGCGTTCAACGATTACCATATGGGCGTGACGGCGGAAAATCTGGCGCGTGAATATGGCATCAGCCGCGAATTGCAGGACGCCTACGCGCTCAGCTCTCAGCAAAAAGCACGCGCCGCGATCGATTCCGGGCGTTTTCGCGATGAAATTGTCCCGGTGAATACGCTGCGCAACAACGGCGAGCTGTTGATTGTCGATACCGATGAACAGCCGCGCACCGACGCAAGTGCAGAAGGGCTGGCGAAGCTCAATCCCGCTTTTGAAATGCTGGGATCGGTGACCGCCGGTAACGCTTCCTCGATCAACGACGGCGCGGCGGCGGTAATGATGATGAGCGAAAGCAAAGCCGAAGAACTCAATCTTCCGGTGCTGGCGCGGATTAAAGCTTTTGCCAGCGTCGGAGTCGATCCTGCCCTGATGGGGATCGCACCGGTCTATGCTACGCGTCGCTGCCTGGAACGCGCGGGCTGGCAGCTTAGCGATGTGGATCTGATCGAAGTGAATGAAGCCTTTGCTGCGCAGGCGATTTCGGTCGGGAAAATGCTGGAATGGGACCCGAGCCGGGTAAACGTCAACGGCGGCGCGATTGCGCTCGGCCACCCGATTGGTGCATCCGGTTGCCGTATTTTGGTCTCTTTGGTGCATGAAATGACCAAACGTAACGCGCGCAGAGGATTAGCGACGCTATGCATTGGCGGCGGGCAAGGCGTGGCGTTAGCCATCGAAAGATAGTCCGCAAAAAATAACATTTTTACAAAGCCTCCTTATTGGAGGCTTTTTTGTATCTGTCTGAAATCTATTTTTACGCTTATCAGATGATTCTAAAGCCTCCAGTAAAATCCAGAAGTTTCGCATTCTGATCAAATACCCTCTTTATGTGATCTTAAACCTGAAATTCCCTTTTAATGCCCTGCGTTTGTTGATGGGGGTCACGTCGATCTTTGCCAAAAAAAGTGAAACAAATAATTACGATCTCGATCACTAAAATATCGTTATTTAAAAAATAAAATGCAATTTCATAAAAACGAAACATAATTTTATTTGAGGGTTTTGTCATGTTTAAAAAATCTCTGGTCCTTGCTTCTCTCGTTGGTGCGTCTTTCTTTTGCAGCTCAGGCTGTTACCGTTGACTTACGTCATGAATACATCGACAGCGGCTCTAACGCCGACCGTGTATCCGTGTCACACCGCTTCGCCAATGGCTTAGGGTTCTCCGTTGAAGCGAAATGGAAATCAGGTGGCGATAAACAGGATCAGCCGTTTGCTGATGTCGTCGGAAACGGCCATGAAGACCAGATTAGCTGGCGCTGGAAAGCCACAGACAATATTGCGTTAACACCAGCCTTTACCATCGAAAGTAATGACAGTCGTACCATTTATAAACCGAATCTACATTTGCAATATAGCTTCGACAGTGGCTTCTATGTCGCCGCCCGTTATCGTTATGAATATACCCGCTACCCATCAAGCTCAAATAAAGATGACGATAAAGTCAACCGTGGCGATGCGTGGGTAGGCTGGGTGATGGGTGATTTCCGTACCGAGCTGAATTATGTTTATGCGAAGAGTTCAGAAGGGATGATTCGTAATAATAATAAAGATTATTCCAACGAATATAATGCCAAACTGGCCTACAAATGGGATAAAAACTGGGCACCGTATGTGGAAGTGGGCAACGTGGGCGTGAAAGATACCGACGAGCGTCAGACCCGTTTCCGTTTAGGTGTGGCATATTCCTTCTAAATAATAATAAACAGTACCTCCGGGAAAAAGCCGGCTCGCATGAGCCGGCTTTTTTATGCCTGTCGGCAGGGGGTATTCGCCTGGTCGGGTCGAAATCACGAGCAAACAGATGTTCTTCAAACCAAAAAAAAGCCCTCCAGGAGGAGGGCAAGGCCAGTTACAGAAACACTAACTTAAATCATGCATGCAACATTTCAGGTTGCTCGGGGAGTTTCGCGATATAGAGAGCGGGTTTGCCGTCTTTATCGGAACTGAACAGCACCGCTTTATCATCCGGAGTAAAGGATGGATGCGGATGGGTCACCTGACGGCTGTTTGCCACGGTGGCCCAGGAGGTATCGTGACGGGCGATGCGGAAGTGCGCTTTTTTCGCCACGTCAAAGGCGTACAGATAAGGATCGTTATCGATGGTGTAACCGCTGGTGTCTTTCACATCCACCGGCGTACCAGAACCGTCGCCGACCAGCAGCGTGCCGTCAAAGTTGCTCATCAAATGAGAACAGGCTGGCATCTGCATGACCGCGTCGTTGACGCCGGTGTCCGGGTTAAAGCTGTAAATGGTGCGGCCCTGCTGACCTTTCAGATACGAGACATACACCAGCGCGGAGCCGTTTGGCACCCAGAATTCGTGCGTGCAGCTTTCGCCTTCGGCGTGCTCTTTCACTTTGCGCACATTGCTGCCGTCTTCGTTCACCATCCACATCCGCGCATCCACCAGGTCGTGCGGGCCTTCGTGGCAGAAGGCGACGGTATTGTCGTCGAACGGGCGATAGATAGGGTGGCCGAGCCAGTTTTTCTCTTCGTGAATGGTCGCGCTTTCACCGGTTTTCAGATCCACGCGCAGCAGGCGGCAGTGTGGCCCTTTGTGGAAGAAGTCGTGGAAAATTTTCCAGTCGTTCAGTGGCGTCCAGTCGCTTTTGGCGATCTCGATCCCGACCAGTTTGGTGCAATCGCTGTTGGCGACCCAGGTGCCGTAGCCGACCCACTCGTCGGAGACGCGATACACTTCGCGCTCGACCAGCGTGTCCAGATTCACTTCCAGTAGAGTGCGGTCGTTTTTGACGTAATAAAGGGACTTATCATCCGGCGAGAGAAAACCGCCAAACGTATTGTCACCCGCGCCTTCCGTCAGCTGCACCGCTTCGGCTTTTTTCAGATCCAGCAGATAGTAGTTCCAGTGGCCGTCGAACTCTCCGGCGAACAGCAGATGGCTGCCATCATTAAAGAAGCACTTCTGATAAAAGTAGTTTCGATGACAGGTTACTTCCGGTGGGGTCAGGCGAGTGATTTCCACGCCTGTATCCGGATCGCGGCTGACGTCATAGTTCAGCTTGACCCGCATACCTTTAGCCATGATGCGCTCCTTTAATATGACCGCAGGATACTTTCTGCCAGTCAGATCTGAATGTGAGATAAGTTAAAAACTGAGTGTTAAATTATCAAAACATCGTTTTAATGTGTGTGACTGATGGCGCACTTTGTAAGAATAATTGTTTGTCGTCAGGGCTATCTTTGATTTTGAACGTGGAATGTTTTCTCTGCGGTCAAATCTTAAAGGTTTTATAATTGATTGTTTACTATGATAAATATTCTGCACCTGTTTTCCGTATGCCACCTTTGCATCCCTGTCAACGCTTAACAATCGTGATCCAAACTACACTTCTGTCATTAAGATGCAGAAAAAGTGAAACAACGTTTTAAATGTAATTGAAAACCCATTTCGCAGCGGATACTATGTGCCCATCGAGAAAACGGAACGTTGTTTCGTTAAATATCCTGGCCCTCGGGCACGATCAATTCTGGAGGTAAATGTGGACGTCAGACAAAGCATCCACAGCGCGCACGCTAAAACACTGGATACTCAGGGTCTGCGCGATGAGTTTTTAGTTGAGAAGGTGTTTGTAGCTGATGAATACACCATGGTGTACAGCCACATCGACCGCATCATCGTCGGCGGGATCATGCCAACCACTAAAACCGTTTCCGTGGGTGGCGAAGTGGGTAAACAGCTGGGCGTCAGCTACTTCCTGGAGCGTCGCGAGCTGGGTGTGATTAACATCGGCGGGCCGGGCACTATCACGGTAGACGGCACCTGCTATGAAATCGGTCATCGCGATGCCCTCTATGTCGGCAAAGGCGCGCAGGAAGTGGTATTCGCAAGCATCGATAGCAGCAAACCGGCGAAGTTCTACTATAACTGCGCACCGGCGCATACGGCATACCCAACCAAAAAAGTCACTCCAGCGGATGTTGCGCCAGTCACCCTCGGTGACAACCTCACCAGCAACCGCCGCACCATCAACAAATACTTCGTTCCTGATGTGCTGGAAACCTGCCAGCTCAGCATGGGCCTGACCGAACTGGACCCAGGCAACCTGTGGAACACCATGCCGTGCCATACCCATGAGCGCCGCATGGAAGTGTATTTCTATTTCAACATGGACGAAGACGCCTGCGTGTTCCACATGATGGGGCAGCCACAAGAGACGCGCCATATCGTGATGCAAAACGAGCAGGCCGTGATTTCGCCGAGCTGGTCCATTCACTCCGGTGTTGGCACCAAAGCCTATACCTTCATCTGGGGTATGGTCGGTGAAAATCAGGTCTTCGATGACATGGACCACGTCGCTGTTAAGGATCTGCGCTAGTCGCGGGCAGTGAAGCATAAACCTGCCTGTTCGTGACAGGCTCTGAAAGATTAAGGAACAAACATGATTCTGGATGCATTTTCTCTGCAGGGTAAAGTAGCGGTCGTAACCGGGTGTGACACCGGCCTGGGCCAGGGTATGGCGCTGGGTCTGGCGGAAGCGGGCTGCGATATCGTGGGGATCAACATTGTTGAACCGACTGAAACCATCGAGCGCGTGACTGCGCTGGGTCGTCGCTTCCTGAGCCTGACCGCGGACCTGCGCAAAATCGACGTGATCCCTGAACTGCTGGATCGCGCCGTGGCGGAATTTGGTCATATCGATGTGCTGGTCAACAACGCGGGTCTGATTCGTCGTGAAGACGCGATCAACTTCAGCGAGCGCGACTGGGATGACGTGATGAACCTGAACATTAAGAGCGTGTTCTTCATGTCTCAGGCGGCGGCGAAGCACTTTATCGCCCAGGGTAACGGCGGCAAGATCATCAATATCGCCTCCATGCTCTCTTTCCAGGGTGGCATCCGTGTGCCGTCTTACACTGCGTCAAAAAGCGCCGTGATGGGCGTGACCCGTCTGCTGGCAAACGAGTGGGCGAAGCACAACATCAACGTCAACGCGATTGCACCAGGCTACATGGCGACCAACAATACCCAGCAGCTGCGTGCGGATGAACAGCGTAGCGCGGAAATTCTCGACCGCATCCCGGCGGGCCGTTGGGGTCTGCCAAGCGATCTGATGGGGCCGATTGTCTTCCTGGCCTCCCCGGCATCTGACTACATCAACGGCTACACCGTTGCGGTGGACGGTGGCTGGCTGGCGCGTTAATTCTCGCCTTATAAAGAAAACCTCTGCCTGGTGCGGAGGTTTTTTTTGCCAAAAAATCAGCTTGTCCATATTCGCAAAGTCATAAAATCCATAGTGAAAATCCATGATGGATGCATATCACAACTTTATTGCTTATAAATTAATGCATTAACAATAAATGGTGATTAATTACCCAGAGTTGAAATTGTAATGTCCATCACAGATCGCTACTGCCCAGCCAAATAATCCATAACTTCGCGTCTAACAGCCTGACACTTTTGCTGGCTTTCTCGTAATTTCAGTTAACGTCTTAACGCTGTTCAGGCAGGAAATTATGACATCTATCAATGACTCTACCTTTATGCCCCGCGCCCTGCGCGATACCCGCAGAATGAATCTGTTCGTGTCCGTTTCAGCGGCGGTGGCCGGTTTACTGTTTGGGCTGGATATCGGCGTGATCGCCGGTGCGCTGCCGTTTATCACCGACCACTTTACGCTTAGCAGCCGTCTGCAGGAGTGGGTGGTGAGCAGTATGATGCTCGGCGCGGCGCTGGGTGCCCTGTTCAACGGCTGGCTCTCTTTCCGGCTGGGGCGCAAATACAGCCTGATGGTGGGGGCAGTGCTGTTTGTCGCCGGTTCGCTCGGTTCCGCGTTTGCCACAGGCGTTGAAGCGTTACTGCTTTCCCGGGTGCTGCTGGGCGTAGCGGTGGGGATTGCGTCCTACACGGCCCCGCTCTACCTCTCTGAAATGGCGAGTGAAAACGTGCGCGGGAAAATGATCAGCATGTACCAGCTGATGGTGACGCTGGGTATCGTGCTGGCATTTCTTTCGGATACTTATTTCAGCTATAGCGGCAACTGGCGCGCAATGCTGGGCGTGCTGGCGCTGCCCGCCGTACTGCTGATGGTGCTGGTGATTTTCTTGCCGAACAGCCCGCGCTGGCTGGCACAAAAAGGGCGCCACGTGGAGGCGGAAGAAGTGCTGCGGATGCTGCGCGATACCTCGGAAAAAGCGCGCGAAGAGCTGAATGAAATTCGCGAAAGCCTGAAGCTAAAGCAGGGCGGTTTTGCACTGTTTAAGGCGAACCGAAACGTGCGCCGCGCGGTGTTTCTCGGCATGTTGTTGCAGGCGATGCAGCAGTTTACCGGTATGAATATCATCATGTATTACGCGCCGCGCATTTTCAAAATGGCCGGTTTTACCACTACCGAACAGCAGATGATCGCCACGCTGGTGGTGGGCCTGACCTTTATGTTCGCCACCTTTATCGCCGTATTTACCGTCGATAAAGCGGGGCGCAAACCGGCGCTGAAAATTGGTTTCAGCGTGATGGCGCTCGGAACGCTGATCCTCGGCTACTGTCTGATGCAGTTCGATAACGGCACGGCCTCCAGCAGTCTCTCCTGGCTCTCCGTCGGCATGACCATGATGTGCATCGCAGGCTATGCGATGAGCGCTGCGCCGGTGGTGTGGATCCTGTGCTCGGAAATTCAGCCGCTGAAGTGCCGCGACTTTGGTATCACCTGTTCCACTACCACCAACTGGGTGTCGAACATGATTATCGGCGCGACCTTCCTGACGCTGCTCGACTCCATCGGCGCAGCGGGAACCTTCTGGCTCTATACGGTGCTGAATGTGGCGTTTATCGGCATCACGTTCTGGCTGATTCCTGAAACCAAAAACGTCACGCTGGAACATATCGAACGCAAGCTGATGGCGGGGGAGAAGTTACGCAATATCGGCGTCTGATTTTTGCTGCCCGGCGGCGCTACGCCTGCCGGGCTTTTTTTACACTCGCGCTAAATACAGCGCCGGCATTCCTTCCTCATCCGACGTATACAACACCCACTGATTATCCGGTGAAAACGACGGGTGTGGATGCGTCACCTGGCGGTCACCGTCCAGCACTTTCCAGCTGGTGTTATGCTGGCAAACGGCGTGTTGCGTTCCGGTCGCAATATTAAATACCCAGATAAAAGGATCGTTCAGGCTGATATCGCCCGTGTTGTGCGGCGCGCCGTCGCCCACGATCAGCGAGCCGTCGTGGTTACTCATCAGATGCGAACAGGGCGGTATTGCCATCAGCTGACGATTTTCCAGCGTCAGTGGATCGGCGCTGCAAAGATAGCGCTGAGGATCGTTCTCCTTGTGCGCGACGTAATAGAGCGCGGAACCATCCGGCACCCAGAATTCATGGGTAAAACTTTCCCCCGGCGCATGCTGGCGCACCTTGCGAAGCTGGCTGCCGTCGGGATTGATGAGCCACATACGGGCGTCGATGGCATCTCGCGGTCCTTCATGGCAAAACGCCACTGTGCTGTCGTCAAACGGACGATAGATCGGATGCCCGAGCCAGCGTTTTTCCTGCAAAATCACCTGCTGCTCGCCGGTGCGTAGATCAATATTGCTCAGGCGGCATTCGGGCTGGGTAAAGTAAAAGGCGCGGAACTTGCTCCAGTCGGTCAACGGCTGCCAGTCACGCTTTTTGATTTCGATCCCGACCAGTTTTGTGCAGTCTGAATTCGCGACCCAGGTGCCATACGCCACCCACTCGTCGTCGACCGCATACACAATCTGCTCTTCGAAACTGTCGAGACAGACGCGCCGCAGTTCGCGGTTGTTTTTCACATACCACAGCGAGTTATCATCATGAGATAAGAACCCGCCAAAGGTGTTATCACCCGCACCGTCGGTGAGCTGGGTGGCCTGCTCTCTGGCGATATCCAGCAGGTAGTAGTTCCAGTGGCCCTCAAACGCGCCGCCAAAAATCAGCTTGCTGCCGTCCTGAGTAAAACACTTTTGATAGAAGTAGTTGCGGTGACAAATGATGTGCGGGGGCGTCATCCGTATCACCTCGTGCCCCGTTTCACTGTCCTGGCGCGTGCGAAAATTCAGCGGGATGATTTTGCCTTTCATAGCGTGTTCTCCGGATAAAAAAATACCCTGCTACCGGAGGTAGCAGGGCAGGGAAGGTCACAGGAATTAGCGCATCGCGCGTTTCAGGATACGTTCAGCCTGACGCTGGAAGTCGGTTGCCGTCTCTTCCACGGATTTCTGACCGTAGTCGAGATACTGCAGGGAGGTGCCGAACTGCGCCACGATCTGCGGGTCGTCAAAGTATGGCGAGACAGAGAGTTTGGCTGGCAGAGACTGCGCCAGGCGCAGGCCCGCAACGGCCGGATCGTTCTCTTTGATGGTGCCGTCTTCTGTCAGGTATTGCACCGCCACTTTACTCAGCGGCACGCCGCGCTCCAGACCCAGCGTATCCACCCCTTCTTTGCTGTTCAGCAGGAAGTTAATGACTTTTGCTGCGGCTTCCGGGTTTTTGCTCGATTTACCGATAGAGAGCATCTGCGCCGGTTTGAAGAACAGGCCAGCATCCGTTGCGCCTGGCAGCATTGGGTAGCTACCCAGCTCCAGTTTCGCCGGTGGCTTCAGGTTGTCGGAATACTTGTTAATGGTGGAGTTCCACATGTAGGTACCGCCCCATTCACCCTGAATCCACGGCTTCATTTCATACATGTTGCTCTTGCCGAATGACGCGTAGTATTTGGTGTCTGGCATCACGTGGCTATCCACCAGATCTTTGTAAGTCTGGAAGAATTCCACCCACTGCTCTTTGCTGTAGGAGAATTTTTTCGCTTTTTCGTCAACGGCTGGAATGTTGTATTTCTGAATCATGTAGGAGTTCAGCAGTGCCAGCGTGTCCTGATGTTCCAGAACCACCGGGTAATACTGTTTACCCAGTTTGCTCTCAAAGGCTTTACCCGCGGCTTTCAGCTCGTCCCAGGTTTTCGGGTATTCGACGCCCGCTTTTTTCCAGGTCTCATCGTTAAAATAGAACACGCGCGCGGTCACGGAGATCGGAATACCGTTCAGCTTGCCGTCGACAGTGGTGGACTGCAGCTCTTTGGCATCGAACTGACTTAAGTCGATCACGTCTTTCATTTTGTTGAGATCGTAGAAGCCGTCGCCGGTTTTCGAGAAGATCGGCAGCCAGTTCCAGTTAGTCTGCATAACGTCCGGCTCGGTGCCGCCTGCAATCTGGGTGGTCAGGCGCGACAGGTGGCCGTCCCAGCCGGTGTATTCGGCTTTGACGTTAATGTCCGGATGCTGTTTGTGGAACTCTTCTAACGCTTTCAGGGTAACCTGATGACGGCCATTGCCCCCCCACCAGGACATACGTAAATCAACATCTTGCG
>RCUQ01001007.1_pt1 | contig 11463 bp, 12 predicted proteins | sample 2166351 | NCBI WGS metagenome assembly RCUQ01 (sample SAMN09932597, study PRJNA488358) | compost metagenome | feature: garden; material: soil; isolation source: compost soil in acetonitrile-enriched culture | place: Germany: Experimental Botanical Garden Goettingen | collected 2016-01-27
CCATTGCCAGGAGCTGGTCGCGCGCGCGGTCGATGAGCTCGGCGGTATCGACATTCTGGTCAACAACGCTGCTTTTCAGCGCACCTACGGAGATATCGCCGATATATCTGCTGATGAGTGGGACACGACGTTCCGAACGAATATCTATGCGCCGTTCTTTCTGTCAAAGGCCGCCGCCCCGCATATGAAACCCGGAAGCGCAATCATCAACACCACCTCCATCCAGTCGCGACAGCCATCGCCGCAGCTTCTCGCCTATGCATCCACCAAGGGCGCCGTGTCCAACTTCACGGCCGGCCTTGCCGAAATGCTCGCTGAAAAGGGCATTCGCGTGAATGCGGTCGCCCCCGGCCCGATCTGGACGCCCCTTATCCCGTCTACCATGCCGGCAGAAAAAGCCGCCAAGTTTGGGCAACAGACCCTGCTCGGCCGCGCTGGCCAGCCTGCCGAACTCGCAGGGGCCTATGTCCTTTTGGCTTCTGAACTTGGAAGCTACATGACAGGCGCTGTCATTCCGGTCACCGGCGGCGAGATCATGATTTAATACTTCTGACTCCGAGGCCGGACGGAAACATGTTTCCTCCAGCCTCGGTGGTTCTTTGCATCAGAGGCAGCATCTCGTCGATGCTACAAGATCCTCACCTCTCGAAATGAGGTTTGATGCGTAAGCCAAGTGAAAGGCCCTGAGCCAAGCCGCGACTTATCCATTCGGCCGTATGACAACTTTGACGCAGCCGTCCGCTTTGTCGCGGAAAGTCTTGTATGCCTCCGGTCCCTCTTCGAGGCCTATGCGGTGGGTGATCAGGAAAGACGGATCGATCTTGCCCTCGACGATCAGGTTCAACAGCGGCTTGAGATACCGTTGCACATGGGTCTGGCCTGTCTTCAGCGTGAGACCTTTGCCCACGACGGCTCCAAGAGGTGCTGGAACTGCTGGACCCACGAAGACACCGGGGAGCGAAACGGTCCCGCCAGGCCGGCAGGCGAGGATCGCTTGGCTGAGGGCGTAAGGCCGTTCTGTTGACGTCAGCTTTGTTTGGAGGGTCTCCATCACGCCACCCGCCCCATGGCTTTCCATCCCGACTGCCTCGATGACGGCGTCCGGTCCAAGCCCATTGGTGATGGCGAGAATACGCTCCTGCAGATCGTCAAAGGTATAATCGAGCGTTTCCGCACCGGAGGCTCGGGCAAGGGCTAGTCGTTCCGGCACGGTGTCAATGGCAATGACCCGTTCAGCGCCAAGCAGAAAAGCCGATCTAATTGCAAACAGGCCGACCGGCCCGCAGCCGAATACGGCAACCGTCTGCCCTTGCTTGATGTCGCAGTTTTCGGCGGCCATGTAGCCGGTTGGAAAAATGTCGGAGAGGAACAGGACCTGTTCGTCGCTCAGGCCGTCAGGCACAACGATCGGGCCAACATCGGCATAAGGAACGCGAAGATACTGCGCCTGACCGCCTGGGAAGCGACCATACATTTCGGAATAACCGAACAGGCCGGCGGTCGGATAGCCGATCTGCTTTGCCTGCTCCGCGCCTGCGGGGTTCGATCGTTCGCACAGAGAAAACTGCCCCCATTTGCACTGCCGGCACTCACCGCAGGAAATTGTGAAGGGCACTACGACGCGATCGCCGATCTTGAGTTTGGAATTGCCGCGGCCGACTTCAACGACCTCCCCCATCGTCTCATGGCCCATGACGTCCCCCGCATGCATGCCGGGAACGAAGCCGCCGTAGAGATGCAGATCGGAGCCGCAAATCGCGCAGCTGGTCACCTTGATGATCGCGTCGCGATCGTCTTGGATTACCGGGTCGTCTACCGTTTCGCAGCGTATGTCGCCGCTACCATGCCACGTAAGAGCTTTCATCTGCGGTCTCTCCCAATTTACGGTCGGTCGTTGCCTCAATCTCATCAGGGCAATCAGCCGCCGTCAGCCCGTCAGGAACTCGCGGCGTGATCAACTGTTCCAGCTCCGTTCGGGCAGAGGATTCCGCATTCGGCCTGCGCGGAAAATAATGGGAAGCGATAGCGCGGGTCTTCAAGGATGCGGGTCCCCTAAGGATATGGAGTTCGCCGGTCCGGGGAGCTCCGCCTTATGCGCCCCCCGCCTCACCAAGCGCGGAGAGATCGTAACAACTCACCCGAAACATTCCGATTTCCCCGCATCCGGAACATGTGGTCCACCGGCGAGTTGTGGCCACACTCACGAACCCGTGATGAATTAGCCGGAGGCTACCATGAAAACCCCAGTATCAACCAATCTTCCCCACGATACCCTCCACGACACGTTAAGGGGCGGCGCACCCGCGACGGCGGCATATAACAAGGTGAGCTGGGGCGCGATCTTCGCAGGTGTGGCAATCGCGCTTGCGGCGCAGTTCCTCCTCAATCTTCTCGGCGTCGGTATCGGCGCGGCTGTCCTCGACCCAGCGACGTCCGACAACCCGACAGCAAGTTCATTTTCCATCGGCGGCGGGATCTGGTTCGTGCTCGCGGGCATCATTGCAGCGTTCCTCGGCGGCTACGTTTCGAGCCGACTATCAGGCCGACCAAGCAACTCGACGGGGGGCTATCATGGATTGACCACCTGGGCGGTCACGACCCTTGTCGTGCTCTATCTGCTCACGACCTCTGTCGGAGCGCTGGTGGGCGGTGCATTCAGCGGTCTTGCAAGTGTCGTCGGGGGCGTTGGTCAGACCGCCGCCACCGCCGCCACGACAGCGGCGCCTGCACTTGCCAACTCGACAAATCCGATGGCTGGGATCGAACAGCAAATCAGGTCTTCAACTGGTAATGACCCCCAGGCATTACAGACTGCGGCTGTGTCCTCCGTGCAGGCTCTGGTGACTGGAGATCAGGCGAAGGCCGAGGAGGCCCGCGCTCGCGCCGCCGACGCCGTCGCAAAAGCCCAGGGCATTCCGGTCGATCAGGCCCGGACCCAGGTCGAGCAGTATGAGAAGTCCTATCGGGATAACATGCAGGCCGCCAAGCAGCAGGCGATCGAGGCTGCCCAGACCGCAACTGCTGCCATATCTGCGGGTGCGATCCTCGGCTTTCTTGCGCTCGCACTCGGTGCGGTTGCGGGATGGTTCGGGGGTTCGTATGGCACGAAGCGCAACGTCATCGTTTCAGAAACCATTACGCATCGCGTCTGATGCAGCCGTCTACGACATCGCCGGGAGCGAAACGCTCCCGGCGAACCTTGTTTAAAACCAAGCAGCTTGAATCATTGGCATCAATGAGGCAGCTTCCTCTCTTGCGCTCTGGATCGTGGTTGAGGCAAGCGCGACGCTCAGGCAGCTTGAGCGATGTGTTCATCCATTCGACCGCCAACGTCTCTGCGGCGGCCACCATTGAGCTACTGTATGGGCACGAACCCGAGACATGTGGCTCTTCCAGTATATCGATAGATTGAGATTCAGCTGGGCATTCGTCTTGCGGCCGCGACGCGCAGACGTAATATTGGATAAGCGCCAACATTTTCAGTGACCCAATGAACCAACATCAGCCGCTGTCCGAACGCTCAGAATTCTCCGGCCGCTATACTGAGAACGGCATCACCGTCGTTGTGGAAATCTTCCGCCCTTCAGGCAGTGATGATTGGCGGATGGAGGTAACCAGCCTAGAAGACCAGCTCACCGAATGGAATGAATCTTTCGCTTCTGCCCATGAGGCATGGGAAGAGTTCATCTATGTCGTCAGTACGGAAGGTCTCTCGGTCTTCCTCTAGACGCTTTCAACACCACCGGAGATGTAGGTTGGCGATCGACAGCGACAGACGGCGAACGATTTTTGATCGGGTGCGCACCACGGCACTGTTGCGGGGAATGCCTATCGACAGTGCCCCCGAATTTATAGCCTTGGTCGATCTCTGGATCAGCGGCGAGTACGAGATGCCAGAGCTCAGGTCTCGATACAACGACCTTACAGCCCGCAGAGCACAGCGATCAAGGTCTGTTCCTCACGCATTGGAAACGACGCCCAATCAAGCGGAGACGTTTGGCGGCGCGGGGGAAGATACTGATCCACGTCAACGCATCGCCCCGGATGCAGACTGAAATCTGACGACATCCTTGCCGGCCGCCTTCGCATCGTATAGAAGCGCGTCGGCCTCGTTGAGAAGCTCGGTCATATCACGCTTTTCGCCCGTCCAGATTCCGCCGATGCTCGCGCGGACATCAGCGATTTCATCGGCGATCGCGATCGGCTCCCTCATCCGCGCGAGAATACGCTCTGCGGCCGCCTCCCCTGCGGAGCGATCACCCGCGACGACCACAACGAATTCGTCGCCGCCCGCGCGTGCCACGAGGTCATGGTCCCTGACGGCTGAGGTCAGGCGTGCAGCAGCAGTCTGCAGGACAATATCTCCCATCGCATGGCCATGAGCATCGTTCACCTCCTTGAACCCATCGAGGTCGAGCGCAAGGACAGCAAAGCCTTCGGCAGACTGCAAAGCCGCGAACTCGATCGACAGCCCACGACGGTTCAGCAGCCCAGTCAACGCGTCCGTGCGCGCCGTCTCCTCCAGCATCTCGATCCGGCGTCGATCTTCGGTAAAGTCGATTGCCATTCCGACGATCTTGACCGGACGCCCGTCGCTATCACGCAACAGCCGCCGATCACAACGCATCCAACGTTCGCCATGAACGGTGTCGAGACGATACTCGGCAACATTCTGATCGAGCTTTCCGGCAATTAGCGGCGTCAGATCGGCCTGGGCGCCGTCGTTCACGTTGACTCTGTTGACGTAGCGCTCAAGGTCGAGCCGCGCAGCAGTGGGCCCACCGATGAATTGAGCCAGTCGATCCGAGGTCTCGAATTTGCCTGTGAGGATATCCATTTGCCAGAAGCCGCCACGGACGGCTTCAAGCGCGAGCTCAAGCTGCGCTGCGCGCTCGGCGAGCTGACGCTCATGGTCCTTGTGTCGGGTGATATCCTCGATCTGCGAAATGAAGCGTACGACACGCCCTTCAGCATCGCGCATCGCGGCCACGTGGATCAGGACGTGGACAATCTCTCCGAAAGGCCGCAGGTAACGCTTCTCGATCGTGTAGCCGTCCCGCCTTCCTTGCAGGACCTGCTTAAACAGGATCCGATCTGCCTCGATATCCTCTGGATGGGTAAAGTCCCTGAAATGCGTCCCGAGCACCTTCTCTAAAGGCAGTGACAGAAGCTTGGCGAAAGCGGCATTGCCGCGAATGATGCGTCCCTCCAGATCGACCAGGGCGATCCCTATGGGGGCGTTCTCGAAGGCAAAGTCGAACAACGCTAGGCGGGTTTCGGGGTCGTCGGCCGTATACGGTTCCGCTACCATCTTTCCTCCAAAGACAAGAGCTTCACGGCGATAGGTGTGTTTTAGGGGATGATAATCAAGGTGGTGGTCAGCATTGCCGCCCAACGGCAGGCCACATCTGCGCTGGCTCCTTGATGTCAGACACCTCCGAAATTATCGTGGGCCTTATCGGAATAATCGAAGGCCCCAATAAGGGTCGACCTTTGAGACCGGTAAGATCAGGGAGGAAGACATGGATAACAAGAGCCGGGGTCTTTCCACGAGCGACATGCGCATACTGAGAACGGTGCTGGGCCGCTATGCGGCACGCTATCATCTCGCTGGCCCCGAGAAAGATGACTTGATCGAGCGAACGTTTCAGGTGTTGGCTAGCAACCCGGAGATTTTCTTCGAAATTCCAGTTGAACAGGCCGCTGCAGAGACAATGCACCGATCTTCGCGCTCGTATCACGACGTAGATGAGGCGGGACATCTTCCAGCTCGGCGAGCTTGTTGTTCTGCTTCAGAAAAATTCGAAAGTTCTCTCGGACCGCGTCGATCGGCCAATGACCGTTCGCCGCCTCACGGCAATATCGGACAAGGGTCTCGTAAGCGAGATTGCGCTTCTCCTTGGGCCACTCGTCAAGGAAATCGAATACGTCATCCAGTCCGGTGATCTCCTGCACGAAATACCGGCGCTGTGCGTAGACGGGCTTGTCAAATTGAGCGAGCAACATGGCAACCTCCTTCGTTTGCTCGATACCGACTGATAACTGAAGCCGGCCCTGGATCGGGCCGGCTGATAGCAATCGATCTTCCTGGGATGTTCGGGTCAGGCGACCTTGCGTTCGGCTTCGAGCCGGAGCGGCTCGCTAGCGACTGAAGCGACGCCGATTTCGATCTTGCGCGGCTTCATGGCTTCGGGCACCTCGCGCTTCAAGGCAATCGTCAGCAGGCCATTCTTTAGATCGGCCCCTTCCACCCTCACATGATCCGCCAGCTCAAACTTACGCTCGAAGGAACGACCGGCGATGCCGCGGTGGAGATATTCGCCCTGCAGCTCTTCAGCCTTCCCGCCTTTGATCACCAGGACATTGCGCTCCTGAGTGATATCGAGATCGCCTTCGCCAAAGCCTGCCACCGCCATCGTGATGCGGTAGTCGTCTTCACCAGTCTTGACGATGTCATAGGCCGGCCAGGTCTCGATTGCGTTGAGACGCTGCGTATTGCTGAGCAGATTGAACACGCGGTCGAAGCCGATGCTCGAACGATAGAGCGGGGCAAAATCAAGTTCAGTTCTCATAACCATATCCTCCGTAAAGCAACATGGAAGAAAGCGGGGAAATCCGCCTCCTCGGTCAGCCGACCCCCTCGTTGGGCCGTCGGCGTTGACCGATTTGGTTTTTGAGATTTTTTCGTTCAAGACCCCAGTCGAAAATTTTTCCAGCTCCCTGAAATCATCTTGTTCGCTGAAAATCCGGTCCTATTTCGAGTCGCGATCTTCGCTTTGGGAGCATCGGAATGGATGATGGAATGACCGAGATGTTTTCGGACGCCGATATTGAGATTTTGCCTCCGGCGCACAACACTGAACACGAGATGGCCATTTGCCTTTGCTGCTGTCGCCATCGCCCCACTTCCACCATGGACGAGGACGGCTGCGGTATTTGTGAAGAATGCCTAGCGCCTTGACCCCTCGGGAGGAAACCGATGCTGCACGTCTGGCGGCAAACTGAAGCTTTGAGGCAGAGAGGGAATGCAATGGTTGTGCAAGATCCCCGTACAGAAAATCAATCGATCTTCGGCCTTAAGTAACGAGCCCCACTTACGCAGATGTCTGAGCGTGTAGCTTTAGCAGATGCCACTGGTCACCCACGATCGAGTTCCTGAGTTCGTTTGCGAACACTAAGCCAGAGTGAGCGCGCGACTTACTGGCCGATTTCCGCCCTTGCAGAATCACGTAAATTCTTTCGCCGGAGCCTCCGCCGGGTCTTGCTTCTGGCTGGACCGTCGCGCTTTGCGACTCCGCAGGGGCCTCGCCAAGTCGGCAATGATCGACGAAGCCACAGTTTCTCCGAGCTCTGCCGCGCTCGTGATGCCCTGCACAAACGGCCTCTTGTGTAGGAGATAAGAAACCGTTGGCGTGTACAGCCGCCGAACGGGCCGCACACCAGCGACCAGAGGTCGGCACTGATCGTCCACACAGATGCCAGCGGTGCGTAGACGTCCCCCGCGCGAATTTACCGTCAAGGCCGGAGAGATGAGGCCGGCATCCTTCAGGGCCGCAAAAGGAAGGTCCTCCGCCGAAAGGACTTTTTGTCCCGTGGCATCAATAAAGGTGTCGAACACCATGGCGCCAAAATCGCACGTCACGCGCGCGCCCCGGTCAAGACCCTTGGTCGACACGTCCGCTCGATCGCCAAGAGCGACAATCTCCAAATGACCGGCTCGATGAAGCGCGAGGAGCCGTTCAATCGATAGGTGGGGTACGGTGGCGTAGTCGTCGGCAAAAATGCCCTTGAAAGAGCGATTAAAGCGCGCAAGATCGTCCGCCGTGAAATAGCTGACGGCGCTTTCGATGATCTCATGGGTGATTAGGATGGCGTAGCGCCAGGCAACCGTACGCCTGGACGCGTAGTTTCGCTTCGCTTCTGCCAGATTTGTCGCGGCCCATTCGAACGGGTCGCGTTGATCCCTCACTCCGTAATAGGCGGCGGCAAAAGTGTCGGCGGTCAGCTCGTCCAGCTTGATGCGCTCGGCATAGTCTGGATCGGCCATCGCGAGTTCTGACTTAAATAGGTCGAACACGTCGTCCAACAGACCACTGCTACCTAGCATGATGCGGTCGTCGACAGCTGCGGCTGTGCAGATTTTTGGCTGTTCGTAGGGTATCGGGAAATAGAAATCAGCCTCAGGGAGCAGACCCTTGCGCGACATCATCGTGATATGGAGAGGATTATCAGTGTCCTGGCCGGTGTAGACCAGACCCCCGTTACTGTTACGACTGAAACGACCGAAAGCTGCCGCCAGGGTCACGACCGCGTCAATAGCGCTCAGCGAGGTGCCGAGGACACCGATCTTGCCACTCGAGATAGTTTCCAAGGCAGTAGCCGGCCATGGCGCGTCGAAATAGCCCGGCGATGTCTCGGGCTCCTGGGCAAAGCTATGGCCCGTCGCAACGACGACATAATCAAAGCTCTCACGGGAAGTGCCACCTTCGACCTCAATATCAAAGGCTAAGCCGACCGGGATAATGTCACTTACGGCGCAGTTTTCTCGAACTTCGATGGCATGCCTCGCCGCCGTGCCACGGACTAAAAGCTCATCGAATTGGGCGCGGAAATAATCACCGATCACGACGCGTGGGTAGAACGCGCGATCAGAAATCTCGTCTCGCAGGATTCCGGCTTCAGTCAGATACTTGTTTGTTTGGGTCGCTAGCCACTCAACAAGCGTCGTGGGTAAATACGGAATTTCGATGCTGGGAATATTTGAAAGCATCGTGGGCGAATTGATGCCGCGCTGGTAGGGCGTTCCTTTGCCGGCCACGTCCGCAGATTCGAAGACAACGATGTGTAAAGGCTGGCTGTAGGTGATGAGGGTCTGGAGAGCATACAAGGCCGTCGGTCCAGATCCGACGATGGCAACGCGTCTACGCATTTGGGGCTCCTGCAGCACGGGGCGCGCTGCGAGACCTATAACGATGTCGACGCGATCGCGTTCCCACCGTACGCAACGGATCTTTTTCGCATCGATGGCCGTTGACCACTGTCTTCATAGCTATCGAAACGAAGGAGAAAGAACATGGATATCAATCTTTATCATGCAGCCTGTAACGACTGCGCTTTCTTCGAAGATCATGGAACCGAAAGACAGCACACCGATGATGGCGGCCTCTGTCGGTTCAACCCTCCAGTCACCCAGCCGGATGCAAACGAGCGCGGATTGTGGCCAGTCGTTGCGACGAATGACTGGTGCGGTCATTTCGCGCCAGAACATCGCCAGCAGTGATAATTGTTAATTTAGGTCAATCTTCAATGTGAAGGCCCGGCGCAAACCGGGCCTTTTCGTTTGCACGTTAAGCTGCCGCATCAAGTGCTGAGGCTCACTTGTCGAGATCCTGAGCCATCTTGTAATGATGCTCTAGCGCCGGCAGGGTGCTGGCGGCCCAAGCTTTCAGATCGGCGTTCTCGCCTTCCTCTGCATAGCGCTTGAACAGGTCGACAGCGTCCTCATGGGCCTCGACCTGGTCGTCGATATATTCCTCATTGAATTCAGCACCCTCAAGTTTGGCTAGCTCATCCACCTCTTCCTTGTGGTCTTCGGTAAGTGCCGTCACAGGATCGCCCTGAACCTTGCCGCTGGTAATCAGGCCCTTCAGCTCACCCGTCGTTTTTTCGTGAGCGGTGATCATTTCCTGCGCAAACTTCTTGGTCGCGTCATCGCCCTTTTGCAGGGCGATCTTGCTGGATTCGATTTCGAAGAGGTCGCTGGCCGAGGCCTGCAGGATGAAGTCTTCCGTCTTGGGGGCGACGCCGAGCACAGAATTTACCCCAGTGGACTCGGTCGCTGACTGCGCGAGAGCCCCGCTTGCCATCACAGCAAAGGCGGAGGCGAGAATGATCTTTTTCATTCCGGAGCTCCTTAAAGCGTTTTGGCGGTCGTTTCGAACCAGGCACGATGCCGAAGCTCGTCTTGATGCGCTTTCATGAAGAATGCCTTGGTTTCCGGAAGAGCATCCTCGTGCTGCGAGGCGCGCTCGTAGGCGGTGACCGTATCGTCCTCATTGGTCTTCATTGCCTTGAGGATCGTGCTGTCGCCGAAGAGATCGGCAAGCGCCACCTTCCCCGTCGTCAGCATCTGCTTCATGTCACCCTTTGTCGGTGCCTCCACACCCGCCTCCAGCGCAATCTCGTTCAGAGTTGCGAGGTGCTGGAGATGGTCCTGACGGAAGGTTTCGACCTCAGTGCTTAGAAGCTTGTCATCGAGACGATCAATGGTCGACTCATATGCCGCGATCGCATCATGCTCGAGATAGATCAGATCCTTGATCAGTTTGCCGAACTCGGACTCGTTGCCAACTGTGGTAACCATCGTGACCTCCTTGGTTATCGGGACGGCCAAGAAATGCGCCGGGAGCCGCTTCGTTCCTATTGCGCTTGTGGAGGATCGATCGCCTCCCAAGTGCGCGATAGGTCCACAACCCGGTGATTTCCGATGCGAGCCGCGCGTTACCGCGAAACGCGGGATTCAAGAACGCACTTTGCGGGCAGCCATGTTCTGCGTTGGGAAGCCCTTGGGAGCGTTTTTGCCATGGCAAACTCCAGACGACTGCGCATCCTCGTGTTGCTCGATCGCGACGAGATGGCAGCCGATGTCTTTGCTGAAGCCGCTGGAGACCTGAAGGAGATTGTTTACGCCTCTCTGATACGCGTAGAGGTCAACCGGATGACGCTCATGTCAAAGTCTTGCGTAGAATGCCGTAATGGTGAACTCCTCACGCTGCCATTTTCGATGGCGTTTCAACCCATCATCGATGTGCGCAGCAATCGGGTGTTCGCTCATGAGGCATTGGTGCGCGGACCGGCCGGCGAGGGCGCCGGCTCGGTGCTGTCCGCCATCGATGCCACCAACCGGTATGCTTTCGATCAACAATGTCGGGTGAAAGCGATCGAACTTGCTGCCTCCCTATACGAGGGTGGTGACGATGTTGGGCTGTCGATCAATTTCATGCCCAATGCCGTGTATGAGCCCCGAGCATGCATCAGACTAACGCTGGCCGCTGCCATGCGAACGAAGTTCCCGACGAAAAATATCATTTTCGAGTTTACGGAAAACGAGAAGCTCGACACAGCCCATCTCTTCAATATCTTGCGTGTCTATCGGGACATGGGTTTTCGGACGGCCATCGATGACTTCGGCGCGGGACACGCAGGCCTTGCTCTGCTGGCGGAGTTTCAGCCGGATATCGCAAAACTCGACATGGCGTTGATCCGTGATATCGACAAAGATGCGCCTCGGCAAAAGATTGTCAGGCATACCGTCGCCATGCTCCACGATCTGGGTGTGACGCCACTGTGTGAAGGCATCGTGTTGATTTCCACTGAGAGCTGACCCGGCGCAGCCCGATATTTCCATTGAGAATTGGCTCTGACGCACATTTGCTGCTGTGCAGGTCTACGACGCACCGATCA
>RCUQ01001008.1_pt1 | contig 11460 bp, 8 predicted proteins | sample 2166351 | NCBI WGS metagenome assembly RCUQ01 (sample SAMN09932597, study PRJNA488358) | compost metagenome | feature: garden; material: soil; isolation source: compost soil in acetonitrile-enriched culture | place: Germany: Experimental Botanical Garden Goettingen | collected 2016-01-27
CGCTGCTCGGGCAGGGCAAGGTGGCCGATTATATTCCCGCGCTGGCGCAGGTGCCTGCGGACAGGCTCGGGATTGCGGTTTGTACCGTGGAGGGGGAGCTATTCACCGCCGGTGACGCCTTCGAGCCCTTCTCCATCCAGAGCATCTCCAAGGCCCTGAGCCTGACCCTGGCGCTCACCCTCTATCAGGAGGAGGAGATCTGGGCCCGGGTGGGCAAGGAGCCCTCCGGCCAGCCGTTCAACTCCCTGGTGCAGCTCGAGTTCGAGCACGGCATTCCCCGCAACCCCTTCATCAATGCCGGCGCCCTGGTGGTGAGCGATCTGCTGGAGACCCGGCTCACCGCCCCGCGCCAACGCACCCTGGAGCTGGTGCGACGCCTCTCCGGTAATCCGGGCATCATGGCGGACCAGGTGGTGGCCCGCTCCGAATATCAGCACGCCGCCCGCAACGCCGCCATCGCCTACCTGATGAAGGCCTATGGCAACTTCGAGAACGAGGTGGACAAGGTGCTGCAGAGCTACTTCAATGCCTGCGCCATCCGCATGAGCTGCGTCGATCTGGCCCGGGCATTCATCTACCTGGCCAACCGCGGCGCGCCGCTCGGCGAAAATACACAGCTGCTGCCTGCCCGCACCACCAAGCAGGTCAACGCCCTGCTCGCCACCTGCGGCCTCTATGACGAGGCTGGCGACTTCGCCTACCGGGTCGGCATGCCGGGCAAGTCCGGGGTGGGGGGCGGCATCATGGCGCTGATCCCCGGCGAGCTGGTGGTCTGCGTCTGGTCCCCCGAACTCAACAAGGCGGGCAACTCCCTGGCGGGCACGGCGGCGCTGGAGCTGCTGGCCGAGCGCCTCGGCCGCTCCATTTTTTAACTTTGTTCACTATGCATCGAGACAACATCATGAAACGAATGACTGGACTGTGGCGAAGCGGCCTGGCTGCCTTGCTGCTCTGGTGTGCCTGGCCCGCCCTGGCCGCCGAACTGCCCCCTCTCTCCCTGGCCGATGCCAAGGCGAAGCAGGCCGTGATCCTGGATACCCGCCCCAGCTACTTCTACCAGGGCTGGCCCATGGCGGGCGAGAAGCAGGGGGGCCACGTGGCTGGCGCCGAGAACCTCTCCGCCGAGTGGAAATACAGTGACGAAGAGTGGCCCAAGGCGCTCGCGAGCAAGGGGCTGAAGGCCGATCTCCCGGTCGCCCTCTACGGTGCACCGCGGGAAGTGGCCGAGGTGGCCCGCCTGCTGCGCCAGCAGGGCATCAAGCAGCTGTTCGAGCTGCAGGGCTGGCAGAGCGCGCCGCGCGAGCACCTGGCCCGCTGGCAGCAGCTGGTCTACCCGCTCTGGCTCGCCGATCTGCAGGCAGGCAAGCCGGTGGCCGCCGCTCCCAAGGGGGACTGGAAGGTCTTCGAAGTCGACTGGGGGGCCCCCAAGGCGTACCTGCTGAGCCACATCCCGGGGGCCGGTTACATCGACACCAACCGCCTGGAAGAGGAGCCGCTGTGGAACAAGGTCTCTGACGAGGCGCTCAAGGCGCTGCTGCTGGAGAACGGCATCCGCCACGACACCACCGTCATCCTCTATGGTCGCAACACCATGGCGGCGGCCCGTGCCGCTCACCTGATGATGTATGCCGGGGTGGAAGACGTGCGCCTGCTGGACGGCGGCCTGGATGCCTGGTTCGTGCAGCACCTGCGCACCGAGACCGGCCTGGCCAACAAGTTTGAGCCGGTGAAGGAGTTTGGCGTGGCCATTCCGGCCCATCCCGAGTACTACACCAGCCTGGACCAGGCCAAGGCGCTGCTCAAGCAGCCCGATAGCGCCCTGGTCAGCGTGCGCACCTGGGACGAGTTTGTCGGCAACACCTCCGGCTACAGCTACATCAAGCCCAAGGGTGACATCCCCGGCGCCAAGTGGGGTCGCGGCGGCGTGGATGCCAACAGCATGAGCGACTTCCACAACCCGGACGGCACCATGAAGCCGGCCCGCGAGATCCTCGCCATGTGGGACCAGTGGGACATAGCGCCCACCCAGCAGGCCGCCTTCTACTGCGGTACCGGCTGGCGCGCCTCCGAGGCCTTCTTCTACGCCTGGCTGATGGACTGGAAGCGGATCAGCGTCTACGACGGCGGCTGGTACGAGTGGAGCTCAGACCCCAAGAACCCCACAGTCACAGGTGAGCGCAAGCCGCAGGGCTGATCGCAGAGATCGTGCGCCAGAAACAAAAAAGCACCTTCATGGAAGGTGCTTTTTTTATCTGTGACGGGCAGTCATTTCACATCAGAAGGAGGCGACACTGCTCTGGCTGTAGAGCCCGTATTTTCTGGCCAGCATCTGACCCCCGTCCCGAGTCAGGGGGACCCAGCTGATGGTACCGCTGTCTATGGTGGACTTGAACATCATGAGGTCGAACGGGATCGTGATGTAGAGCCCCTTGGTGAAGCTCCCTTCACCGTACTCTTCTGCCGACACATTGGTGAAGGTCGCAAAGAAACCGGCGCTTATTCCCGAATCAAATTTCTTGGCGAAGTTGAGGGTGGCACCATAATCCCCTGCCAGGTAACGACCCACCGAGACCTGTGCCGTCACCTTGTCGAGAAACGCCGGCTGCCAGTAGGTGGTGACATGGCCGGTCGCCACCTGATAGTCAGCCAGCTGGAGGGTGTTTTCCCAGTCCCGCTGTTTCACCAGGTTGATGTCTGCCCCTATGGCCCAGGTTTGGTTGAAGGGGCGATACAGGGTTTCACCACCGACCCCGGCGTACATCATCTCCAGATAGCCGCCATATGCCTGGGCGTACCAGGCATCATCATATTTATCCATATGGGTGAGCTGAAGGTTATTCAGGAGCACATCCGAGGAGGTGACATATTCCCGGATCCAGGTTCTGACCCGGGGCAGGGCCTCGCCATCGGGCGGGGGGGCCGTGTAATTGAACTTGTCATAGTTGTTGAACAGATTGAAGAAGAGCGTGCTGCTCAGCCAGTTGTGTTCTGTCATGTACCAGTCGGTATTGGCATTCAACCCGACCTGATACATGTAAAAGCTCTCTGAGCCCCCGATGGACTGGCTCAGTTTGGGCGCAATCTTGAAACTCCATGAGCAGGGCTCCGCCTCATGGCGCCTTGTCCCCTGAACCTGGGTCGGCGACTGACGGCTGACCTCGATCTCCTGTTTCTGGCCAAGGGGAAGATCGCTGTTGGCGCGGCGCACCGAGTCCAGATCGACGCGGGTCTCCTGCAGCGGCATTCCTTGCTTCTGCTCGATAATCCGCAACTGCTTCACCGACGCAGGGGCGTCATTGACGGCGAGCATGGTGGCCCTGTGCTCGCCCTGAGTCTGCTCCCGGAAGCGGGTCTGCTCACCCACCAGGGTAAGGGTGTCGTCATCGCCGTAGAGGGAAACCTCTTGCCAGCCTGCATTGGCGGCCAGCTGTGAGGACAAATCCTGCCAGTCCACCTCATCCAGAGAGGCAGTTTCGCTGGTCTGATAGGCCGGAACTGGGGGATCCATGAGTTTTGGCAGCGACAAGGAGGGATCGTTGAAATTGGTATGCAGTGTCATCCCCCACATCAGCGTGTTGCCGCGCTGATAACTGAGATGCATGTCGAGAGCATCATAGGGCTGGTAGACTATGCCCACATTGATGGGGGTGCTTTGTGTTATGACGCCCGCCGACTCGTGACTGTAGTCATTGCCATCGTATTCAAGCTTCAACCTCAATGGTTGCCAGGGCGTCTGGTACTCTATACCGCCAAAGAGAGCGGCAGGCCCATGAAACAGGCTGCCAAACTCAAATTTGCCACCACTGCCCGAGAACCCGTCGTCGCGTTGGCACCAGGCCTCACGAGCTTCACAGAAGGGGTTCTTGATGTTGCCACTCTGCCCCATATTTCCCCATGCCATGCCCAGGGTGAAATCCAGGTTCTGGTAACGCTTGCTGGCAACTATGTACTCGCTGTCAAAGAGTCCGGTCCCCATGACATCGCGAAGCCCGACAGAGACATGAGGGCGCCAGGTGGATTCATTCCATAGTCTGGCTTTGACATCCATCCCCTTGTCTTTATAGGTTTGATCGCCACTGAAGCTCTCATCATTGCTATACAGGCGGGTGCGAATGTCGGTGTATCTCAGGGTGGCTTCCAGCCAGTCAAATGGCTGCATGGAGATAGACCAGCGTCGATATTCCTGGTTATCCATGTAGTTGAACGAGAATTCACCTTCTGGGGCCATGCGCGCCGTTGGCATCTGAAGCAGACCTACGCCACCAAAGTCACTCTGGGTGGGAAAGGTAGGGGAGAAACTATCCGTATTGGCGCAAGCGATAGGAGAGACAAGAATAGAGAGTGTGGCGATTCTGGTTAGCATTACTCGGGTATCCGATTAGCAATCATTTCGGCAATACGGAGATTGATGTTTTTAAATTTAGCCGGCAGCAACTCGGGAGCGAACCCGGCAAACAGTGTTGCTCCGGGCATGGGCTCTATATGATATTCATTCCATACGGCCACGGGTGATAACTGGATGCTGCCATCTGGCTGGATAAGATATACCTCACCCGGGTTGGCACCGGCCAACAAGCTATGGCCCTGCCAATATTCGGCCAAACCTTTTCCATGCTCATGAGGCAATGACTTGCGGCTATTGATTAAACCCATCAAATATAAACGGGATGGCCGAGGAGAGACATACAGTGAATAGTCACCGGCCAAGCGAGGGTTGTTGCCAGGTTCAATTCTGCTGAGATCGGGATCCAGCTTTATGTCAATCCGGCCTGTGATATCAAGCTGATCCAGCTCTCGCAACAGTTGCTGGGTTGTTTGAACCAGACCACCTTGATGTTCTCTCATCCATATCACCTGGAGTGATTTCACATCGCTGAGCAATCGCTCCTTGGCTTGCTGTGCCAGATGCTCTTCTGTGGGGGATGAGATGATGGCGGCAGGCCAATAGATATGGTCAGGTAGCTTGTTGTTATTCAGTAGCTGTTCAAGACGCTGACTATCCGAAAGGGAAATGGTGGTGCCATTGACATTACCGAAGACTACTTTAGTAACGCTGTCAGCGTGAATCAAGGGCACATAGCCTATCAATAACGAGAGTATTATTTTTTTCATGATGCGTAAGGCTTGGTAAAGACCATCTCTATGGTGCTGTTGTCAGGGCCTAGCTTTTGAATGGTCTTTCGGATCAGGCCAGATTTTTTATCCAACCAGTAATAATTCTTCCATGTTTGACCATCCTTTATCGACTGTACTGTTTCCTCATAGAGGGAGGTCGCAATGATGGTGCTGTTTATATCCAGGTTTTCATCCGCAAGCTGCCGGAATACACTGTGCATGCTTCTCCCGCTGCGGCGATCCTTTTCCCATTCGGCGCTGTAACTGAACTGTGCACCCGAGGTGATTGATGCTTGAATCAAGGGGTCCTTCATCGTACTGAAGAAATAATGAAGATCATTTTCCAGTTTCAATGTCCTAGTGATTCGACCACGCTCGGTCACTATCATGCCTCTGTCGCTGCTGACCCATGACAGTCTATTATTCTCTGCGAATGCAAGCACGACGAATATTCTGGGCCTGTTATCGACTGTTACAAATGCACTGGCATAAGGTAGCTTATTGATTGCTTCTGGGGAGATGGCTATTTCTTCATTTCCGGAAAAAATAAATTTAAGTTGCTGGTAGCTATCCATGTTATTATCTGCGCAGCCAAATAATAACATGGATAACATAATGACAAGGCGCTTTGTTAGCATGCGAGCATCACTGAGTGAATAGGTATGAAAATAAAGACTGCCCTCGGGCAGTCTTTAAATCTTAATATCAACGAGCTGTGCTGGTCACAGTCGAGGTAGAGCTGTTGTCATCGTCGTTGCTGGCAACGGCAACGGCAGCACCGATGGCAGCAGCAGCGGCTACGCCAGCAGCAATGGCACCGGCGGTGATGCCACCGACAGCAGCAGCACCAGCAGCACCTGCACCAGCAGCACCACCGGTACCAGCGCCAGCGCCAGCAGCAGCTGTTTCTGCAGCCATAGACGGGCTGGACAGGGCCAGCAGGGCAGTCATAATCAAAACACTCTTCTTCATATATTTTCCTTATAAAATTAGAATAGTCGAGGTTCGTTCTACTCTATTATGATGGCAAGCCATCGTTTTTGGCTAATTTGCATCCATTATTTTTTATCATGACGGAATGCAAACCGAACCAAAACTATCATCACTCCCAACATACCGCCCAACAGTGCACCCAACACAACAATCAGTGCCCGTTTTGGTTTTATTTTCTCTTCGGCTATGACGGCAGGATCAAGTACCTTAAATACGTATTCCTGATTGACCTCGGCGAGCATCAAGGTCTTGGTCTGCTCTTCGATAAGCTGATAAAAAACCTTCTGCATATCGGCGACGGAGGTTTTTGATAATTGCTCGGTCAGATAGGAAATATTGCGCTTTGCCTCCTCCTGATCCCGTTGTTTCATGGTGTGGTTGAGATCATCGATCAACCAGTCCACCCACTGTTTGGCCAACTGCGGTGAATAAAAGTCAACGCTGACTGTCAACAACCCGGTCTTGGGATCGCTATTGAGGGAGACCAGCCCCCTGAAAGCCTTGATCAGCTCCCAGTCAGTGGGCTCGGGTGACTTGCCAGCAGGTACTTCGCGCACCCACTTCTGGGTCACCGTATCGTAGATCTGAGGGTCGATGATCAAGTCGCCGGTGGTTTTATCTATGCCGGTGGCGGCGAGCAGAGGGACAGCCAGCTGGTGGTGGCGGATGAAATCCCCAAGAAACAGCCGTGACTTGCCCACTTCGATGGCTATCGAGGCTTTATCTCCACCTTTGTTGCCAAGATCGACGCCAGCCAGGCTTGCCAGCCCGCCGAAGCGGGAGGCTAGTCCAGAGAGCCCGCCACCTTGCTGTTCAAGGGAGGGGGTCAGCAAGGCCTCGGCGCGGTAGATATTGGGGCTCCAGAGTGCGAAGGCGACGGCAAGGCAGGTGGCAATGAAGGTGGTGGAAAAAATCCACCACTTGCCATGCCACAAGGCAATCATCAGCTCCCGCAGGTCGATTTCATCACTCACCGGAGACATGTCTCTCGGTAAGGGAATGACATTCACTTTTTGTGCTTCCATTATGATTTGATGAGTCCTATGGAATATGAAATGACGCGTCCAGCGCGTTATTTGATGGCGGACCAGGCTACGCCCAACTGATACATGATCTGGGTTGCTGAGGACATGATGCTCAGGTTATCCAGATAATCGGAGTCCACCGGCACTATGATGGTGTCACCCGGCTCGAGACTCTTGCGCCCACCAAACCAACTGTCATTGGGCAACATCACGCTGCCGTTGGCCTTGATGACATAGACGCGATCGGTATCGGCCTGTTTTTTGGTTCCACCGGCCAGGCTGATGTATTCGTTGATGCTGGTGTCCTCTTTGTAGATATGGGAAGAGGGAAACTGCACCATGCCTGCGATGGAGACCACATTCTGCATGGTCGGGATATATAATTTATCGCCATCCTCCAGCAATATATCGGATTGCTTTTCTCCGGAGAGCAGTGCTGGCATATCTATGGTCATCCGCCCAATGGCCTTGCTGTTCTCCAGTTGATTCACCACCGTCATGGCCTCGGCAGGAGAGCTGCTGTAGTTGGCAATGGTGCTCTGTCTGCGCAAGGTCATGGTCGATATCTCTTGGCGAAGTTCATCCCGCAGCATCACCAACCGTTGTTCTTCCTGCTGACGCAGGGCTTTACGTGCAAATATTGCACCGTTGGGATTGGCGTAGGCAGTAATGCCACCCACACGTTCGATCAGATCATGCAGGCTTTCTCCGCGACGCACGGTATAAGTGCCGGGGAATTTCACTTCACCGAAGACCTGGACGGTCGCCTCTTCCCGCCACTGGGGATGGGGCAGGACGTTGATATTGTCTTTGGATTGCAGGAGGGGCGAACTGTACGGGCTATTGGCTGTGTCCAGAGAGAATCGCTCATTTTGGACCAGGATGCTGTCGCCACGCTCATTGACGCGGGACAGTTCGACAATGTTGGCCTGCTCATTGAACCCACCGGCGGCGAGAATGGCATCGGACATGCGACTGTTGTCGGTCAGTGGGTAGAGGCCCGGGTATTTCACTTCCCCCCTGACCTCCATGATCTTGACCGGCTGCCCCTGAGTCGACTGCGCTTTCAGGCGTTCGATGATTGGCGCCAACAAGGCTTGTCTGGAGTCAGCCACAACGGCATCTGTTGCCGTTTTATCGGAAAGTGAGGAGAGCTTGATCTGGCTATCGGTATTCAATTCATCACTTTTGACATTGGCGCCGGTGGATACATCTGTGCGCATCATGGCTGCGTTGCTCAATTCTTGCGATTTGGTTCCGAGGTCTTGTACTTTTGTATTAGTCGCCGCAGTCTCTCTGAGCCTGTCCGTGGCATCATTTCGGAACACCAGCACCTGATCCCGGGCCTGAAGCAGGACATCATCCTTGCCACCTGGGTGCTGCAGGGCATTGCCCAAATTGAATTGAATCACGCTGATATTACGCTGGGAGTCAATCTCTCTGACCACCAGAGCGTAACTCAAATCGGTAGCCGAAATGAGGTCTCGCCCAACACTCTGCAAAATAGTGCTGACCCGAGTACCGGGAGAGAAGCTGTAGACACCATCACGAACTACTGCACCTTTGACCACAATGGCCTGGCTATATTCGGTGCTGCTCGGTTTGACCGATATCTTGTCCCCGTCCCGAATACTGAAAAGGCGATCATGGGCGTTGGCCAGTGTCAGGTTGAACACCCTGAGACCGCTATCGGAGTGGCGCTCTACGGAGACTTCTTGCAACGCGGCGGCTTTGACGCCGCCAGCCAGTGCGAGTACATCCGCTAGCGGTGCCGAATTTCTCAGCTCGTAAATGGCGGGGCGTTTGACTAGCCCGTTGATGGCGACCTCACTGCCCTTGGCAGGAACAAACACTGTATCTCCGGCCTGCAAACGGATGTCTTGGCTGGTATCACCCCAGACAAGCATCTTGTAGAGATCCACATCGATGACTTTTTGCCCTGCGCGTTTCACCTGGATTTTTCGCAAGGAACCGACAGTGTCTATGCCACCTGCGGCCTGCAATACCTGAGTCACGGTCGCCATGCCACTGACATTGTAAGCACCTGGGCGGTAGGCGTCTCCCATGACAAACACCTGCATGGAACGCATTGAACCAAAGCTGATGAAGGAATTTACACCTATCATCTGCTCCTTGATCCTGGATTCAAGGTCACTTCTGAATTGCTGGAAGGTTAAGCCACTGGCGGAGATAGGGCCGAGACTGGGAAAATCAATAAAACCTTCCCGGCCGACACTCAAATCGTAAACCGCATTTTCTTTACCGTAGAGTTGAACATGAATTTCATCTCCAGGGCCAATAACATAGTCATCCGCAACTGGCATGTCGGTAATAGGAGCATCCAGGATGGGTTCACCGGCAAATACATTATACCCAAATGGTTGCAAATCCCCTGGTTGTGCCACTCCGGCAATGAGGGGGCGCTGGGATACCTGGCTATAATCCAGTTCACGTGGGGCGGCAACAGGAACCGATGGTGTGACAGGGGTAATGGCACTGGCACTGGCACTATTTAGCTGTTCAGTGGATATACCATACTGCTTTGCCAGAGCCTGCTGTTCTGCCGGTGGCAGACGCTTGAATTGCTCCATCATCTGCGGGCTTATCTGCGGTGCAGCGAATATATTCAAACTAATCGCAGCTAAAATCCATGGCGCTGTTATAACTTTCATTTTACGTAAAGCCTTGCAATGTGTTTGTTTTGACTACTACAAGTGATCGACATAAATTAAATCATGTTTACTCATGAATTAAGTGGATGATCTTTTTATGTGATATTCCCTGTAAAGGATTGGGCTCCATCATTGCAATATCTGTGAATGATCTCTTGTGTTTTATCGTTGGCAGTTAATTTAACTGCTCACTGACTCGTGTACTGTGCAATCAGTACAGGTCGTGACCATCATATATTGGCGACATAAGGGCATCACACAAACAGCATCAAATTGCTGCTCTGTCACAGTATTGCGAAGTTACTCAATGAGGGGCTCATCGTGGTGCCCATGTGGACTGGAGGTAAAACAGACATAGCTACCGCATCCGAATGACATATCGGCATTAAATGTAATTTTTTTGTTATGAAAAATGCTCAACAGACAGATCGTGTCGCATCTGATGGGGCGAAAAAGATGAATTATTGATGGTTTTAGTAATTATGTTGCCATTTGAATTCAGTGACGGAATCTATCAAAGGTGTATTTTTTTGCAACATATATCAGACAATTCTCAGTCTGAATGTCGGGTGATTCTCAATCTCTGATGTTCTGAGTGCAAAATGCCGCCGAGTGTATCGTTTTTGTTTCTTTACTGTTTGTTTTTTGTTTTTTTGTTTTTCTATGTCAGGGGTTAAATGGAAACATTGCTTCGAAAGTTGACTTCTAATTAATTTTGCTTTATCCGGTCAGGGGCTCATCCCTGAATCCGCCTGAGCTAGGCTTCACTTATGAACCTAATGGTGAGAATGAAGAGGGGGATTGGCGATGAAACGACTGATGATGGTCCTGGTGTGCATGCTGGGGCTGGTGGCGTGCAGCTCTCAATACATCATGAGCACCCGGGACGGGAAGATGATTACCACCGACAGCAAGCCCAAGCTGGATGAGGACACGGGCATGTACCGCTACTACGACGAAGAGGGGCGGGAGATGTTGATCAACAAGGATGACATCACCCAGATCATGGAGCGCTGAGGCGCACGACGAGTAGGGCTGCCCGCAGGCAGCCCTTCTGACGTCGGCGAGGCAACGCCGATCTTAGCCCGTCAGTTCCCCCACCTGGCGGTTCACCTGACCGGCAAACAGTTGGTGGAAGCGGGAGTCCGGATTGGCCAGCAGGCTGACCGGGGATCCCTGCTCCACTACTGTGCCAGCCTCCATCACCACCACCTTGTCCACCGACAAGAGCGGCTCCAGATGGTGGGCTATCACCAGATAGCTGGCCTCGGGCCGGTAGCGATAGAGCAGCTCGGCCATCTTGCGCATGCCGCCGTGGCTGAGATCCGAGGTCGCCTCGTCCAGCACTATGAGGGGGCGGCGCGACAGCAGGATGCGGGCGATCACCAGCAGTTGGGTCTCACCGGCGGAGAGTTGCAGCCTGTCGAGATCCTCATCCAGCCGGCCGGCGCAGCGCTCGGCCAGACCCACCCGGGCCAGCGCCTGCTCCAGCACGGCGTCGTTCTGTTCGCTCAGGGGGGCGAGATTGGCGCGCAGGGTGCCGAAGAAGGTGAGGGGGATCTGGGAGACGGTGTCGTACAGATTGCGCACCGCCTCCGGTGCCAGGGCAGAGAGCGGCTGATCGCCGTAGTAAATCTCTCCCTGGGAGGCCGGAT
>RCUQ01001009.1_pt1 | contig 11456 bp, 11 predicted proteins | sample 2166351 | NCBI WGS metagenome assembly RCUQ01 (sample SAMN09932597, study PRJNA488358) | compost metagenome | feature: garden; material: soil; isolation source: compost soil in acetonitrile-enriched culture | place: Germany: Experimental Botanical Garden Goettingen | collected 2016-01-27
GACTAATGGTTCCGTGTTGTTCAGAAAAATAGCCTGATTTTTTATTACGGATTTTAAGCTCGAAACCTTTATGCAAGCACGAATCATGACTGATCAACTTAAAATAAAGGTCAGTTGAAAGAATTATAGTATAATAATTCACTGCTTGATCAACGGGTAGCGTAACTTTAAATCCGGGTGTATACATCAATGAGTGTGTTCCTGAAGCTATTTTCATTTGGTAATCCGAATCCTCGACAGCTCCAATTGTATTGCCTTCGTAAACAAAATCCATTACAATACAATCACCGATTATTTCATAGGTATCGATTACAGCTTCAGAAAAACACATGTAGGTATCTAAAATAATTAGTCCGTCTGTAACCAGCTGCTTGCTCCTGAACTCCTTCAAAACTGCATGCTCCAAGCACACTTCTACTTCTTGTAAAACACTGTTTACATTATAGTTATCTGGCACTGTTTTATTGCATACCGGCTGATCAAGAATATCAATTTTAGAAACTACCTGCATATATAATCCGTTTTTGTAAAGAAATAATCCGTTTTTCAATAACGCCCTATGGCTGGCCGTCCTACTTTTGCATTCAAAGTTATTTATAATTAGTCTAAAGAAAATATGATAAAACACATTACTCTCTTACTCCTTGCAGTATTATTACTGCAAACAGCGTGGGCCCAATCCACAAACACCTCATTATTAAGAGGTAAAATATCAGGAGATGCTTCAAATAAAGTAGACGTGGCAACTGTAACAATTATAGGAACAAAGTATAAAGCAGTTACCGATGCCGAAGGTTTCTTCGAAATAAAGAATATCCAATCGGGAAATTATACTATTCATATCTCAGCCTTGGGATTTGAACCGTTAAAAGAAAGTATTACCGTTTCAGATAAAGAAACGACTGAAATAAGCTTCACGCTGAAAACAGCTAAAGGCACATTAAATGAAGTTGAAGTATTCGGCATGCGCGACAAACAACCTGAAAAACTGGATGCGATTACTCGTTTACCCTTAAAACCAAAGGATCAAATCCAGTCGATTTCAGTTATTTCTGATAAACTGATTACCCAACAAGGAAACCTGACCGTGATTGATGCTACACGCAACGTAGCCGGTGTTTACACGTATTCACGTTATGGCAATAGTTCTGAAAGCATTTCGTCAAGAGGTTTCCGTGGTATTCCGATCTATAAAAATGGTGTAAGAATGCATTCTGATTTCCGTGGGTTCGGTTTTATTTCAGATATGGGAACTGTTGAAAGTATTCAGGTATTGAAAGGTTCAGCAGCCGTTACAATGGGTGCCGCTACTGACTTAGGTAGTCCAGGTGGGTTGATTAACGTGGTGACCAAAACACCTAAGTTTACCAATAACGGTGTGGTTTCTTTACGTGCTGGAGGTTTCTCTCAATTCCGCCCTACTTTTGATATTCAGGGGTTATTAAACAAAGAGCAAACTTTGGCATTCCGCTTAAACGGTGGTTACGAGAACTCAAGAACCTTTCATAACATTGAGGGTATTGGAACCGAAAAGCTATTCATTAACCCATCATTGGAATGGCGACCTGACTCTAAAACAGCCATCACTTTCGAACTAGATTACCTTGACGATAGTCGTTCCTTAGATGTAGGAACCGTAAATATCGACCCAAAAAATATAAGCAATCGTATTTTAGAAATGCCTAAGGATAAGTTCCTAGGTTTTGATACCGACAGACAATTGGCAACTAACACCAATGTTACAGCCCGTTTTAGAAGAGATATTACCGACAATTTATACGTAAGAGGTGCTTTCTATCGCTCTAATTACGATACTGAAGGTTATATGGCCGGATTGAAAGCGGTTAAAACGAATGTAGAAAAAGATATCAATGTTGATCAATTAAACGTTTACAGTCGATCAATTGGCAGCCGTGGCGGTCACCTGGAAAAAAACAATGTATTGCAGTTTGATTTGATTGGAAAAGATATTCAGACAGGTAAGATCAAACATACGTTTCAGGCTGGTTTAGATTACCGAACTTCCTATGTAAAAGACCTTTCTTATGCATCAATTGTGGTGGATACGATTGATGTTTTTCAATCGGTGTCTAACAAATTAAAAAATGGCGTTCCGAGTAATTTCACTAAAACCGGAGAAACCGAATCGAATAACAGAAGTGCGGGATTCACAATTCAGGATGTTGTTCAGTTAACTGCGTGGGCGCGTGTTTACGGCTCGATCCGTTTCAGCACGACTGAAAGTAGTAACCCTGCGGGAACAACTGTGGTACGAGAAAGCTATTGGAACCCACTGGGCGGTGTGATGTTCAGCATCAACAAAAATATTAACCTGTTCGGTTCTTATACTAATAGTACAAATCCAAGAACTGCTCAATATTTAGATATTAACGGCGATCCGTTAGGTAATGAGCGAATTGACCAATTTGAAGCAGGTTTAAAAACGGAATGGTTCAACGAGCGTTTGCGTTTCAACTTCACAGCTTATAAGATCAACAACAAAAATCAAAATATCAGAGCGGCAGTATTAAATCCTGCGACTGGCTTTATTGAGTTACAGAATTATTATTTCAAGGGTGGAAATGATGAGCGGACTGGTATCGAAACTGAAATCACCGGACGTATTTTACCAAACTTAGAAGTAATTGCCGGTTACGCTTATATCAACGCCAAATATAAAGAGCACACGACTTTTGTACCTGGCTCGGCTCCAAATAATACGCCTAAACATACCTTTAATGCGTGGGGTAGCTACACCATTGATCGCGGACCATTAAAGAGTTTAAACTTCAGCGCAGGTATTTATTACTTAGGTGATCGTCCTTACAACGATTGGACTCAAGCCAATGCTAAGTTCCACGGTATAACTCCAAACCAAGAGCCTTGGAATAATAAGGCTTACACGGTGGTAAATGTTCAGTTGGGTTACGAGTTCACTAAAAACTGGAGTTCAAGGGTATTTGTAAACAATGTGTTTGATGCAATTGGTTACGATGCTTACCGTACCAGCTACATCGACAGAATTGACCCTAGAAATGTTTCGGTTTCGGTTTCTTATCGTTTCTAACAATCAAAAAGACTTTTAAGCACTAATTAACATATAGTTTTCGTAAGTCGTGAACGGTCTTTTAATCAAGACCGTTCTTTTACGTTTTATAAAATCTATTCACTATTGATAATGAAATACACTTTTAAGAAGTTTATTAACGATGTTCATCTCTGGCTCGGCATTGCCAGCGGATTGATCTTATTTGTTGTTTGTTTAACCGGAACGATTTACACGTTTGAAGCTGAAGTTGATGAATTTTTCAACGCTGAAAAGTTTGAAGCAGCTTATACCTACGGAGCAAAACCTTTACCTGCGGAAGAACTTGTTTCGATTCTGACGGCAAAGCATGAAGGTAAACTCACTGCTATTAATATTCCTGAGGATAAAACCAGAACCTACACAATTAGCTTAAAAAAGTCAGAAAAAGAACGTCGTGGAACACCTTATTACATTGATCAGTATACAGGTGAAATAAAAGGAACAGCGAAAAGTAAAACAGGTGATTTTTTCTTGGTTGTCATGCGCATGCATCGCTGGTTGCTGTTGGATGACAGTGGAGGCCGGATTATCGTGGGAGTTTCAACCATTATTTTTGTTGTGCTGGTTATTTCAGGTTTAGTACTTTGGTGGCCATCTAAACTTCGCTTATGGAAACAAGGTCTGAAGATAAAAATGAGCGGTAATTGGAAACGGACCAATCACGATCTGCATAATACGTTGGGGTTCTATTCATTTATCCTATTGTTGATCATGTCGCTCACCGGACTTTGTTGGTCGTTCGACTGGTATAGAAATGGGTTGAGTACTGTGCTGGGTGATGAAATATTTAAAGGTCGAAAAGAAAAGCCAATGATCTCTATTGCCCCATCTCCCGATGCTAAAATTATAACCGTTGAAAAGATCATCGCAGCCACTGATAAAGAACTTCCCTATAAAGCCGATTATCAGATTTCTTTCACCAAAGATTCAGCTGCTATTGTAGTTTATAAAACCAAAATGGGATTTTTCGCGCTGGCTGCCTCGGATAAAATTCAGCTGGATAAATACAATGGGAAAACTTTAAAAGTGGAACGCTTTGAGGACAAAAAATTCAATGAGCAAATAGCTGCCTCGATCCGTCCGCTACATACAGGTGAGATATTCGGGACGTTTTCGAAAATATTGTATTTTATTTCTTGTTTAATTGCTACCAGTTTGCCTATTACGGGTACTATTATCTGGTTAAATAAACTGAAGAAGAAACCGGCGAAAACAGCAAAGAAAACAGTGGTAAGTGTGGAGGGCTAATGAGGTGAATCACCCCTAGCCCCTAAAGGGGAATAACTTAGAAACTGCCAATAATTTAAGTCCTCTAAAGGGATTAATAAAGACGGGCCTTGGAACAAAATTCCAAGACTCGTCCTTATTAGTTAAATCAATATCTATTTCAGAAACTGAATCGTCAGTGGATATTTGTAAAATTCTCCATTAGCCGCCTTTACAGCCCCTATTATTGGAAAAATTACAGTAAGTAAGGCAATTACAAATAAGAAACCGATTCCAATCAATAAAATAATCAGAATGGAAGAAATGATCGCATAAATAGCAAAGCTGATCTGAAAATTCATAATTTCCTTTCCATGATCTTCCAAACCAATAATCTCATCTTTCTTCATTTGCCATAGTAAAAGAGGTGCTAGTAATCCTCCAAATGGAAATACAAAATGAGCTAACTGACTTAAGTGAGTTAACATCAGAAATTGGTTATCAGTCTTTTGCATAGTTTATGTTTTTTTTAGCTTATAGCTATTAGGTATTAGCATTGATATTTTTAGCAACTTGTTCATACCAAAAGCTAATAGATAATAGATAACTGCTAATAGATAGCTATTGATCCATTTCCAAATAATCAATGATCAGTTTAGCAGTTCGTTCTGAAGCTCCGGGTTCCCCCATTAAGCTATGAAGTTCTGCATAATTTTGCAACATTTTACTTCTATAAGTAACATCGTTTAAAATTAAATCCAATTCAGCGTTTAAAGCCTTCTCATTACAATCATCCTGGATCAATTCTTTAACCACTGTTTTTTCTGCAATAAGGTTTACCAAGGAGATATACTTGATTTTCACCAGCAATTTAGCAATGGCAATACTTAAGGGATTACCTTTATACACCACCACTTGAGGAACATTTAACAAGGCCGTTTCTAACGTTGCGGTTCCGGAAGCAACAATGGCAGCTTCTGAATTTTTAAGCAAGTCATATGTTTGGTTAAAAACAACAGGAACGTTGGCTCCATGCTTATACTGATCATAATAATCAACAGTAAATGTTGGTGCCCCTGCAATTACAAATTGGTTCTCCGGAAAATGATCGATCATTTTTATCATTTCCGGCAACAAACGTTCAATCTCTTGTTTACGACTACCCGGCAATAATGCAACTATCGGACGGTCGTCAAGGTTGTTCTGTGATTTAAAGTCCGTATTAAATGAATAATTTGAAATAGCATCCAATAGTGGGTTTCCAACATAATCTACCTTCATCCCCCATTTGTCGTAAAAGGATACTTCAAATGGTAAAATGCAAAACATGTGATCAACTACTTTCTTGATTTTCAGTACTCGTTTTTGATTCCATGCCCACACTTTAGGTGAGATGTAATAATATACTTTAATACCATTCCGTTTTGCAAACTCCGCTATTTTAAGGTTAAATCCCGGAAAGTCTACTAAAATCAATGCATCCGGACGGTTTTCCAACAGGTCATGTTTACAATCCGAAAGATTGCTTAAAATTTTGCGAAGGTTAACAACCACTTCCACAAAACCCATGAATGCCATTTCCTTATAATGCTTGCGAATATTCTCGCTTTCATGTAACATTAGATCACCACCCCAAAACCTGAATTCAGCATTTGAATCATCATCTTTTAATGCTTTCATTAGGTTAGAGCCATGCAAATCACCGGAAGCCTCTCCAGCTATGATATAGTATTTCATTCGAACAAAATGAATTGATTCAGCATCAAAAGAGATGCTGAAGATTGATTATTCTTTTCCTTAGACAGCTGTTTTATTTCTTGATAAAAAACACTGCTAACACCACAATAAAGGATACAAGGAAAACTCCCTTTCCAGTATTATTTATTTCCTTTTTAAAGTAATAACGAACAAGAAAGAGATTTACTATAAGTCCCAACAAGTATACTTTTGAATCGCTAAGTCCCATTTTGTCGCCAAGACGAAAACTCTCTACTAAAACACAGGTGATAGCAGGCGAAATAATGCCTAAAAATACGCCTAACAAGAAGCTATCTTTCTTAAAAATCCCCGAAGGTTTATGATCTGAAGGCAATTGAATATTCTCACTCATACTAACAATCTAATTCTTATAAGTTAAAATTCCAATTTTTTAATGTAGGAATTGCATTGTATGATGTGAAGTCAAAATGCACAGGCACTACTGAAGCATAACCTTCATTTAGCGCATACTCGTCGGTATCTTCTCCCTTATCATTCAACAGGAATTTACCTGTGAGCCAGAAATATGGACGGCCGTGCGGATCTACTCGTTCATCAAACTCTTCGCTCCACTTAGCAATTGCCTGACGACAAACCTTTAGCCCTTTAATCTTGTGACCTACCGGGAAGTTAACATTTAACAAGGTACCCAAAGGCAAACCATTTGCCAGTACTTCTTTAGCAATAGCGCTTACAAATGGACGCGTAGCACTAAAATCTGCATCTTGCTTGAAGTCACCCAATGAAAATCCTACCGACGGAATTCCTTCAATGGCCCCCTCCATCGCAGCCGACATGGTTCCTGAGTAAATAACGTTTATTGATGAGTTAAAACCGTGATTAATGCCCGAAACCAGTAGGTCTGGTTTTTTATGCAGCACTTTGTTAACAGCGAGTTTCACGCAATCTACCGGCGTTCCGGAACATTGATACATTTCTACTCCATCATAAACATCCACTTTATCTAAGCGAAGTGGCTTGGCAATGGTTACTGCATGCCCCATCCCCGACTGAGGACTATCAGGAGCTACTACTACAATGTCTCCCAATTCACCCATCAATTCAATCAGCACTTTTATACCCGGTGCTGTAATTCCATCATCATTTGTTATTAATATAGAGGGTCTGTGCTTGGTCATTCTTTTCTTTTTAATGTCACGAAAATAAGGATAATTGGATTGTTATAGCTGACAAAAAACAATAACGAAACAATTCCGTTTTGTCTCGCTAAAACAAATTAGTAAACATAGAAAAGGGCTCTACGGAGCCCTAATAAACCAAGAGTATAATTATAAAGAATGTTCTTTTTAATTATCTAAATAATATAAGCTATTAAATGCTTCGTCCTCTGATAATATTTAATAATATAGCCACAACCGCTAATACTAGTAAAATATGAATCAAACCACCGGCCGAATAAACAAAGAATCCCAGTATCCACCCGATTACCAGAATTACTGCCACGAGATATAATAAACTGTTCATATATTTTGCTTTAAGTGAAATAAAATATCATTTCATATAATGAAATAATAATGCCATCTGTAAATATCTGTTATTTATAGCTTTTTAACCTGTTACCGCTCATGAGCAACTATAAACCACACTAATCATGAGAAATTTATTCCCCATTATTATTAAATGTAATTTAAATCGCCCTTAAACTCAGGGCAAGAGAATAGCTATAATCTAATCGATATTATAAAAAACTATTGTAAATAAGAAGAAAGTAATGAAGAGTAACGCTAATTAAGATTCTAGCATAAGCGATTTTTTCAGAAACGTATATAAATAATAAAGAAAAAGGAATTCCGTGGTTTTTGAAAAATAATCCAGTCTTATTTTGCTAAATTGTATTTCTTAATAACTGTAGTAACCTTCTTTTTCCAAGTTGCTGGTTGAGTTGAATAACCCGTTTTACTTATAGCATCCACCCACTTCGCATAGTTCTTACTTCCTTTCATTTTTTTATAGAACGATTTACGGGTGATAACTTTACAAAAGTCGATATACGAGGCATTAACTGTTGGATACTGTTTATACTTCGTATATATCCCTTTTTTTCTTAAATTATTCTTACCTGCAATGCCGAAGTGATTTTTCAGTAGCTTACTGTTACGATTCTGTCCTGACGAAGATTCCACAACTGCAACTCCCAAGATAACAGAAGAGGGAATTCCATATTTAACTGAAAGTGATCTGGCTGTGCTTTTGTACTTATTTATGTATGTCTTTTGTCCAAAACTTAGGGAACTAATGGATAAAAAAAGACATACAACTACAACTTTTAAAACTGTACTTCTCAAAATATTAGTTTATGGGAGATAGATGATTCAACCTGCACGATTTCACTCTACGTTGATTTTTCTTAAAAGAAAAAAATCTATCAGTTAGTATATTTTATTGCGCAAAGTTATTCAAACTTCCCTTAAAACAAACAACTTGTTCAATTTGTGACAATTACCGAATGGTTTTCCGTTTTGGAATAAAATTAACAACAGACGCAAAGGACATAAAAAAGGCAGCCAAATCAACGGCTGCCTTTTCGTATTTTATAAATGTGTATTACATGATAACACCTGCTTTTATTTCGTCTACTACTGCAGGGTCTAATAATGTTGAAGTATCACCCACGTTGGCTAGATCTCCTTCAGCAACCTTACGTAAGATTCGACGCATAATTTTGCCTGAACGAGTTTTAGGTAATCCACTTACAAATTGAATTTTATCAGGTTTTGCAATCGGGCCGATAATGCGCGAAACTGTCATCAAAATATCCTGTTTCATCAGGTTAGGATCTGCCGGTGATTTTTCAGTGATAACATAAGCATAAATACCTTGTCCTTTGATATCATGAGGGAAACCTACAACCGCCGATTCAACAACACCTGTATGCATATTAATTGCATTTTCAACTTCTGCAGTACCAATACGGTGACCAGAAACGTTAATTACATCGTCTACACGGCCGGTGATTCTGTAATAACCGTCTTTATCACGTAAACATCCGTCGCCTGTAAAATACATATTATCATAGGTTGCGAAATAGGTCTTACGGCAACGCTCATGATCTCCATAAGTGGTACGGATCATACCTGGCCAAGGGAATTTAATACATAAATTTCCTGAAACCCCGTTTCCTTCAATGATGGCACCTTTTTCATCTACCAAGCATGGTTGAACGCCCGGTAAAGGCAAGGTTGCATACCCAGGTTTTAATGGAGTTATATTGGCAATCGGCGAAATTAAAATACCGCCGGTTTCTGTTTGCCACCAGGTATCAACAATCGGACAACGACCTTTGCCAATATGTTCGTGGAACCAGTGCCATGCCTCTTCGTTGATTGGCTCACCTACCGAACCTAATTTTGTTAATGAAGAAAGGTCTTTTTTCTCCACATATTTAAGTCCTGAAGCCATTAATGAACGAATAGCCGTTGGAGCTGTGTACAAAGTAGTTACACGGTGTTTCTGAACAATGTCCCAGAAACGTCCCGGATCTGGCCAGGTTGGTATGCCTTCAAACATTACCGAAGTAGCACCCGACAATAACGGACCATATACAATATAAGAGTGGCCTGTTATCCAGCCAATATCGGCAGTACAGAAAAATATTTCGGGCTGCTCATACTGGAATACATTTTCAAATGTATACTGGGCAAATACCATATATCCGCCACACGTATGAAGAACACCTTTAGGCTTTCCTGTTGACCCTGATGTATATAATATAAATAAGGTATCCTCTGCATCCATTGGTTCTGCAGGACAATCAGCACCTACAGTAGCCTGTTCTTCCTCCCACCAATAATCGCGCCCACGAAGCATGTAAACCGGCGTTTTAGTTTTAGTGAAAACGATTACCTTTTTAACAGAAGGGCAAAGTTCCAAGGCATCATCCATTACAGATTTTAATGGAATCTCTTTATTACCACGAACTCCTCCATCTGCAGTAATGACCAAAGAAGACTGTGCATCCTGAATACGATCGGCAATTGAATGAGCAGAAAATCCACCGAATACAACAGAGTGAATTGCTCCAATACGCGCACATGCTAAAACAGCAATAGCTAATTCGGGGATCATTGGCATATAAATACAAATGCGATCCCCCTTTTTAGCTCCATGCTTTTTTAAAACGTTGGCAAAACGGCAAACTTTCTCATGAAGCTCACGGTAAGTATATTTTATTGTTGGATCATTCGGATTATTAGGCTCCCAGATATAAGCTATCGTGTTCGCATTTTTTTCCAAATGACGATCCAGACAGTTCTCAGTAATATTTAGTTTGCCACCCACAAACCATTTAACATTTGGCTCGGTAAAGTTCCAGTCCAGAACTTTATCCCATTTTTTTTGCCAGCGAAAAGTTCCGGCAATATCCGCCCAAAAACCTTCAGGATCATCCACACTTCGCTTGTAAATTTCCTGGTATTCTTCAAACGAATTGATTTTAAAGCTACTCATAAAAACAGAAATTAGGTTGTGATTTTTCTAATCTTCACAATATTATTTTACGACAATAAAAGTATACGCAATAATATATTATCAATTCCTAAAAGTAAAAAGAAATTCCATTTATATTTAAACTCCATATTAAAGTTACCTATAAAATGGTTGTGTATCTTATTATAAATATAGCTAAACCTTGCCTGTTCAGGAATTGGCACATTTCAAAAAATGGGTTTGACTGTAAGTGAAAGATTTGTATCTTTGCCCTTTCAAAAAAGGGGCTGAATCGGTTTTTATGGAGGCACAGGATGATTTCAACTAATAATTGAAATTCATTTTGTTGTTTTGATAAATAATTCCGATATTTGCAACCCATTTAATAAAAGACTAATAATTAGCATAATAATACTTTAGAGCAATGTCGAGAGTTTGTGATTTAACCGGAAAAAGCGCCATGAACGGTCACAACGTTTCTAACTCAAACGTTAAAACCAAGCGCAAATTCTATCCTAACCTTCAGTTGAAGAAATTTTATATTCCAGAAGAAGATCGTTGGATTACCTTGAAAGTGTCAACTTCTGCAATTAAAACTATTAACAAAAACGGAATTTCATCTTGTATTCAGAAATTCTTGAAAAAAGGTTACATATAAGATTTTAAAAGAATTTAGGCGATGGCTAAAAAAGGAAACAGAGTACAGGTTATTCTTGAGTGCACAGAGCACAAAGAAAGTGGTATGCCTGGTACTTCAAGATATATTACCACCAAGAACAAGAAAAACACAACTGAGCGTTTAGAATTGAAAAAATTCAATAACATCTTACGTCGTGTTACTGTTCACAAAGAAATTAAGTAATTTCAGTTAACGTTTTAAGGTTTTTGTTGTGATAACAAACTACCTGACAACAGATTACTAACAAAAAGAATTTAAAAAAATGGCTAAGAAAGTAGT
>RCUQ01001011.1_pt1 | contig 11417 bp, 10 predicted proteins | sample 2166351 | NCBI WGS metagenome assembly RCUQ01 (sample SAMN09932597, study PRJNA488358) | compost metagenome | feature: garden; material: soil; isolation source: compost soil in acetonitrile-enriched culture | place: Germany: Experimental Botanical Garden Goettingen | collected 2016-01-27
ATCCGCGCCGATGCTTCTTAGTTGTTCTTCGATATTAGCAGCCCCCCGGTCAATCCCCTTATACACAGGTAGGGGAACCGCGTCCAGATAAGCTTTCGCCTGCGCATAATCGCAGGAGAACACTTTTTTGATGAACACCAATGTTTTTATTTTATCGGTGCCTGGTCCGGTGATGAAGACTTTGTAATAAGCGTATTGTTCGTCTTCACCTATTTCCCAATCTTCATCTTCGATACCGCGGGGCCTCAGGACGCTGTGCAGAAACTCAGCAAGATTGTCGTGGGCAATAGAGAAATCCCAGGTCCCCGCCCCATGCGGCGCCGTATAAACAACCGTATCCCCTCTGGAAAGATCAATACAATACGGATCGCCTTCATCTGTAGCTATGACCAGATAATCACTCGGCCAATCTGTGATGGGTTCATCCATAACAGGATTATAATTGTAGCCTGATTGGCCCCCGATCAAGTCCTTGGCGCCATAAATTTGTAGATTGATATATTCATCTGTGCTCCAGGAGACCGATTCAGGTACATAGTGCTTCAAGAAGTGCAAGTATTCATCAGGCAGGGTCCACTGGCCGGAGACACTTTGTATCACCTGCTCATCCGCTTTGGCTGTTAGCCGCATAGGATACTTGTTATAGTAATCGGGATCTTGTTCCCTTGTTCGTTCCAAAGCCGATTGCATCTTCTCCAGCACCGCATCGATATCTTGATATGTATTGCTCATTAAGATCACCACTTTGATTGTATTAGAAATCCTCGCATTCATAGAAGCCCTGCCGCTGGATCCTCAAGGTAACTTGAGCAATTCCTTCACGCTTCAGTTCAAATCCCTTCTTTGATCCATAACTCGTCCCGGGCTTCACTGAGCGCGAAGCCCAGCAGGTTTCTCCCCCGCCACTTGACGGGATTCTCCACGTCTGGATTGGACTGGCCGATTCCTATCCCCCAAATTCGGTCCCGCGGGCTAGCTTCAACCAAAATGCGGTTCTTCGTCGACCTTAGATAGTCGCCAAGCTCCGTATTCTGCGAGAATTTGGCCAGACTGCCTCTTTTGACGATACCGTAGCATTCCTTGTCCCAGATATCCTTGTCAAAGTTTCGGACCGCACGCCCGTAGGCCTTCATCTCTTTGGGATTCCTGGACCTCAGAATTGCTTCAAGATTTTCCTTATCCCCGAACAGTCGGGCTTTCTCCGCCATCATGAACTGCTCAGCACAGGAGTACTTTGTACCGTCAACCTCAAAGGGACTCATCCACCACTGACTGAAGCAGCTCTTGTCGACGCCTCCGTCCTTCGGCGGGGTATGACCCCAAAAGAACACAAACTTGAATCTTTTTCCTGAATTATAGGCTCTTCGTAACTCCTCAATATTGTATATCATTAGATTTCCTCCAAATTTCTCCGATACAAACGGGATGGCCGGTGCCCCGCATTTTCAGTGTAGTGGTCTGTTTCGGTCACCAAATCCGTCACCTTACGGCGGAACGCGGCCTTCAGCAGCTCTTTATCCAAGATCACCTCGTACACCTGCTGCAGCTCCGTCAAGGTGAACAGATTCGGCATCAAGTGCAGCGCAATGTCGGTGTAATTCACTTTTCCACGCAGGCGCTCGATGGCATAGGCTATAATTTTGGCATGGTCAAAAGCAAGTCCCTCATTAGACACGATTGCGTATGCCGTGCCCGTCAGGGTAGACCCCACCGTCACCTCCCGCTCAACAACCGCCGTGAACTCTTCTTCTCCGGCACCTAGCTTGAGTTCGTACTCCCGGGTCTTAATGTATCCGTCACTTGTCATCTCCTTCCGCTCCCGTATAAGCCGGTAGGTTACCTTGAACCAGGCAGCCTCGGCAGCATCGTCTCCCGCCTGCAGCTGCACTTGGTCGCTATTGATCAGGGCCATATAGCTACAGCTCATCACCCAGGTGCGGGGGTCGCGCCCAATATCGCTGAACGTATACAGCTGCTCCAAATAAACGTCAGTCACGCCGGTCTCCTCGTGCAGCTCCCTCGCCGCGGCCTGCTCCGTCGTCTCATCGGACCGGACGAAGCCCCCAGGCAGCGCCCATTTGCCCAAGAAGGGATGCCCTCCCCGGCGAATGAGCAGAACGCGCAGCTCCTTATCCGGAAGCTTGCGATAATTGTCCTCCTCTGCATCCGTAACAGTGAAGATCACCATGTCCGCCGCCACCGACGGCCGCTCGTAATCCCCCGCCCGATACTGCTCCATGAATTCGCGTTCCGTAAGTCCGTCGCGATCCAATATGTCCATCAAAATTGCCTCCTTGATACTGTTCTTAATTGTTGAGTTCAACGAAATAAATATCGTAGGGCACATGCTATTTCGAATAAATTGCAGCCACCCATATAATTCTTTATTTCGAACCCTCTCGGCTCATCGAGCTTTTGGAAGGGCGATTTCCAACTACTTCCTATTAATATTTTGATAATAACATATTATTACTATCAAAAACAAGGCTAAATCAATATACCCATGTCTTAAACGTTATGTCCTTGTATAACCACAAAAAAATGCACCCCCTAGATATCATCGGCTATACCCTAGGGGTGTCCAATGTCTATACTAAGTGGTGCACTTTAAAGTCTGACAAGTAGATCTGATTCTATTGAAATTACTTTATAAAGTTAGGCGAATAAACGAGCTGCGTTCTTCTGTTCATATGCAGTAATCTCGTCCTCATGCTTAAGTGTAAGACCGATATCGTCCAGTCCTTGAAGAAGGAACTGACGGCGGTGCTCGTCAAGGTCAAAGTTGATCACAAGACCGTAATCATCGGTAAGGGTTTTGTTCTCAAGATCGACATTTAATTTGTAGCCATCATGAGCAGCCGTACGCTGGAACAAATCTTCAACCTGCTCCTCGGAGAGGACAATAGGCAGAATTCCATTCTTGAAGCAGTTATTATAGAAAATATCTGCAAAAGAAGGCGCGATCACACAGCGGAAGCCGTAGTCCATAATGGCCCAAGGCGCATGCTCACGGGAGGAGCCACAGCCAAAGTTAACGCGAGAGATAAGAACGGAAGCTCCCTCATAGCGTGGTTTGTTCAGTTCAAAATTAGGATTCACATTGCCTTCTTCATCAAAACGCCATTCGAAGAAAAGAAATTGTCCGAATCCAGTACGTTCAATACGCTTAAGAAATTGTTTAGGAATAATAGCATCTGTATCTACATTGACGCGGTCTACAGGACCCACGATACCGGTTAATTTAGTGAATGCTTGCATAGTTATTGTCTCCCCTCTATTTAGCTACCCGATCTTAGCTGACAACTTCAGTTTTGAAGTTCCAATCACGAACATCTACAAAGCGTCCTTCAACTGCCGCTGCCGCTGCCATAGCCGGGGAGACCAGATGAGTACGTCCTCCGCGTCCTTGACGACCTTCAAAGTTACGGTTGGAAGTTGAAGCGCAGCGTTGTCCTGGCTGCAGAACGTCAGGGTTCATCGCAAGACACATACTGCACCCTGCTTCACGCCATTCAAATCCAGCCTCAGTAAAGACCTTATCCAGTCCTTCTTCTTCTGCCTGAATCTTAACTCGGCCAGAACCAGGTACGACAATAGCTGTCACTTTATCCGATACTTTATGACCTTTAGCAACTGCAGCTGCAGCGCGAAGATCTTCAATACGTCCGTTCGTACATGAACCGATGAACACATAATCGATTTCAATCTCCGAGATTGGAGTACCTGGGGTAAGACCCATATATTCTAGAGCTTTCTCAGCCGCTTTACGTTCGTTCTCAGTCTCGAAATCAGCAGGATTCGGCACAGTCGCACTAATGTTGGTACCCATACCCGGGCTTGTTCCCCAGGTTACTTGTGGAATCAGGGAATCTACATCGAACTCAACGACACGGTCATATTGAGCGCCTTCATCAGATGTAAGCTCCTTCCAGCGGGCAACCGCTTCATCGAAAGCAGCTCCTTGTGGTACATACTGACGTCCACGAAGGTATTCAAATGTAGTTTCATCCGGTGCAATCAATCCCGCTCTCGCTCCACCTTCGATGGACATATTGCAGACCGTCATGCGCTCTTCCATGGACAACTCACGAATAGCTTCCCCTGTGTACTCGATAACATAACCTGTAGCAAAGTCAGTACCATACTTGGCAATAACCCCAAGAATAAGGTCCTTCGCAGTTACGCCTGGGTTGCGTTTACCCACGAAGCGCACTTCGAGCGTCTTCGCTTTAGCTTGCTGCAAGCACTGTGTGGCCATAACGTGTTCAACTTCACTTGTTCCGATACCGAAGGCCAGAGCACCGAATGCTCCGTGCGTGGAGGTATGGCTGTCACCGCACACGATAGTTTTACCCGGATGAGTAAGACCAAGTTCAGGACCCATAACGTGCACAACGCCCTGATCAATGGTATCAAGGTCGAACAAAGTCACTCCGAAGTCACGACAGTTCTGGGACAGCGTATCAATCTGCTGTTTGGAGATTGGATCAGTAATATTAAAGCGGTCCTTAGTAGGAACGTTATGGTCCATAGTAGCAAAAGTAAGCTCTGGTCTGCGTACCTTGCGTCCGCTTAAGCGAAGTCCTTCAAATGCCTGCGGAGACGTAACCTCATGAACTAGATGAAGGTCGATATATAGAATACTTGGCTTGCCTTCTTCCTGATGAATAACATGATTATCCCAAATTTTCTCATACATAGTTTTCTTTTGACTCATCATAATCACCTCTAAATTAGCAATAGTAGCGAACTTGGTGACGAAGCAGCTCGGAATAATAGGGCCAGCCGCTCCGTTCGTTAAATTTACTATAACACTTGTCATCTAATTGTTCCAAGATATGATATCTATAATTGCGATAGGTTTAACCTATAAGCCAAATACTTAGATAAATTTGGATAATATATAGAAATTATGAGCTGCTAGGTATACTAATCCTATATACGATATAATAGTCATAGGAATTACTTATAACTTGGTCACGAATGAGGGATAACATGGAATTTAGACAGCTTCAATATACACTTCAAATCGCCGAAGAACGTAACTTTTCAAGGGCTGCAGATAAGCTTCACATTGCCCAGCCTTCCCTTAGCCAGCAGCTGTCCAAGCTGGAGAAAGAGCTTGGCGTACTGCTGTTCCAGAGGAATACAAGTGCGGTCGAGCTTACCCATGCAGGTGAGAGTTTTATCACCCATGCACGAAAAATTGTGGACGCAGTGGAACAGCTTCGTCAGGAAATGGATGATATTTCTCAGCTACGCAAAGGACGAGTCGTCGTCGGAAGTATGCCGATTACCGGCTCGCACCTTCTGCCTTATGTACTTCCTGCTTTCAAGGAAGCTTATCCTGAAATTCAGATCACGTTACTCGAGGACACTTCACTAAATCTTGAGAAGCTGACTGCTGGGGGAGGCACGGACCTTAGTCTTCTCTCGCTTCCTTTGGAAGAAGCCTCTTTGACTTTCGAACCTATTGGTGAAGAACGCATCGACCTGGCTGTTCCTCCAAACCATCCCCTTGCCACTTTGCCGACTTTGAACAGTGCTGAGCAAATGAAGCTGCTGAGGGATGAGTCATTCATTGTACTCAAAAAAGGACAGGGCCTTCGAACCCTAACGATTGAGATGTGCCGGACTGCGGGATTTGAACCGAGTGTGGTGTTTGAAAGCAATAACATTGAGACCATTCAGTCGCTTGTCGCAGCAGGTATGGGCATTACCTTTGTTCCCCGCTTCATCGCCCGGGCAAAGCGCAGTGAACTGATACCGGTGTACATTCCGATTGAGAATCCTGTACCCAGCCGTACTCTCGTGATTGCTTACCGCAAGGGCCGCTATTTATCCAAAGCTGCAGAAGCTTTCATAGAAACGTTCAAAGACGTGCTGGAACAAAGAATGACTCCCGAGCTCTAGAGCCCGCGGAGTCATTCATTCTGAAATGCGATTCAATTAGATATAGAGGTTAGGACGGCGATCTTCAAATATAGGAATCCGCTTGCGGACTTCGTCCACGATGGACAGATCTATTTGACCTGTGACAATTTCTTCGCCTTCTCCACCCTCAGCAATAATTTCTCCCCAAGGATCGATGATCATGGAATGGCCGAAGAATGAATCCTTACCACTAACCCCAACCCGGTTGCAGGCTATGACGTACATTTGATTCTCGATGGCTCTTGCGGTCAGCAGAGTACGCCAGTGATGAAGCCTTGGATGCGGCCACTCTGCAGGAATGAAGAGTGCTTTTGCACCACTTAGAGCCAGTGATCTGGCAAGCTCCGGGAACCGAATATCATAACAGATAGAGCTGCCAGCGGTGATTCCTTCCAATTCAAAGGTTACCCTTTGTTCTCCGGATGCCAGATGCTTCTCTTCTTCCATCAGCCGGAACAAGTGAATCTTGGAATATTCCCCAACCAGTTCCCCCTGACGGTTGTAGATATACATCGTATTCCGCACGTGTCCCTCTGTCTTCTGAGCGACTGATCCGCCAACAATATGAACGCCGTACTCCCGCGCAAAATCCGAAAGCCAAGTTTTGGTCTCCAGCCCCTGCAGATCAGCTAAATCATTGATCTCCGTTAAGGCGTAGCCGGTATTCCACATTTCAGGAAGTACAATAACATCCGGTTTCGACTCAGCCTGGAGAGCTTGCTCCATCAGCTGCTTCAATCTGAACGCATTCACCTTGGGTTCACCAAGAACAATGTCAGACTGAATTAATGCAATATTCCACTTTTTTTGAGTAGAATCGGATTGATCAACGGACATAGGTCTCTACTCCCTTCCTTACAATTATGTATAATCATATCGCTTGAGCAGCTCAGAATGCAATCCTCATACAGTCTAATCCATTCTATACAGCTTGGTTAAATCGTGATAAATTATATGGACTATAGCCTAACAAGCAAGTTCATTTCTGTACTTGGAACGGAGTGTGTCATATATGAATAAACCTAAGCCTTCCCTTACAATAAATCCGGCGGATGTAATGAGCCGTCTTCCTAAGCAGTTCTTCGCCACGTTGGTGCAAAATGTAAACCGGGAAATTTCAGCCGGCCATGATGTCATTAATCTAGGGCAGGGAAATCCCGACAAGCCTACCCCTGATCATATTGTTCAAGCAGCTAAGGAAGCGGTAGCGAACCCGCTTTATCATAAGTACTCCCCCTTTACCGGGCATTCGTTCCTGAAAGAGGCTGTCTCGCAGCGTTATCTTGAAGACTATGGAGTTAAGCTTGATCCTGAGAAAGAGGTTGCCATTCTGTTCGGCGGCAAAACTGGACTTGTGCAGATCAGTCAGATTCTGCTCAACCCGGGAGATTTGTGTCTGGTTCCCGACCCGGGCTATCCCGATTACTGGTCAGGTGTAGCCCTGGCCGGTGCCGAGATGTCTTTCCTTCCCCTGCGGGAAGAGAACAACTTCCTGCCGGATTACGAGACCGTAACTGCCGAAGACAAGGCACGTGCGAAGCTGATGTTCCTGAATTATCCGAACAATCCAACCTCGGCAACGGCCCCGCTTACTTTTTATGAGGATACCGTGAACTTTGCAGCAGAGAACAATATTGTAGTTGCCAGTGACTTTGCTTATGGCGCTATCGGATTCGATGGCCATCGTCCCGTCAGCTTTCTGGAAGCCCCGGGTGCCAAAGAAGTGGGTATCGAATATTACACCCTCTCCAAAACTTATAACATGGCGGGTTGGCGTGTCGCTTTTGCGCTGGGTAACGAGAAAATCATCTCGCTCATTAATCAGCTGCAAGACCATATTTATGTTAGCTTGTTCGGCGCGGTTCAGGAGGCAGCCAAGGTGGCTCTGACTTCCAGCCAGCAAAATGTTACTGACCTCGTGGCTGTCTATGAATCCAGACGAAATGCCTTGTTCGGCGCGCTGGATGAGATTGGCTGGAAGGCACGCAAGCCGGGAGGTTCTTTCTTCGCGTGGCTTCCTGTGCCACAAGGGTACGATTCCGCCAGCTTCGCACAGCTCCTGCTTGAACAGGCTAAAGTGGCCGTAGCCCCTGGGGTTGGGTTTGGAAAGCACGGAGAAGGATTCGTCCGGGTAGGGCTGCTTAGCAGCGAAGATCGTCTGCGCGAAGCTGTGCACCGCATTGGCAGACTCTCGTTGTTCTAATCAGGTTCACCCTTTGCAAAGCCACTTTTCCCATGTTATTCTATCGATATAAAAATGAAACGTGATGACGGGACCAGTACGAAGAAACGCGGCGTATTCCAGAGAGTAAATTCCAAATGGCTGAGAGAATTTACCGTCCGCCCTTCAGAACCCTATCCCTGAACGGCTGGCTTAATCAAGCCGGACAGCTGCCCCTGTTAACAGGCTGTAAGTTGGATGAACCTGGGTTCATCAATAAAGGTGGTACCGCGGAAGTCAGAACTTTCGTCCTTTGCGCTGCAAAGGCGGAAGTTTTTTTATTTATATGGAATGAACTAAATAAGCAACCGTATGGATTCAGGCAACCGCTTGTTGCCCAGGTAATTAATTACGCAGTCTTTTTAGTTCAATCCATATAGGTAATAGCATTTAAGGAATCCAGAAATGAATGATCTAGTCATCAAGACTCGAACTAAATTATTGTAGGAGTGAATGTCATGCATCAACGTGTCGTTGTCAAAATAGGCAGCAGCTCGCTCACCTCACCAGAAGGCGGACTCAACCGGGAAGCGGTTCAATTCTTTGCGGCAGAGCTTTCGGGACTCCAGGAATCCGGTTATCAAGTTCTGCTTGTCACCTCCGGGGCTGTCGCGGCTGGATTTCGTGAAATCGGCTATGCCGAAAGACCGAAGCTGCTTCATGAGAAGCAGGCCGCAGCGGCGGTGGGTCAGGCTCTGCTGATGCAGTCGTACCGGGAAGCTTTTCAGTTGCATGGAATTCCGGCTGCTCAGGTACTCCTAACACGGACGGACTTTCTAAATAGGAAGCGGATGGGCAATGCCAGCATGGCGGTAGAAGAACTGCTGAGGCAAGGGGTGCTGCCGATCATCAATGAGAATGACACCGTCTCCATCGACGAGTTGAAATTCGGGGACAATGACACGCTCTCTGCACTTGTAGCTAACCTTCTGAAGGCTGATCACCTCGTCATTCTGACTGATACCGAAGGACTGTACACGAAGGACCCCCGGATCGACCCGGCGGCTACTCGAATTGAAAGAGTGAGCGAGTTCACGGATGAACTTTACTCTATTGCGGGAGGCTCCGGCTCCAAAGTCGGAACGGGAGGAATGCGTTCCAAGATTGATGCAGCCAAGATTGCCACACGCGGAGGTGTCCCTGTTTTTATCGGCAAAGGCGGCCTTCCGGGCGAGTTGTTACGCGCTGTACAGGGCAATGGCCGTGGAACATACTTCGACACCCTGCTGAGCTCCCTGCCGATGAAGAAGCAGTGGCTGGGGTTTCTCTCTACACCGCTCGGTACGCTCATCGTAGATGAAGGTGCGGAGACGGCCTTGATCTACGGCGGCCGCAGTCTCCTTCCCGTTGGTGTACGTGCGGCCCAGGGGAATTTTCATACTGGCGATGTGGTAGAAGTCGTTAATGAGAAGCGTGAAATATTGGGACGCGGGATTGTGAATTATGATGAAGCCCATCTGCTTGATGTGCTGGGACTCCCCAGCCAGGAAGTCATGAAGAAGATGGACGGAATCCACAGGTTAGAAGTGATTCACCGGGATGAATGGATTTCACTGAAATAAAAAATCTAAGGAGGCAATAACGATGAGTGAAGTTAGAAACAAAGCAGAGCTGGCCGGATCTGGGGCTATGATTTTGAGTCAATTAACGACGCAGCAAAAGAACGAGGCACTCCTGGCAGTAGCCGAAGCTCTAGTTACCGGGGCATCTGAGATCATTGAAGCCAACCATGAGGATTTGCAGCGCGGCCGGGATAACGGAACGCCTGAATCCCTACTCGACCGGTTAGCCCTCGACAACGGGCGCATCTCCGGCATTGCCGAAGGATTACGTCAGATTGTTCATCTCCCTGATCCGGTTGGCGAGACGCTGGAGACTATTGATCGCCCTAACGGTCTCCACATTGTGAAGAAACGTGTTCCACTTGGTGTCATCGGTATTATTTATGAGGCTCGGCCTAACGTTACTGTCGATGCCGTGGGTCTGTGCCTCAAGACAGGGAATGCTGTTGTTCTGCGCGGCGGCTCTGCTGCCCTCTCCTCGAACCGCAAAATGATTGAGCTGATCCATATCGCATTATCCGGCACAGCTATCCCACCGGATGCTGTACAGCTTATTGAAGACGCCAGCCGATCTTCTGTTGATGAGATGCTTAAGCTGAATGGCCTACTCGATGTTGTCATTCCACGCGGAGGAAGCTCATTAATTCAGAATGTAGTCCAAAATGCAACGGTTCCCGTGATCGAGACCGGCGCAGGAATCTGCCATACTTATCTGGACGCTTCGGCCGACCCGCAGATGGCTAAGGAAATTTCATTGAATGCCAAAGCTCAGCGCCCATCTGTATGCAACTCCATGGAGACTCTGCTTGTTCACGAGTCTTTCGCGGCTGCACATCTGAGTGACCTGGCTGAGGTCTTCAAGGAAGCTAAGGTTGAGCTTCGCGGCTGCCCGTTAACCCGGCAGCTCGTGCCGTGGGCCAAGGAAGCTACTGAGCAGGACTATGCTACAGAATATAACGATTATATTCTTAACATCAAAGTAGTACCTCATCTCGATGAGGCCCTGGGACACATCTCCAAATACGGCACCAAGCATTCTGAGTGTATCGTTACTGAGAATGAAGAGAATACTGTGCGCTTCCTGAATGAGGTCGATGCGGCTGCGGTCTATCATAATGCATCTACCCGTTTCACCGATGGATTCGAGTTCGGTTTCGGTGCCGAAATCGGGATCAGTACGCAGAAGCTTCATGCCCGTGGCCCAATGGGACTTCCAGCCCTTACTTCGAGTAAATACATTATTCAAGGCAATGGCCAAATTCGTAAATAATGGAGGAAAACATATCATGACCGATCTATCCAATCATTTATCCGAGTCCAGATCAGATCAGTTTGGCATCTGCTTTTATGGTGCTGGTTCTATGGCAGAGGCTATCGTTCGCGGTCTTATCAATAAAGCTGTTGCTAGGCCTGAGCAAATCTCCATGATCAACCGCAGCAGCCAGGAGCGGATTGAATTTCTGCACAGCACTTATGGGGTAAGCGTAGCCTCAGATGCGAAGAAAAAAGAGGATCTTCTACGGGGGGCCTCCATCCTGGTCCTTGCTATGAAGCCTAAGGATGCCGGCGAAGCACTCAAGGGGCTTGGCCCCCTCCTCCGTGAAGACCAGCTCATCATCTCTGTCATTGCAGGTCTTTCTATAAATACCATTCATGCCCTGCTGGGCCGCAAGCAGCCCGTTGCACGGACTATGCCTAAC
>RCUQ01001017.1_pt1 | contig 11371 bp, 8 predicted proteins | sample 2166351 | NCBI WGS metagenome assembly RCUQ01 (sample SAMN09932597, study PRJNA488358) | compost metagenome | feature: garden; material: soil; isolation source: compost soil in acetonitrile-enriched culture | place: Germany: Experimental Botanical Garden Goettingen | collected 2016-01-27
CTTTGGGCTGTGCCCCTTCCGGAACGTGGATGTGTATATTGGTTTCGTCGAAACGACCAATAGGAATATTATAAGTATCGCAATGGGCTTTCAGGTAAGACAGGGCAGTGGTGGCACTTTCCTTCATCACATTACCCAGGTTACCCGTCAGGGTAAGCATGCCTTTGCCTTTGCTCAATATGGTTTCGATAAAAAGGATATCGCCGCCCACGTAGGTCCAGGCCAGGCCCATCACAATGCCTGGTATATTTACACTGGCATAGAGGAAGAAATAACTGCTTTGAAGGAAATGTACTTTCATACATAAGTCTCAATCAAAATTAAATTAATCAATTTATAATCAACAATTTAACTCTTCAAAAAATACTAGCATAGGAATCAAATGTTAGATTAAAGCTCCATCCACTCCGCTTGGCGGGATGCATCTTAGTGTTTATATAATATCAAGTTTTTTGTCTCCCAATATAAGTTCATATTTGGTAATTCATCTATCCATTGTTAGAGTTCTTTATGAAAAGTCTTGTTTTAATGTGGTACTAAACACCAGGATCGATTGATAAACTGACTTGTTTAACTGATCCTACATTTTAGGACGTTTACGAGATTTCGGAATATTCTTGCCTTGTAACTTTATAAACATATAGTCAGGCTTATGTTGTGATTTTTGTAGGTTTTCATCATCTGCAGATACCTCTTTAATTAAGCAATTTTGGTTAAGTCTCCTTCGAAGTGGTTCGATGTTTGTTCACTACACACCACAGAAAATAATAAAAAAGGCTTTCAAGTAACACACTTGAAAGCCTTTTTTATTGGGTCGAATAATTGCAGCTGATGTTTGATGAAATGCAGTGTTGAACGCTATATTTCAAGCTATTACAATGCGGGGGAAGTCTTAAGGGCTAATAAGTAATGGAGTTAAAAAAATAAGCTCCCCATGCCAGTGACATGGGGAGCTTATTTTCTATCGTTTCTTTCCTCGCGATTTTGGCTTACCGTATTTAGCCATCATCTTATCTTTATGGCTTATGCGTTTGGTTGGTTGTCTGCTGTTTTTAGCCGATTTTTCATGGAAGGATGCACCTACATTTTCACGCTTAGGTATTTTTATTTTCACCTCTTTCACGATAACTTTCGGAATTTCATCTTCTGTTAGTTCCGTAGATATTTCCAAATGATCGGGTAGTACTCGCATTGGGATTTCATATTTCATCAGCGACTCAATGCCCTGCTTGTGTTCCGTTTCCCGCTCGGTGATAAAACTTATAGCTATACCTTTTTTATCTGCCCTGCCGGTTCTTCCGATGCGATGAATATAGTTTTCGGGTACTTCCGGTAAGTCAAAATTGATCACGTGCGTCACTTCTGCAATATCTATTCCGCGTGCCACAATATCTGTCGCAATAATAAAGCGATAGGTGCCTTCTTTAAATTGCTTTACTGTATTAAATCGATGCGCCTGTTCTTTATTGCTATGTATCACGCCCACTTGTTCCGGAAAGCGGCTTTGCATTTGTTCATACAATTCATCGGCTAATTTTTTAGTAGCCGTAAAGACCAGCACCTTTGAGAAATCTTCATTTTCGTTGAGCAACAACTCCAGGAGATTGACTTTAGTGTAGAAGTTAGGAACTTCATAAGCTATCTGATTAATATTCTCCAAAGGTGTGCCCGTGGGCGCTGCTTCGATACGCACCGACATATTGAAATATTGCTCGATCATTTGCTCCACCTCTTCGGTAATGGTGGCGGAGAACATAAGATTCTGCCGTCTCTCCGGCAGCAAATCCATAATATTTTTGAGCTGCGAACGGAAACCAAGATTCAGCATCTCGTCCACCTCATCAATAACAAATTTCTTTATCGATTTTGTTTTTAAGGCTCCATTCAATATCAAGTCGTAGAGTCTGCCTGGTGTGGCCACAAGAATATCTACGCCATTCTCTACAGCAGTAACCTGTGGCTTCATGTTTACGCCGCCATATACACCGGTCACAACCAACGAACGATGTGCGGTTAATTTTATAGCAGCTTCTACTACCTGCGCCACCAACTCGCGCGTAGGTACAAGCACCAGCATTTGCGGAAACCGGTCTTTCGAAAATTCCAATTGTCGCAAGCAAGGTAATAAGTAGGCATAAGTTTTACCGGTTCCGGTTTGGGCTATGCCGCATACATCCTTTCCCGACATAATTACAGAAAAGGCCTTTTGCTGAATGGAAGTAGGATGCACAAAACCCATCTCGTCCAATGCCTTGAGTAGGGGGGCATTCAGGTTTAAATCTTCAAAAGTCATGATAAGCTATTAATTGTGCGAAGGTAAACAATCTTCGTCAGCAAGAAGGTAATAAACCACAGAAGATCATTGGGTATATGGCGATGCCTGCAAAATACCATGGCAAAAAAATGGGACAGCAGGCAATACCGATAGCGATTGTGTGCTGTTTCCCGACGATTATTGCCTGAACCAGAACGTTTATTCATTTAGGGCAAATCTTCCTTTGCTTAAGATTACTTTTGCATCCGATAATCCGGTTGCTCAAAAAAAATAAGCATAAGACTAAAAACAATTATTAAATCATGAAACAACGCTTTACGATGCTGGCTATTGGTTTGCTACTAATGATCTGCAGCATTTGCGCCAACGCGCAATCAAACCTTTCGCCGGGAGAAAAATTTCTTGAATATTACAATGCCCATGATATTAAAAAACTGGATGCCCTGCTTTCGGATGATTTTGTAATGAAGCACCGGCACATCAATTCTTCCGTTAACAAAAAGGAGTTTCTTGGTTTACGGATGAACTATTGTGTTACGTTTAACGCCGGATATAGTACCATAGCGGTAATTGTGCAGGGGAATCCTGAAATTATTACGGTTAAGGAGTATAACGATCAGCTTAAAATGCTGGATATCAATCCTTCTGCCTGGATTTTTATGATTGAATCTAAAGCCGGGAAGATTACGTCCGTTATTATGGATACTGCGAGAGGTGCTGATGCTTATTTTCAGGAGGTGATCCGTAAAGAAACTGCGTTTCGCTCCTGGGTGGAACAAAAATACGGTACCGATACACTTACTGCATTAGATCATAATGTAGATGTGTTTCACGACCTGATGGTGGAATATGCATTAAATCCAGAAAATGCCGCGGTAGTACAAAGCAAAGAGGCGGTAGAGGAGCGGGAAGATATTCCCGATGCTGTGTCTGGTTTCCGTATGCCTTGTACCCATTTTGGTAAGCTTTCGCTAAAACAACGATTGGCACGGTATCCGTTCAACAAGGCCAAAAGTGTCATGCTTATCTCCTTTACCGATAACTCTATCCTATATCCCGATTATGACCGGAATAAGAAGAGCATACTCGCGCTGAGCAATATGGAACATAAAAAAGTGCTTACTGCAGCAGACATTGATACACTCAGCGATTTACTGTTCAACGTAGGGTTTGATACAAAAGACCTTATTAAAACACAGATACCCGAATGCCCTGAACTCAAAAATGCTATTATCTTCCTCGATGATAAAGTCGAACCTTTCGATTATATCGGGGTGTATTTTGGCTGTAATGCCGCGGAATATGAAATTAATAAAATTCACTTTCCTTTAGATTGCGATGAAAAATACGATATGCTGAGCCAGTTTTTTACAGAGCGCGGCATTCCGGTAACGGGTTTATAAAGCAGATATTGCATTAACTGACTATCCTCATATAAGCAACCTTTTTTCATCGTTCTTTTTCCTGTGAAAACAATAAGCGATCCTTACCGTACAGATCGCTCAAAAAGGCTTTCAGGTATAATACCTGAAAGCCTTTTTCTTTTGCGCATATCCGGCTGCAAAATGCTCCTATTTCTTTTGGAATATTTCTTCTTTTTTTCTCACACCGACACAGCCTGGCGTAAGCTCGCGCTACTTTTACATTATAGAAACGGAGCACAATGATTCTCGTTGTTCCTGCTTCCATCATGCCAGCGCAAAGTGTACAATCATGGACATTGTTGTAAGCAGCGCATCGATGAATTTCCCTGCTATTGTGGTATTTATTAGACCGGTCGTACCGTACCGGCAGGGCATTGTATTCTTTTTCTGTACCCTTTTATAAACCTCTAAATTAAAACACTATGTCTGTAATTATTGTAAGCGCATCCGCGATACTAAACACTGCATTCTTTGCCCCTGGCAACGTCTATGAATTTTATAATGACCATGATCTGCAGGCGGCTTCTGTGACCCTGCCTGCCCATGTTACCCTTCGCTTTAAGGGCGGTAGCCTCGACAATGGTACGCTCATTGGTAATGATACTATTATCGAAGCGCCAAGGGCCACTATTTTTGGTAAAACACTGGCTATTGATGCTGCCGGCACCTGGAAGGTAGATCGTGCCTATTCTGACTGGTTCGATTGTTACAAGGACGGTTACTACATCGATCCGCTGACATTTGATGATGTAAACAAGACCTATCAGTTCGGGGGTAATACCTATGCGGCTGGCCAGTTATGCGGTGCCGTGTACAACAACGACCGCTTTATGCTGCAGCAATTGCTGAACCTCAGTGCCCTGCACACCACCATTACAGAAGGTATCTATATGGTAGACAGTGAGGGCGGTACGGGAGAGTTCTTCCCTAATCAGCTGACCTGGTTCCGTAAAAAAGGACTGACTCTTGAAATTGAAGGGACCCTGAAAATGATCCCTAATGCGTTTACGAATTATAACGTGCTGCTGATTGCGGAATGTGATAATGTAACGCTTTGCGGATCGGGAAAACTGGTGGGTGATCTGCCGGAACACCAGGCAACAACTGGTGAAGGTGGTATGTGCCTGCAGGTAAATTCTACCACTGACATGCAACTCGAAGGGCTGACTTTTGAGCAGGGCTGGGGTGATGGTGTATACTATTCCTGGAGAAGATATTATAGCGAAACGGATAAGAATAATCAGGAAAAACACACCTGGAATAATGTAAAATGCCTGTACAACCGCCGCACCGGTTTTGCGGTAGAGAAGGGAGACTATATCTCTGTGCATAACAGCGATTTCAACTATACGGCTACTTTTAATGGCACTGCTACTTACTCTGGTGTGGATATTGAACCCTTTGGCAGCGACGATACGCCGCAACGCTATTGTAAGGAGATCCACTTCAATCAGTGTCGTGCCAATTATAATAAAGGCACGGGCTTCCGCTTCGAACGACTGATGGGCGGCTCTGTAACCCATTCCGAAGCCTCGTTCAATGGCGGGTCTGCAGTAGAAACCCTGCGCTGCTATGAAGTAAATGAAGATATTACGTGGGGTAATCCTGCGAACAGACGCTTCTTTCAAAGTCATATCATCATTGATGCCAATACGTTCAAGGATAACTATATCACATTCAGTTCTGTAGCCAGTTCGGCCCATATAACCAATAACTTTATACAGAATACTTCCCTGGTCCTGACCGGAGGATGGCAGGAGTCTCTTGTCGCGCATAACAAGATCTTCAATACCGGCTATGTATTTTTCCTTTCCGGCAATGTGCGTAACCTGCTGATCGAGCATAACTATGTTGAAGGCATCAATGCACCGGACGAGGGTACTGCTTCGGGCGATAATGCTGCCATCTTTATGGTACGCCAGTGGGGCGACCCTTCTGATCATGTAAGTGGTCTGGTAGTACAGCATAATACCTTTAAATATGCAGCAGATAAGATCATCTATGGCAGTAACAACAGCCAGCTGATGCCTTATCCTTCAGTGAAGAATTACTTATTCTTTGTAGAAGGAACCGATACGGTAGAGAAGATCAAATTCCTGGACAATCATTTTGATGATGCACTCTGGGCACCTGAGGTAAACAACAACCAGTATACTTTGTATGAAACGCCCAATAATGTGAAGATCATTCAGGAAAGAACCTTCCGTGTAGAAGACCTGCAACAGACCAAGCACCTTATGAAAGGCGATATCATTGAAGCATATGGCCAGAAAGGTCTGGTGACCAGGTCTGGCTGGCTGGATACCATTGGTACAACATTTGCCCATAGCACCACTTATCAGAAATACCAGATCATTAATGATGGGTCGCACACGGCAATGTCACTGGTGGTTGGCGCCGGTACTACTGCGGCAAGCGGTCCCTTCCCATACGGCTACGGCGGTAGCGGTACTGCTTCGATCAGACCAATCAACCTGGACTACCCGGTGATCGTTTGGCAAAACGTAGGTACCTGCACCGCTGGTAACCGTCCGACGGAATTCAATACACAGGGCCGTACGCTGATAGAGATTGATCCGGGCGTATCTACCCAGATGATCCAGTGGGATGGTACTGCATGGATCGTACTGTAAGGCACCATTCCATATGTACCAATGCATGTATCAATGCTAATTAAAAGCTTCCGGGTTATATACCCGGAAGCTTTTTGATTGATGTAAGTATAGCCTTTACAGGGTTATGGAGACTGAATGTACATCAGATCGGTTTACTCCGCGATGGAACAAAGCAGCACTTGAATATGGCGGAATCTAACATTTGTACCCGTCTGCCCGTCTATAAGAGTATATATGGCGATATGTGCGGGTATAATATAAATCATTAAATGTAGAGATATGATAAAACAGGTAAAATTGCAGCTTACGCTGTTGTTGATCATTGCCGGCTTAAAGGCCCCTGCGCAAACCATTGATTCTTTTCATGTCAATCGGTTGGTCAATCCGCATGAACTGTTGTGCGGATGCACTTCCCTGATTCCAGTTATTATATAAGCCGCACGTTTGATCGTGTAGCCCTGCTCTATCCGCCGTTCAATATTGTTACGTTTTATTATCGTTCCTGCGATTTTGTAAAAGCCGATCCGGTAAAGGATATCATAATACGACTGTATACACCGGAACCTTATGGTCTGAATGTATGGCTGGTCCGTGATTCAAATACGGTAGTGCAGGAATGTGATATTGTCTGGCAGACAGAGGATGCAGATAGTGTTTCCTACTATTCACCAACTACCGGTGTGGTCAATCCTTGCATTGGCAATAAAGCACTGCAGATCTATCCTAATCCTGCGAACAGTATTTTGCATGTATTGGCTGTACCGGGCTGTACATTGATCGTTTCGTATGCATTGGGCAGAAAGCAATTGCAACAGTCATTGCACAACGAACATGAAACGGTCGATATAAGCAGCCTCTCTTCCGGCGTGTATTTCATACATTGTTACCTGGATGGCCGGCTGTTGCAGAGCCTTCGGTTCAGCAAACTGCCTTAAGGTGTTACATAATTGATTGGAGCAGTAAACAACATGGCCGGTAGTCTCAGACTGCTGGCTTTTTGTTTGCGCTGGATTTAGTGTTTTGTAGATGATTAAGGCATTGAAAACTAATCGATTGCGTCGGGCAGTTCATTCGTTGTCCCGATGCAATCGGGGCTGAACTTTATCGTCGTGCGTGTTTATGTTTGAATCGTTCGGCACATGCGAGGGCACGTGCGCCAGCTGGATGTATGCTGGCTATTTATTTGATTTTCATAACTATTCGTCCATTTTTAGCCGGATTGCTGATCCAATTAAATATTTTTACGGATTTATATTAAAGCATTTATTCACTAATCTAAATTTGTCTTTATCCTCAACCCAATTTTAGCATGCGCCTTTATCTTAAGTTTATAGTGACCTGTATTCTATGCTGCTCCTTTTTGTATAAAACTCATGCAATATCACAAAAGGATTCGGCGGTACAGATAGTTCAGCGATTGACATCATTATATGAAAACAAAAAACTGAGCGAAAAAGTATATCTCGATACCATTTTCAAAACGATGGTTCTGGTTCAGTCTGAAAGAATAAGTTTCAGCAATAAGGAACTGCTCGTACTACTAACAAAGTACAGGCAGATCAGCTGGCATAAAAATAATGATGAACGCTTAAAACAAGCATATTATACCATATTGAGCCAGCAGGCCAGATTAGATGGCCGAAACGGAGAAATGCTATATTATGCTGAACAGTTGAGTGAAATAGAACAAAAGGTGAGTAATCATCCCTCCACCTTATCTTTAAACCTTATTGCCACCTACTATGACAGTAAGCTGGCCTTTCCCAAAGTGACTGCATTATATAAAAAGTATAAGCAGTTTGTCGGGAGTTTACCTCAAAGAATCGGCAATAAGGAGTTTGACCGAAAAGATGTAATGCGCAGTGCAGATCTGCTCTACCTTTTCAGCACAGCTGCCTATAATGTAAAAGATACGGCTTTGGGGGCTGAAGTGAAACGTATTCTGGCACAAACGGCACAGGCCATTAAAAAAGGATATGCTACAGATATTGAGGTATTAAGCAGGCTGAGATTTAGTGTGCTCATGGCCGAGCATGAGCAGTACAGGCTTTCCGGCAATCATGGTAATGCCTGGAAGAATCTGCAGCAACTGGACTCCTTACAGGATAGTCCCAATACCCCTCAGTACCTTAAAAGTTATATACACTTCCATGTTGTTGACCAAAAGGCACTTTTCTTTCTGGATACTAAAAAGAATGACAGCGCTGAACATTACATCAATCTGCTTAATGGCTTGATTGATAAAAAAAGCGCATTAGCCCGAAGCCTGTATATGGTTAAAAAGTATGAAGCAAGGCTATTGTACAATATCGGCCGTTATAAGGAGAGTGAAGACTCGCTGGTAAAAGCATTGGAAATACTGGAAGCAGAAGGTACAAGTACCCTGTCTGAGGTAGACGAGATCATGTATGCACTGACAAAAGTCGAAGAACAGCAATTGTTACTGGCTGATTCTGCCCGCAGACAGCGGCAATCAGACTACAGATTTGTAGCCCTGGCATTCGGCTCTTTACTGTTATTGGGGGCTGGTTTACTGATGTTTTTGAGGATCAGGCGCCGTCAGAAAGCAAGATTTGTGAATTTTAAGCTTAGTCTTGCTCAGAATATTCATGATGAAACTAATCCAGCATTGCTATATGCCAAAATATTGGCTAAAGAACAGAGAGTAAGTCTGCATTTGAATCAGAAGGGTGCATTAGAACAACATATCGATCATACCATGGAGCTGATCAGAAGTTTGTCAAAGGATTTGAAATCTGATCAGCAATTGCTCGTGTCCGGTTTGGTTCAAGACATCAGGCAGGTACTGGAAAAAATGAGTGTACTTTCTGAGTTTAGCTATACCTTAAGGGAGTCTAAAGATATAAAGCGCTTTTTAAGCCATTACCAGTACAGTAATCTTAAAGCTATTTTGCAGGAATGTATTACAAATTCTATAAAGCACGCAGTGTTCAGGCATATTTATGTAACATTTTCTGTAAATGTCAATGTGCTCCAGATCAGGTACAAGGACGATGGTATTGGTTGGGAAAAAGATCAGGTGATATCCGGTATAGGCTTGGAAAATATACAGGATAGAATAGCAAGGCTTAATGGCAATGTTCAGATAAAAAATGATTATCCCAATTGTTTTGAGATAGTAATGGATGTTAATTTAAGTGTAGTTGCATAATTGTTTTTAGTTCAGGGTATAAACCCTATACCAATGCTGCAAATATGTGGTATTGGTATAGGGGTACTGCGGTTCAGGTCATTACCGCTAGAGTTGTGCCTCTTCCTCCAGGTACTTAATAAACAGGGAAGGGGATAGTCCGGTTATGGATTTGAATACGGGGGTAAACTTACCGTGCGAAGAAAAACCTGTTTCCTCGGCCAGCGTACTGATCTTGTATTGCCGCCATACCGGATCGTTTTTCAGTTTTTCGACAATATAATTGATCCTCAGTTCATTAATATAGCTGCTGAAGTCTTTGTGTTTGTGGTGGTTTATAACACGGGAGAGATACCTTGTATTGGTATTGAAATGACTAGCCAGGAAGGACAGAGACATATTACGGTTATTAAAGAGTGTTCCTGTCTCAAATACTTCCAGGCTGTTTAAGATCTTTTGCATGGTCTCCTCCGTCATCATTGCAGCATCCGGTTCCTTGGGTGCAGCACTTTTGTCTGCAGCCTGGTGCACCACTTCTTTGGGCATTTCCTGTACAGGGGTATTTTGGGCTATCTTATGCTCCCTCATCACTTCCCGTTCACGCATGCGCTCCAGTATTTTGCGGAACCTGGCTTTCTGCTGCCGCCGCTGCACCATAAGAAATGCGATAGTACCTATTATAATAATAACTGCAATGAGAATGAGGATGTTTTTATAACTGCCTCTTTTTGCTTCTATATTATAGTTATTTTCAAGATGTTCCAGTGTATGGTTGAGGAATGAATCTTTCCGGTCGGCCAATACACTTCTGACGGTATCCTGTTTTTTTTGAGCCTCGGTGAGCCGGTCCATATCTTTCACTTTTTCTGCATAAGCTCTTTCTGTTTCATAGATTACATTTTTCAATTGCAGGTAATTAGAGCCATCGGCAATAGCCTGTGCGCTATCGAGCCAGCGGTGGGCTTCCGGCAATTTGCCCTGCTGCAGGTAAGTAAGGGCCATGCCATTCATAATCAGACCGTTGAGAAAATTACCGGGTGCATGTCCCAGCGACTTTAGTCCGTTACGATAATAGTATAGGGCAGAGTCATATAGTTGTAAGCCCTGGTAACTATCGCCGAGCAATTGCTCATTATTTGCGGTCAGAAAATTGAGGTCCTGCCTGGTATGGTTGAAATGGCGCTGCGCCATGAGCACGTGCGCAATAGCTTTTCTATAGCTCTTCTGGTCCAGCTGGTAGTAAGCCTTTTCCTGGTGCATGAGACCAATCAGATTGTCCGCGACTTCCGGATTATTGATCTTTTCGGCTGCGGCCATCGCTTTATTGGTATATACACTTGACTTGGCGTATAGTTTCAATAATCGGTATTGGGAGGCCAGGAAGCCAGCAATCCGGGCCTGCCAGTTATAATCATTGGTTTTGATAACGATTTCCTGTGCCTTTTCTGCATAGTCAACCGCCCGGCTCAGGTCTCCGGTCTGTTGTAGCAATGATGCCGATAACATTAAGCTCTTAACCTGGTATGTCGCTGTGGAGGAATGCTTATAAAGAGAGTCTGCAATATGCAGTGCTTTTTTAAAGTCTGTCTGCGACGTTTCCAGGTACGTTTTGTAATAGATCTTATCAAAGGCTTCCGCATTTTGTGCTGATGCACATAATTGTATATTAATTAGGAATAAGAATAGTAGGATAAATTTCAAGGTAAAATAGTTTATCTGTGATAAATAACAAATATTGACTTAGGTTAACAGTCGGGGTAAAAGTACTAAGATTTTAAGCATATAAAATCAGGTACCGGGCACTAAATCAGTATTCCTGAATATAGGTTCATTATTTTCTGAAATTCATACTGTAAAACCCGGTATTCAGGTATAAAAGCCTTGTTTCTTCGTTTTTGTTTGCGGT
>RCUQ01001019.1_pt1 | contig 11366 bp, 7 predicted proteins | sample 2166351 | NCBI WGS metagenome assembly RCUQ01 (sample SAMN09932597, study PRJNA488358) | compost metagenome | feature: garden; material: soil; isolation source: compost soil in acetonitrile-enriched culture | place: Germany: Experimental Botanical Garden Goettingen | collected 2016-01-27
CAATGTTAATTTTCCCGTTAACTAACTTCAACGTGTCGCTTGTTTTACAATCATGTCCGTAGCTATTGTATGCTATTAAAGAACATATAATAAAAATCATCCTTTTCATTTTCTCGATATTTCCGTTTTTCAATTCAGATAAGATATCTGCTAATTGTTGGCAAAATATAGAAAAGGAGGATTTCAAAAAACGCTTAGCCAATTTGTTACCTTATTTAACAGCAACAAGCGCATAAACCATAGGAATTTTACCCTCCATTGATTTGATCATGAACTTGCCCGGCTCCACTTCAATGGTATTGTTAAAACAATTATAAGGCGAGTAATTGAACTCCTCAAATTTTTGAATTGATAATCCTTGATTAATTAAGGCTGTAAAAACTTCACTTAAGCTGTGGTTCCATGAAATCTCAGTATTTGTGATGTCTGCATCACGGTCGGCATAAGTCCCTGAGTTCGTTTCAATGATCGGATCTGCCTTAAAATATTCATAAGCAATCGTCTTAAACTCATAATCAAACATCCATACAAAAGGATGAAACTCCGCAAATACAAACTTGCCGCCAGGTTTAAGAAATTTGGAAATTATTGCTGCCCATTTGTCAAGATCAGGTAGCCATCCAATTGTACCATAGCTGGTATAAACAATATCAAATTGCTGTTCAAGATGATTTGGAAGTTCATACAGATCGCAACAATAAAATTGAGCGTCCAATCCTAATTCCTTATTTAACTTCCTGGCCGCATCGATGGCCTTATCTGAAAAATCAACACCGGTAACTTTAGCGCCTAAACGAGCTAATGATAATGTATCCTGACCGAAATGACATTGCAAGTGCAGCACTGATTTTTTGCTTATATCTCCTAAGAGATCAAGTTCAATTGATTTTAGGGATGAAACACCCTGAATAAAATCATCAACACCATAAAATCCAGAGTTTAGATGATAATCAACCTTATCATTCCAAAGCTTACGGTTAATTTCAATATAGTTGGGTGTATTAGTCATAATTTGCAATAGTTTATAATAGTTAATTGCCGACAAAATCCGGCGAAGCTGCTATCTTTTTTAACATAACAGGCACAATACGCTTATGAAATGGTTTTACAAAAAAGAAGTAAAATTTTCCGAACCAATTATGGTAATTAACAACTGTTGAGATGGTAATTGAAGAGTTGGTGTTTCCTGTTTGTTGAGCTAGCAATGAAACTTTAAAATCAAGATGCCTATCATTCTCTCCCATTATTATTTCATTTTCCGTCTTCTCTAGTATTTTGAACAAACCAACTGAAGTCCCAACCTGGTAAGAAGTCGGAAGATTCTGACGTGAACTTTCCTTGCCTGTTTTCAGTCCAAAGATAGCTACAACCTTATTCCGAAGTTCAAATAATCCTTTTATCCACTTTGAATCGGATGAAAAGAATGCTTTGGCTAATGAATCAGGAGAAATAGTTTTGGAAGATGGTACAACTATTTGGTAAGCATCAACATAATCATAAAGTTGATTATTGCTTAAAACAGACTGGTCAGGTAAATAACTGTGAAATACAGAAGCTGAAGAGGCGTTTTTCATGCTGTAAAGCTAAGCATTTCAGATGAAAGTCTTGAAAGCTCAGCTTTACAGGATAATGACTTAGCTATTGACAGAGTCGGGGAAAGTTTACCATCCCCCGCCCAAAGCCTTATACAGTTGCACAGTGGCAGAAAGTTGATTCTGTTTTGTGATGGATTTTTGTAACTCTGATTCATAAAGCTGCCTTTCTGACTCCAACACCTCTAAAAAGGTAGTGAAACCGCCATCATAACGTGCGCGTGAAAGACGGGCAATGTTTCTGTTGGCAGTTACCTCACGATTACGGGCCGCGTATTCGTCCTGATAAGTGTTAACCGCTTTTAAAGAAGTTTCGACATCACTAAAGGCGATGAGAACAGTTTTTTCATATTGATACATCAACTGTTCTGTTCTACTTCGTTCTATTTCCACCCGCCTCTTGTTTTGTCCGAAACGGAAAATTGGTCCGAAGAGCTGGCCGGCAATACCTGTTGCCAGAGAACCATTATCAATTAAGTTACTTAGATCAGAGCTAGACACGCCTCCAAAACCAGTCAATGATAATGAAGGAAACCGGAGTGCTTGAGCAACTCCTATCTGTTCATTTTGGGATATTAGTGATTGTTCAGCCGCTCGCACATCAGGCCTTTTTTCCAATAGTTCGGATGGCAATCCTGCAGGGATTTCAAGCTGAATGTTTTGTTCACTATTTTGCAAACCACGAATAATACTTCCTGGTGAACGTCCCAATAAAACCTGAAGCGCATTTTCTACACTAACGATATCACGTTCAATAGAAGGAATATTAGCTGCGGCAAAAGCAACCTGTTGCTCTGCTTGAAATTTATCTATTTCTGCAACATATCCTTTCTCAAAACGAGCACTTATTAGCACATAACTTTCTTCGCGGGTTTGAACTGTATTTCTTGAGATAGCCAGGCGTTCATCAAGTCCCCTAAGTTGAAAGTAAAGATCGGCTACCTGCGCAATAACACTAATCGTTATGGCTTTCTGGTTTTCCTGGTCTGCTAACAGTTGTGCATAAGCCGAACGATTTGCATGGCGAAATTTTCCCCATAGATCAATTTCCCAGTTAAGACTTCCAAGTAAGCTATAGCTTTCTCCATCAATGCCAATTCCGGTAGTTTGAGCATTCTCATTTAGTTTTGTATAGGAAGCCTTTGCATTGTAATCGAGGAATGGGTATAGGTTTGCCTTGTTAAAACCTAAAACTGCCTTCGATTCTTCCACTCGTGCAATAGCTGTCTTCAGGTCCTTATTTTCATCCAGGGCAACTCTTACCAGTGATTGTAATGTAGTATCCTGATAGAGCTCCCACCATTTAATATTGGCAATTGAATCTCTTCTAAGTGAGTCTGATTGCTGAGCGTAATTATTAGGCACATTCATCTGTGGCCTCGAATATTTAGGACCGACCAGACAACTCGAAACCAGTGGCAACAGGCTTATGAATAGGATAAATCTTTTCATGTTAATTTCCCGTTTTTTGTTCAGCACTTTGATCCGTTTTATTTTTTTTCTTTCCAAGTGTTTCAATCCAATTAAAGAAAGAAGGCACCAGCAATACCCCTAAAAATGTGGCAACCAGCATTCCTGCAAAAACGGCCATTCCCATTACCTTACGCGCTTCAGCGCCGGCACCTGCAGCTGTTAATAGAGGAACTACGCCAAGAATGAATGCAAAAGCAGTCATTAGGATTGGCCTAAAACGAAGGCGTGCGGCTTCAATTGCCGAATCAAAAATGGATTTTCCATGTTTTTCGTGCGCTTCTTTGGCGAACTCAACGATCAGGATGGCATTTTTGGCCGACAAGCCTATCAGCATAACCAGACCAATTTGAGCAAAAACATTGTTTTGATAACTCGAGCTAAAGAAACCACATAGCCATAAACCCAGGAAGGCTCCGAAAACTGCTATTGGCGTTCCAAGCAAAACACTGAAAGGTAATCGCCAGCTTTCATATTGGGCAGCTAAGATTAAGAATACGAATACAAGTGCCGTAGCAAACATTACAGCAGCAGTTCCTTCCGCAGCCTTTTCTTGGTATGACATGTTACTCCATGAATAACCCATGCCTTTGGGCAGAACCTCATTTGCTGTTTCTTCAAGTGCTGCCAAAGCTTGTGAGGAACTGTATCCTTCGGCTGGTGTCCCGTTTACCTCTGCTGCTCTAAACATATTAAAGCGGTTGGTATATTCTGGTCCTGTAGTATCAGAAACTGTAACTAACGTGTTTACCGGGACTATTGTGCCATTTCTACTCCTTACAAAGAATAGGTTTAAATCTTGCGGACTAAGCCGGTATTGAGATTCGGCCTGTACAAATACTTTATATTGCCGCCCAAATTTGTTAAAGTCATTTACATAAGAACTACCCAGATAAGCCGAGATAGTACTGTTGATTTCAGAGATATCCACTCCAAGTTTTTCTGCTTTATCCAGATCAAGGACTATTCTTTTCTGAGGAACGTTTGAGCGATAAACAGAGTATATTTTGCCAATTTCAGGTCTTTTTGAGGCCGCAGCGATAAACTTCCTTGTTTCATTACTTAAATATTCAGGTGTGTTACCTGTTTTATCCTGTATCATAATCGTAAAACCGGCCCCTGTTCCTAGACCAACAATTGGAGGCGGACCAAAAGCAATAGCGGTTGCTTCAGTTATTTCACGGGCAAATTCACTATTAGTTTGTTTAATAATATCAAAAACAGTGTGTTTACGTTCTTCCCAGGGCTTTAATGCCACAAACACAAATGCTGTATTGGTGGAGTACGATCCGGTGATCATACTGTACCCCATAATGGTGGAGTAATACTGCACACCATCAATTTTGGACATGATCTGTTCTATCTTTCTTGCCACTTCATCACTTCTGTTTAGTGACGCTGCATCCGGCAATTGAATATTTAGCATGAAATATCCCTGATCTTCTTCAGGAACAAATCCTGCAGGAATTGCTTTTCCTAATAAACCAACTGCAACAACAAGTATGATAATGAATAAAATAGCCCGATATGATTTTCTCAGCAAGGCAGTTACCGCGTTCACATACTTATTGGTAAAGCGGTCGAACATGTTGTTAAACTTGGTAAAGAAACGGTCTAACCAACCCTTTTGTTCCTGCTTCGGCCGTAATAACATCGCAGCCAGTGCCGGACTTAAGGTTAACGCGTTGAAGGCAGAGAATATAACGGAAATAGCAATGGTAATTGCGAACTGTTGGTAAAGCCGCCCGGTAATGCCTCCAGCCAAAGCTACCGGAATAAATACTGCTGCTAAAATCAGGGCAATGGCTACAACGGGCCCACCTACTTCCTTCATCGCCTTTTGTGTTGCCTCCTTCGGATTCATGCCGTGTTCAATGTTATGAATTACAGCTTCCACTACCACAATGGCATCATCCACCACAATACCGATGGCCAATACCAAACCCAATAAGGATAGCACATTTACTGAAAAACCCAAAAGTGGGAAAATAATAAACGTTCCTATCAAAGAAACGGGTACGGTTAGTAATGGAATAAGGGTGGCTCGCCAGTCTTGTAGGAAGATGAAAACAACCAAGATCACTAATATAACGGCTTCAAATAAGGTATGGACAATTTCATTAATACCTGCGCTAATGGCGGCGGTTGTATCTAGTGAAACATCGTATTTTAAATTTGGAGGGAAACGCTTTCTAAGTTCTTCCATGGTGGCTTTTACCTTATCTGCTACTTCCAATGCATTAGAACCTGGTAACTGGTAAACACCAATTGATGCTGCCGGCTTTCCATTAATACGGCTATAGGAATTGTAGTTCTCTGTTCCGAGTTCAATCCTGGCAACATCTTTTAACCGAACCAGTGCTCCCTGTTCACTGGATTTGATAATGATGTTTCCAAACTCTTCTTCAGTAGCCAAACGGTCTTGTAAGCGTACAGTATAAGTATTGTCAACTGTTTTTGGAGTTGGGGGGGCACCAAATTTACCGCCAGGAACAATTGTATTTTGTTTTTTTACAGCATTAATAACGTCATTAGCAGTAAGATTCAATTTTGATAGCCTGTCAGGGTTGATCCATACGCGCATTGAATAATCAAATCCACCAAATAAACTTACACTACCAACGCCGGGTAAGCGGGCTAGCTCATCTATAATGTTGATGTTCGCATAATTGCTCAGGAATTCTGAATTGTAGGTTTCATTTGGAGACGAAAGGGATATCAGGAGCATTGGAAAAACCAGGGATTTCTTGGTTACTACACCAAAGTTTTTTACCTCTATTGGTAAACGAGCGTTAGCTTGAGAAACCTTGTTTTGGGTAAGCATATTCGCATTATCGAGATCGGCACCTACTTCAAATGAAACCTGTAATACTAATGAACCATCATTTGCATTAATTGATTTCATGTAAAGCATTTTTTCAACACCATTTACCTGTTGTTCAATAGGTGTGGCTACGGCTTGCTCTACGTTAACGGCATTTGCTCCGGTGTAGGTAGTGGTTACCTGTATCATTGGCGGAGTAATCTCCGGGTACTGTGCAATAGGAATATTTCTGAGCGTCAATAATCCCATGATCACCATGATGATTGAAATAACCATGGCAACTATTGGTCTGCGGATGAAAAACTCACTCATGTATGTTTAAATTATGGAAGATGATTACTTATAATTTAGTTCTCAATATGGATAATTGATAGCAGAGTTATTCAAGTTTAGCAGCCGGAGTCCATTTGGTTTCCACGGGTGTAACTTTAGACTTGTCTGTTAATGCCATTGTACCAATAAGTGCAACTCGCTCGCCTGGAGTAAGGCCTTTAGTTATTATCCACATATCACCAACTCTTGGTCCTGGCTCAATAACCTTAACTTTAAGCGTATTGGTGTTATCCACAATAAATACCTGGTAAAGATTTTGAAGTTGAGTTACTGCTCGCTGCGGAACAACTATCGCATTTGAGAAGCTTTGGGTTAATAACTGAACCTTAACATATAGTCCTGGCCTTAACAAGCCCGACTGATTATCAAATGATGCTTCAAGTGTGATTGATCCTGTTTGAGGGTCAATTTGGCGGTTGGCAAAATCTACGTGACCTTTTTCGTTGAACACACTGTTATCGGGAAGTATTAATGATACCTCACGCATCCTCTCATTAATTTTTTTGAACTCACGCGCAAATCGTAAATACTCCGTTTCAGTGATCTGGAATCGTACACGAACGGTTCCGGTTTGAGAAACGGTTGAAAGGATATTAGATGATGTCCGGCTTACATAATCGCCTACCCGAACATTTGAAATACCAATAATGCCGTCTATCGGTGCATATACTTTTGCATAACCGAGTTCTATTTTAGCATTTTGAAGTGCAGCTTCAGTAACTTGTTGACGTGCCTTTGCTGCATTGAATTCTGCAACAGCATTATCAAGATCCTGCTTGCTTAATGCATTCATATCTGCTAAAGGTTTTACCCTATTTAGTTGACTTTGTGCTCTGGCAACTTCAGTTTTTGCTGATGCTAGATTTCCTGCTGCCTGATCAACCCTAGTTTGGTATTGGATATCGTCTATCGTATAGAGGAGTGTGCCCTTTTTTACTTTGGTGCCTTCTTTGAAGTGAACACCAGTAACCCATCCTTCTACGCGTGCCCGAATATCAACATCGGATAAGCCATACGTTTGACCTACGTATTCCTGGTATATGGGCACATCTGTTTGTTGTGCTTTGATAACTGAAACTTCAACCGGAGGACTAGTTTTAGCAGTTTTAGGTTTGCAGGAAGTGAAACTTGCAAACAAAACGGTTGACAGAATAAGGAACCTTGTTGTACAAAGAGTCATGTTTAGAGAGTCGTAATTTGCTTTAAGTTAATTAAATATATTGTAGATTACTATAGTTACTATAAAAAAACATCTCTTAAGATCAGCGACAGAAATTCGTAAAAACGTACTTATTGTTGCTTTGAGTTTGACTTTCGGGAAGAATTTCGGCGACTTTAGCGTATTTCGAACACAATGGGTAATAGATCAGTTAAACAACTGTACTTTCTCGGTTAACTGAATTATACAATTTTCGCCGACGTTTTTTTGCTATTCGTCGGTCTAATAATTCCACTCATCGGTAAACTATTCAAAAAAAGCTTTCTTGTTTTCATTTTTGAATCGTCAACAGAAACTAATTAAATGAAAACACCATTACTAACCCTTTCGTTCTTACTGATGTTAACATCAGCTGTATTTGCTCAGACTAAAATATCCGGTACGATCAAAAGTCAAAAAGGAAAACCTCTTTCCAACGCCGGAATTGCCATAAAAGATTCATATGATGGATCAACTTCTGATAAAGATGGAAAATTCAGTTTTACTACTGATGAAAAAGACAGCAAGCAACTACTAGTAACCCTTGTGGGTTACGAACCTCATATACAAACCGTTCAGCTTACCGGATCTGCTATTGAATTAACAATAGAGTTAGATGAGCTGGCTACCGAGCTCAATACGGTTGTTGTATCGGCCGGAACAATGGAGGCGAACGACAACCGTAAAATGGCTCAGCTAAAATCATTAGATATAGCCACAACTGCCGGAGCTGAAGCAGATATTGTTTCAGCATTGCAAACATTGCCGGGTACACAAGCTACAAGTTCTCAACAAGGTTTATTGGTTCGCGGTGGTGCGGCTAATGAAACTAAAATGTATTTCGATGGTATGTTGATCAAAAATCCATATCTGAATGATCTTCCGGATATTGCTTCTCGTGGTCGCTTTTCTCCATTTATGTTTAAAGGGATGAGCTTTAGCGCAGGAGGTTATTCTGCTCAATATGGTCAGGCGCTTTCATCGGCTCTTGTGTTAGAAAGTAAAGATCTTGAGCCTAGAACAACTACAGGTGTAAGTTTAATGAGTGTTGGTGGAGGAATTGTTCAAACTAATAAATTCAAAAACAGCTCGCTTCAAGTAGGCGGTCAATATATAAATCTTCAACCTTATTATGGATTAGTAAAGCAGGATGCAAATTGGAATTATGCACCACGCAGTTATGGAGGTTCTGTAAATTATAAGCAAAAAACAGGTTCTACAGGAATGTTTAAATTCTTTTCAGAGTTCTCAAGTGGAAAAGTTGGACTAGATGTAGATAACCTGGATGACCTTTCTAAGCCGGGTAATTACCTGAATAAAAACAATAACCTTTTGGTCAACAGTACTTATCGTCAGTTCTTAAGTGATAAAGTAAAATTGGATGCCGGCGTAACATTTAGTACTGATCGTGATAGTTTAAAATACAACACCGATAAGATTGGTGATTATGATCGTATGGCCGAAGGTCGCGGTATGATTACCTATTTCTACGGTCGTTTATCCAGTTTGAGAACAGGTGTTGAGTATTATAATTCGCACAAATATCAACGATTTAATGATAAAGAACGTGAGTTTACCGATAATATGGCTGCTGCGTTTGTGGAAACCGATCATTATTTCACTCGCTCATTGGTAGCACGTTTAGGTTTACGGGTAGAAAATTCAAGCTTGCTTAATCAGGCTAATTTGGCGCCCAGAGCTTCTTTAAGCTATAAACTAAGCCAGTTTTCTCAAGTATCGGTAGCTTATGGTAAATTTTATCAGAGTCCGGAAGATATCGTTTTGGTCCAAAGCAAAAACCTTGATTACCAATCTGCGGATCACTACATACTTAATTATCAATACATGAGTGATAAACGTACATTTCGTGTAGAAGCTTATTATAAAAATTATGATGGATTAGTTAAAAACAGTGGAGATTATTTTAACAATTCGGGAAGGGGATACGCTCGTGGAGTAGATATTTTCTGGAGAGATAGTAAGACAATTCCAACTGCAGATTATTGGATTAGTTACTCTTACTTGGATACAAAAAGAAACTTTAATGATTTCCCGGTAGAAGCACGTCCAAACTTTGCAGCTACACATACAGCTAACCTGGTTTATAAACAATATGTGCGTCCAATTCACTCTCAGGTAGGTTTTACTTACACATTTGCATCGGGAAGGCCTTATTACAATCCCAATAATCCAGTGTTTATGTCAGACAAAACCAGAGATTTTCATAACCTGAGCATGAACGTAAGCTATTTAACACGCATAATGAACCAATTTACAGTGGTGTATTTATCTGTAAGTAATATACCTGGGTTCAATAATGTGTACGGCTATAATTACTCAACCGATGGTTCTGTTCGAAAAGCGATAGAGCCTCCTGCAAAACGTACGTTGTTTTTAGGTGTATTTATCACCATCGGTGGATCAGATTTTAATGCATTGTAATTAACCAATAGTTATTGGCCGTTAGCAATTAGCCATTAGGAAGTCAAAAATACTAACTGCTAATAGCCAACAACCAACAGCTCAAAAAATAAAAGACTTAAATTCAATACTCATGAAAACCACATTATTAACTTGCTTCGCAATTTTCGCAACAACGGTAGCTTTTGCACAAAGTCCGAATTTTGAAAAAGGGATGACCAAAGGAATGGATATGATGAAAAACGCTAAAACCAGTGAAGATTTTACTGCCAATGCCAATTTCTTTGAAAGAGTTGCTACAACAGAAAAAACGCAATGGCTTCCCTTTTACTATGCCGCCTACAACCAACTTATCAGTGGAGCCCTTGAAAAGGACAACTCCAAGAAAGACGCCATCTATAGTAAAGCTCTTGACTTCGTCTCGGAAGCCGCAGCGCTCAAGTCAAACGATTCGGAAATCGAAACATTGACTGGTTATATTAAGTTGATGACGGTTTATGTTGATCCGATGAATAGGTATACACAAATTGGTCCGGCAATGACCTATTTAGAAAAAGCTAAACAATTGGATAGTGCTAACCCTCGTCCATTATTTATCATCGCTCAAAATTCATTCTACACACCTGAGGCTTTTGGTGGAGGTAAAAAAGTAGCATTGCCACAGCTTAAAGATGCAATGGAGAAATACAATGCATTTAAACCAGCTTACACATTTGCTCCAAGTTGGGGTTCTGAACATTGCCAAGCTTTATTAACAGAAGCTGAGAAATAATTCTCGAATTTTCTTACATCATTATAACTTTCGTTTTTGATAAGCATTGCTATAACTGCAATGCTTTTTTGTTTTGCATTTATGGAATTTGAATAGATTCGGAATCATATTCTAAAATCAAAAGCGCTATGGACTATAAAATACAGATACCTGAACCATGTCATGAAGATTGGAACCAAATGACGATTGAAGATAAAGGCCGACGTTGTGCACTTTGCTGTAAAACCGTAGTTGATTTTACTGATTGGGAAACTACAGCAATTATTGATTACTTAAAGGGGAAAAAGGAAGTGCTTGTTTGCGGCAGGTTTAAGAACAGTCAGGTGGAGCAGGATTTTGATAGTTCTACAAAAGACAGAATGAAACAAATTTGGTTTTCAAACGCATCGTTCCTTAAGAAAATAGCAGCGATTATTTTAGTTGCATTCGGATTAACTACCACTTCTTGTGATAATTCAACTGTGGGGAAGGCTGATGCCAATTCCACTGACTCGATAAAAGCCAAAGAAACTCCTCTTCTCCATGGCAATAAGGCCCAACTTGTCGATAGCTTGCTTGAAGGAGGACATTTAGTTGGCATTGTCGACAGACCTGAGGGACGTATTGTATTGGTGGCACCTCCACAACTTCCGGTCAAACCCAAAGAATGTATCAGTTATCCATCGATTACTATGGGTGATGTGGTTATTGACACGATGCAAGATTCTGTAACTAAGCCAGCTATAGAGCCCACTGATAACGAAAGTCTCGTATTGG
>RCUQ01001024.1_pt1 | contig 11346 bp, 8 predicted proteins | sample 2166351 | NCBI WGS metagenome assembly RCUQ01 (sample SAMN09932597, study PRJNA488358) | compost metagenome | feature: garden; material: soil; isolation source: compost soil in acetonitrile-enriched culture | place: Germany: Experimental Botanical Garden Goettingen | collected 2016-01-27
TTTTAGTAAAAGTGTTTATTGTTTGCTGTAATGAATCTTGGGCTGTATGATGAATAATAACGAAGCTTGGTTTTCTTAAATTGAAATTTACAGTACCAATCCATTCTGTATTAATTCCGTTTTGCAAATAAGTAGAATTTGTCTTAGACAAAGTATCTTTTACAATTCTCAGTTGCTGTGCATACGAAGTGTCAATAACAACAGGTGAAACTGCAGGAATTGCTTTGGCTTCTTTACTTGTGATTTGGTTCTCCAAATTTTTCAGCTGTTGATCATAAGCCTTTTCAGTATTCTTGTACGGATTTGTAGAACAAGCACTTACAATAACAGCTAAAATCAGATAACAAAAGTGTTTTTTTGTCATAATTCGTTGTTTTATAGGTTAATAACGATTATTCTGATATTTTCGTATCTGGGGTGTCTTTTACTTCTTTGGCGTCTTCTTTAGGATCTTTATCTTTTTTCTTTTTTGATTTGGTCTTTTTCACTTCTTTTAAAGTATCCATAAAAGTTTTGTACTTTTCAACTTGGTCCGGATTTAAAAAAGCAGTAATTTTTTTATCAGTACTTTCGCGTAAAGCTTTTATCTGCTCAATTTTTTGATCTTGACTGCTACTTTCGTTTTTTAATAAAATCCCTTGTTCTCTTACGCTATCTGCTAAAACATTTGTTATTGCAATTGCTTGTAATTCATCTAGATTTACTTGCGGTTTCATTTGTTCAACAATATATGCCGCAGTTTCCTCAGGTGGAGTTTCCTTAGGTTTGCTTTGTGAACCCTGCTGTTGTCCGGCCATCATGCTTCTGTCCATGCCCATTCCGCCTCCTCTTCCGTAACCACTGCCATAGCCATTATTGTATCCTCCTCCGTATTGAGCAGAAACAGTAAAGGTAAATAAGCCAAAAACTAAAATAAATAAAGTTTGAAAAGGTTTCATAAAAGTATTTTTATCTGTTATCAACAATTGTTCAGCGTAAATTTAAGCAGGTTCTCCGTATAAATCAAATTCTGTTGCTTCAATTATCTTGATATTAACAAATTCTCCTGTTTTTACATAATGTTTAGAAGCATCAATTAAAACTTCGTTATCAACATCAGGGCTGTCAAACTCTGTACGTCCAACAAAGTGAGCGCCTTCTTTTCTGTCAATGATACATTTATATACTTTGCCAACTTTCTCCTGATTCAAATCCCAAGAAATTTGAGATTGCAATTCCATTATTTCATTTGCTCTAGCTTGTTTTACATCATCTGGAACATCATCTTCCAGTAAATAAGCATGAGTGTTTTCTTCATGAGAATAAGCAAAACATCCCATTCTGTCAAATTTCATTTCTTGAACAAAATCTTTCAAAATTTCAAAATCCTCTTGAGTTTCACCTGGATAACCTACAATAAGAGTAGTTCTAATTGCCATTCCAGGAACCGCTGCACGGAAATCTTTTAATAACTGAGTTGTTTTAGCTTGAGTTGTACCGCGACGCATTGATTTCAAAATAGAATCAGAAATATGCTGCAACGGAATATCTATATAATTACAGATTTTAGGTTCGCGTTTCATTACTTCCAAAACATCCATAGGGAAACCAGTAGGGAAAGCATAGTGTAAACGGATCCACTCAATTCCTTCCACTTTTACTAAAGCTTCAAGTAATTCTGCAAGATTTCTTTTTTTGTAAAGGTCAAGACCGTAATAAGTTAAGTCTTGAGCAATTAAGATTAATTCTTTAACTCCATTTTTAGCTAAGCCTTCTGCTTCTTTAACCAATTTTTCAATTGGCTGAGAAACGTGAGAACCTCTCATTAACGGAATCGCGCAAAAACTACAAGGTCTGTCGCATCCTTCTGCAATTTTCAAATAAGCGTAATTTTTTGGAGTTGTCGTTAAACGTTCTCCAAGCAATTCATGTTTATAGTCAGCTCCAAGAGCTTTTAATAGCTGAGGTAATTCTGTTGTTCCAAAATATTGGTCAACATTCGGAATTTCTTTTTCTAGATCTGGCCTGTAACGTTCGGACAAACATCCTGTTACAAAAACCTTGTCAACAAGTCCTTTGTCTTTTTTATCTGCGTATTCCAAAATCATATTTACCGATTCTGCTTTCGCATTATCAATAAATCCGCAAGTGTTAATTACAATAATGTTTCCTTCTTTTTCTGCAGGAGCTTCATGTTCAACTTCTTTTCCATTCGCACGCAGCTGTCCCATTAGGACTTCACTATCATAAACATTTTTTGAACACCCAAGAGTGATTACGTTAATTTTGTTCTTTTTTAAAGACTTGGTTCTCATACTTTTATAAATTGGAGTGCAAAATTACACTTTTTTTATTCAAACTACGCTAGTTTGCAGTTTGTTTTAGCTGTTTTTTGTGAAGTTGAAACTTCTTATTGCTTGTATTTCTTGATTTGAATTTAGAATAAAAGGTTTTTTGAAAGGGTAAAAAAAATCCGCCAGATAAAAACCTGACGGAAATTTCAATCATCTATTTTGATTTCTAATTACAATTCAAATAATAAAGTCATAGTAACATTGTTTAATTTCGAAGTAATGTTAGCTCCGTCAGTGAATCCTCTTGTAAAGAAACCTTGATTTGAATCTCTTTCTAAATAAGAGTAAGCTAAGTCTACTTTTGTAGACCCGAAATTATAACCCAAGCCAGCAGAATAGCTGTTTAGTTCGCCAACTGTAATTCCATTTTTATAAGGACTTCCTTCATAGCGATATCCTCCTCTTAAACTTAATTGTTTGATTTTGTATTCAGCACCAATACGAAGTTCGCCAGTACTAGTTAAAGTATTGCTGATGTCATTATTGACTCCTCTAAAGCCGGGATCGTTTGTAGGTTTAAATTTGCTGTTGCCATAATTTCTTATGCCATAATCAATGCTTAATAAACCAGATTTTCCAAAAACATAAGCGGCGCTAAAAGTCCATTTGTCTGGAGTTTGTAAAGTGTATGATTCGTATACATTTATGATGTTTGGATTTACTGGGTTACTGAAAGTTTGACCTGAGCTAGTTTCAGTAGTAGAATATAGACTTTGTGAAAGTTCATCATAAAGTTCGTACCATGTATTTGATTCGTAAGCTATTCCAAGTCTAAAATTGTCGGTTACTTTTCCTATTGCTCCAAGCTGGAAAGAAAATCCATTTCCATAAGTATATAGCTCATTATTGAATCGTACATTGGAAATTGTTTCATATGTTTCTAGAGGGTTATTGTTGTATTCATAGAAACTTGTAGATCTTCTATAGTCGGTTACATGAACATTTAAGTTAGCTCCAAAATATAGTCTGTCTTTATAAGAAGTTGCAATATTGAAGCCTATTTTGCTATTATATCCTCTAGTGTAAATGTCATTTTCTTGGTGATAATTTCCGCCAGCAGGCACATTTGTGTAGTATTGTGTGTTGTTGTCGTTGCCTGTAACAGGGTTTATTACATATCCTTCAAGGCCAAAAAAAGCTTGTTGTTCAGAATATGAGAGATTTCTGAAAGGAATTTTAGTAATGTTACCTAGTTCAAGTCCGTTTGCATAATCTAAAAAATAACCATCTATTGAATTCGTAGGATTCGTTCCTGCTGAAAAAACTTCATTGTTGAAATTATTTGTATTTTCATAAGTTGCACCAATCGCAATCTTATTCCATCCAACATTTGGATTGTTATTTTTAAATACAAAAACACCTCCCGCTTGATTTAGAATAAAAGAGTTTTCTTTGTCTGATGTTTCAGTTCCGAAGTAATTAGAATTGTTTTTAATATTCTGATTACTAAAGGTTACTCCAACTTGATTGCTGTTGAAAATTGCAGATCCAGCTGGGTTAACGCTTAAGGCAGATATGTCTCCTCCAACAGCTCCAAATGCACCGCTCATGGCTCTGTAGCGTGCAGTTCCAGTAAGATTTTCTTGAGAATAACGTAAAGCATCTGAAACTTCTTGAGAATATGACGCGCTGACAGTTAGTCCTGTTATAAATAGGAAAAGTATTTTTTTCATTTTGATAAGTTTTAGTTCGAATTTAAGTGAGCTGAGGAAAGATTATCTTCTTCCTCCTCCGCCACCGCCGCCAGATCTCATTCCGCCACCGCCGCCACCGCCGCTGTACGATCTTGAACCACCACCGCCACCATTGCTAGGAGAGTAGCTTCTTGAAGAGCCACTATTGCTAGGGGTGTAGCTTCTAGAAGAACCGCCGTTGTTGCTAGGTGTGTAGCTTCTATTTGTTGTGGTATTTCCGCTATTGTTATAAGATCTTCTGTTGCTATAATTGTAATTAGAACCGTTGTTGTAATTTCCTCTATTCGTAAATGTTGGACTAGTCGTTCCTCTGTTTAAAGTAGAAGTTCTTCTAAAGTCACTATAGCTGTTAGATCTGTTTGTGGTATAATTTCTATTTGTGGTATAATTGCCTCTATTAGTGCTGTATCCTCTATTAGTGGTGTAGTTTCTGTTTGTCGTGTATCCTCTATTGGTGCTGTAATTTCTATTGTACGCATAGTTTCTGTCTCCGTAATAAGCTGCAGAACCTCTTCTTCCATAATTATAAGAGTAGTTATATCCATAGCCATAGTATGGGTAACCTGGATATCCCCAGCCTGGGTAGCCCCATCCTGGATATCCCCATCCGTAATAAGGATAACCCCATCCATAATAGCCATATCCGTAATATGGATATCCCCATCCAAATCCGAATGACCATGTTGGGGTAGTGTAGAAGTTTACAGAAACATCAGAACTGCTGCTTCCCCATGCAGGATAGCCCGTTGAAGCGGTTTGAGTACTATCTGAATAATTAGTGTAATTATCAACATCAGTAAAAATTTCAGTTGACTGATTGTCATCTTGCAGTGATCTAAAATATTCTTTGTATTGGTTGTTTGTGCCAGTAGTTTGTACATATTTTACAGATGAACCACCATAAACGCCATCATTATCGTAATAAGATGAATTTTGGTAGGAACCACACGATGCTAGCAATAAACTCAATAATCCAATTAAGTAAAAATGATTAGAGTTTTGGCGGAGTGAAAGGTAAGTTTTCATATCTGTGGTGTTTTTTATTGTTGCACATTACAAAATTAGTTAGTTTTGTCAAACTATTTAGTTAAAATTGTATAAAACAAAATTTGTGCCAAAATATATAATATGAGTAAGAACCTTACTACAAGATCAGAAGATTATTCGAAATGGTATAACGAACTGGTTGTAAAAGCAGATCTAGCTGAAAATTCAGGAGTTAGAGGATGTATGGTAATAAAACCATACGGATATGCTATTTGGGAAAAAATGCAAGCTGAGTTAGATCGTATGTTCAAAGAAACTGGACATCAAAATGCGTATTTTCCTTTATTTGTGCCGAAAAGCATGTTTGAAGCGGAGGAGAAGAATGCTGAGGGATTTGCAAAAGAATGCGCGGTTGTAACGCATTATAGATTAAAAAATGATGAGGAAAGACCAGGTAAATTAATGGTTGACCCAAATGCAAAATTAGAGGAGGAGCTTATTGTTCGTCCAACAAGTGAAGCTATTATTTGGTCTACATATAAAGGATGGGTGCAATCATATAGAGATTTGCCTTTATTGATTAATCAATGGGCAAATGTGGTTCGATGGGAAATGCGTACGCGTTTGTTCTTAAGAACTGCTGAATTTTTATGGCAAGAAGGGCATACTGCTCATGCTACAAAAGTAGAAGCTATTGAGGAGTCTGAAAAAATGATGAATGTTTATGCAGATTTTGCTGAGAACTTTATGGCGATTCCGGTTGTGAAAGGTTTTAAAACCGAAACCGAACGTTTTGCTGGAGCAGATGAAACTTATTGTATTGAAGCTTTAATGCAAGACGGAAAAGCATTGCAAGCTGGTACATCTCACTTTTTGGGCCAAAACTTTGCAAAAGCATTTGACGTTAAGTTTGCGAATGCCGAAGGAAAACAGGAACATGTTTGGGGAACTTCTTGGGGAGTATCTACTCGTTTGATGGGAGCGTTGATTATGACGCATTCTGATGATCAAGGATTAGTATTGCCTCCAAATCTGGCTCCAATACAAGTGGTTATTGTTCCTATATATAAGACAGATGAACAATTGGCTCAAATTACAGAAGCAGTTAAGGATTTGACAGCTAAATTGAGAAAATTAAAAATCACTGTTAAGTTTGATGACAGAACAACACAAAAGCCAGGATTTAAATTTGCAGAATGGGAATTGAAAGGTGTGCCTGTTCGAATTGCAGTTGGTCCAAAAGATTTAGAAAACGGAACTTTTGAGGTTGCAAGACGCGATAATCTGACGAAAGAAGTTGTTTCTAGCGAAAAAATCGTTGAGCACGTAAATGATCTTTTAGAACAGATCCAAACTGACTTATTTACAAAAGCATTAGATTATCGTAATACTCACATTACGGAAGTAAATAGTTTTGAGGAATTTAAAGAAGTTTTAGAAGGAAAAGGAGGCTTTTTATCTGCTCATTGGGATGGAACTGCTGAGACAGAAGAGAAGATAAAAGAATTGACAAAAGCGACAATTCGTTGTATACCTTTGGACGCTATTGAAGAGGCGGGAACCTGTGTGTTTACTGGTAAACCATCATCTAAAAGAGTGCTTTTTGCTAAGGCATATTAAAAAAATATAGTTTTTTTTGCATTAGGTGTTGCGCAAATAAAAAATAGATGTATCTTTGCATCCGCAATACAGAAGCACGGTCCGTTCGTCTATCGGTTAGGACGCCAGGTTTTCATCCTGGTAAGGGGGGTTCGATTCCCCCACGGACTACAATTTCAGTTGACAAATTGAAAAAAAACTTAGAGAGAATTGGTCCGTTCGTCTAGGGGTTAGGACGCCAAGATTTCGTCTTGGTAACAGGGGTTCGATTCCCTTACGGACTACAAATAAAATAGTAAAAGATAAAAATAAAATAAAATGGCAAATCATAAGTCAGCTTTAAAGAGAATCAGAAGTAACGAAAAGAGAAGAGTGTTAAACAGATACCAACACAAAACTACTCGTAATGCTATCAAAGCGTTAAGAATAGCTACTGATAAGGTTGATGCTACATCTAAATTGTCTAATGTGATTTCTATGATTGATAAATTAGCAAAAAAGAATATCATTCATGATAACAAAGCTTCTAATTTAAAATCTAAATTAACGAAACATGTTGCTAAATTGTAAGAATTACAATTTGTAGATATATAAAAAAGCTCCTTTTTAAGGAGCTTTTTTTTGTTTATCCGTGTTTTAAATTTTGGTTTTCACGTATTCCAGCATTGATTGGGTGATGGGTTTGGATAGAAAATCAATAATTATTGGGTATGTTTTTGCTTTCTCAATGTCGTCTGGATCTATGGTTGAAGATAGTATTATAACCTTTGTTGTGGTATTAAAATCAGAATAATCATCTTTAATGAATAGATCTAAAAATTCCCAACCTCCCATTACGGGCATATTTAAATCTAGGAATATTAATTGGGGGCTCTTTTGTAACGCACAATTCGTGTTCGAGTATTTGATAGTGTTGAAGAATTGAAGGGCTTCTTCTCCGTTTTGAGCTGTAATTATTTCATTTGCAAATGATGATTTGGTAATTACTTTTTTACATAACATCAGTGTTATTGGATCGTCATCAATACAAAAAATTAAATCAAACATTTTTTATTTATTTTTAAATGTTAATGTGAAGGAAGTTCCTTTGTTGACTTCGCTTTCTATGTCAATCGTTCCTCCCATTGTTTCTACTTGTGATTTTACCAGATAAAGGCCTAGCCCTTTGCTGTCAGGGTAATTGTGAAATCTTTGGTAAAGCCCAAAAACTTTATCTCGATTTCTTTTTAAATCAATACCTATTCCATTGTCTTTAAAAATTAAATCAACAGAATCATCAATTTGATTAGCTGTAATTGTTATTTTTAGTTTTCGGTTTTCGGATTTGTATTTTAGTGCATTGGTCAGTAGATTTAACAGAATACTTTCTATGTAAGCTTTGTTCGCGTTTATAATAGAAACATTTTCAAAGTCTATTTTTATTATTGGTTTGTGCAATTCAATCTGAAAACTGAGTTGGCTAAAAACATTTTCAAAAACTTCTTTTATTAATATGGGTTCTTTTTTTATCGAAGGATTGTCTTTAATGATAATGACTTTCGTTAAATCATTTATCGTTTCGTTTAGTAAATGTGTGGATTTATTAAAGCCGTCTAAAATTTCCTTTAGCTCTTCATTTTCTACCGGAATGTCTTCTATTAGGTTTAATAGGCCTGTTAGGTTTGATAAAGGTGCTCTAAGGTTGTGTGAGGTGATGTATGAGAATTGTTTTAGATCTTTGTTGTTTTGTGTTAATTCACGTATAAGTTGCTCTTTTTCTTTTTCTTGTTTTTTTTCTTCAGAAATGTCTCTTTGTATAGAGATCCAGTGGGAAAGCTCGTTTTCTATGTTGTAAATAGGTATCATAGAGAATCGTACCCAGTATTCTTCTTTGTTTTTTTTGTAACTGATAATTTCAATAAGACATTCTTCTTTTTCTTTTATTGAAGTTAAAAGTTTTTCAAGTTCATTCGAATTAGAGTTAGGTCCAAAAAATAAATCAAGAGATTTTCCTGTAATCTCTTGTGATTCGTATCCTGACATAATCGAGAAAGCGGGATTGACGTAAATTATTTTTGGAATGCGGTCATCGCTTGAGTTTGCTTCGGTTATTACAATAGAATCTTTTGATTGTGTAATTACTGTTTCTAGTAATTTAAGTCGCTGTTCTTCCTCTTTTTGTTTGGTGATGTCTTGAATTGCACCAATCATTCTAATGGCTTTTCCATTTTCATCTTTTAAAAGAAATCCTCGATCGAATACATATTTATAGGTGTTGTCAGCGCATCTGAAGCGATATTGATCTTGCCATTTTTCTGTTTTTTGTTCTATAAAGGAGTATAGTTTAATTGACATCTTTATGCTGTCTTCAGGGTGGATTTTGTCAAACCACCAGTTTGAGCTATCTCCAACCTGATTTTCTTTGTAGCCAAAAATGCCTTCAATTCCTTTATTCCAGGTTAAGCGATCTTCTTGGATTTTCCAGTCCCATATCGTGTCACTCGTTGCTTTTGCGACAATATCATATTTTTCATTGGATTCTTTAATTTCGTCATTGGTTTTCTTTAATTTTTCAAATATTAAAATATTTCGGGTGTCATTTTTAGATAAAATATACTTGAAAAGTATTCCTGAAAACACGATAAATAATATGTCTTTTAGAAAATTATACGAATGATATTCGGAGTCGGAAGTGTATTTTTGCAATAATTTATGACAGATAATAGCCATAAACAAGGAGGCGATAATATAAATTATTGTTATTTGGTTGGTTTTGTTTTTCATTACTTCAAATATAATTAATTTATAATATAAATATTAAATATGGTTTGAAACTTATTTTTAAAGTTCATGGTTTTGATGTTTATTTGTAGGTGTAATAGGTTAACTGTGTGTAAATTATATATAAACTATCATTGAAATGTTTTTTATATCAAAATAAAGTGTACTTTTGCACCCATTAAAAATCACAGATGGAATCTATTAGAAACATTGCAATTATTGCCCACGTCGATCACGGTAAAACAACTTTGGTTGATAAAATTATGTATCACTGTCAGTTATTTCGTGACAACGAAAACACAGGTGACTTAATCCTTGATAACAACGACTTAGAGCGTGAGAGAGGTATTACTATTACTTCTAAAAATGTTTCTGTAGTTTACAAAGGAACAAAAATCAACATTATTGATACTCCTGGTCACGCCGATTTTGGTGGTGAGGTAGAACGTGTATTGAATATGGCTGATGGTGTTTGCCTTTTGGTGGATGCTTTTGAAGGGCCAATGCCACAAACTCGTTTCGTTTTGCAAAAAGCGATTGACTTAGGTCTTAAGCCTTGTGTTGTTATCAATAAAGTTGATAAAGAAAACTGTACTCCTGAAGAAGTTCATGAAAAAGTTTTTGACTTAATGTTTGAATTAGGTGCTCAAGAATGGCAGTTGGATTTCCCAACAGTTTATGGTTCAGCTAAAAATAACTGGATGTCTGATCATTGGGAAAACGTAACTGATAATGTTGAAGCATTGTTGGATATGGTTGTTGAAAATGTACCAGCTCCGAAAGTGTCTGAAGGAACACCACAAATGTTGATTACATCTTTAGATTTCTCAGCTTTTACAGGCCGTATTGCTATTGGACGTTTGGAAAGAGGAGTTTTAAAAGAAGGTATGCCAATCTCATTAGTTAAAAGAGACGGTACTATATCAAAATCACGTATCAAAGAATTACACACTTTTGAAGGTCTTGGACGTAAAAAAGTACTTGAAGTAATTGCTGGAGATATCTGTGCGATTGTTGGGGTTGAAGGATTTGAAATTGGAGATACTATCGCTGATTATGAAAACCCTGAAGGTTTGAAAACAATTGATATTGACGAGCCTACTATGAGTATGTTGTTTACAATTAACGACTCTCCTTTCTTTGGTAAAGAGGGTAAATTTGTAACTTCTCGTCATATTAGAGAGCGTTTGACAAAAGAATTAGAGAAAAACTTAGCAATGAAATTGGGTGAAACTGATTCAGCTGATAAGTTTATGGTTTTTGGTCGTGGGGTACTTCACTTATCTGTTCTTATCGAAACAATGAGAAGAGAAGGGTATGAGTTGCAAATCGGTCAACCACAGGTTATCATAAAAGAAATTGACGGTAAAAAATGTGAGCCAATTGAGGAATTGACAATTGATTTACCAGAAAGTCTTTCAGGTAGAGCGGTTGAATTCGTTACTATGCGTAAAGGTGAAATGCTGAGTATGGAAACTAAAGGGGATCGTATGATTGTGAAATTTAATATTCCATCACGTGGAATTATTGGATTGCGTAATCAATTGCTTACTGCTACTGCAGGTGAGGCTATTATGGCACACCGTTTTATTGGATACGAACCTTACAAAGGAGAAATTGCTGGACGTAACAAAGGTTCATTGATTTCTATGGAAAAAGGGAAAGCTATTCCTTATTCTATCGATAAATTGCAAGATCGTGGTAAGTTTTTTGTTGAACCAAATGCCGAAATTTACGAAGGTCAGGTAATTGGAGAAAACTCTCGTGGTGATGATATGTGTGTAAACGTTACTAAAGAGAAAAAACAATCTAACGTTCGTTCTTCTGGAAATGATGAAAAAGCGAGAATTATTCCTCCAATCATTTTCTCTCTTGAAGAAGCTTTAGAATACATTCAAAAAGATGAATATGTAGAGGTAACTCCAAAATCTATTCGTTTGAGAAAAATCTATTTGACAGAAACAGACAGAAAA
>RCUQ01001025.1_pt1 | contig 11344 bp, 11 predicted proteins | sample 2166351 | NCBI WGS metagenome assembly RCUQ01 (sample SAMN09932597, study PRJNA488358) | compost metagenome | feature: garden; material: soil; isolation source: compost soil in acetonitrile-enriched culture | place: Germany: Experimental Botanical Garden Goettingen | collected 2016-01-27
TGTTGAACGACGCGACCGGCCTGACCTGCATGCGCATCGCCGTGATCGCCGCGACAACCGGCGCCTTTTCCCTGACTAACGCTTTCGGGACCTTTGCCTGGCTCGCCCTGGCGGGTGTCGCGGTCGGCATCGTCGTCACCTTGGCCATTGGTCTGCTGAAGAGCTGGATCAGCCGCCGCTGGGGCGAGGACGTCGGCGGTCAGATTCTGATCAGCCTGCTGATGCCTTTCGCCGCCTATCTGGCGGCCGAAGCCATTCACGCTTCCGGCATTCTGGCGGCCGTCGCGGCTGGCGTGACCATGAGCTTCACCGAGCGTCAAGGCTCGGCCATGGCGGCCACGCGTATCCGCCGCGCGGTTGTCTGGGATACGGTGCAGTTCGTCGCCAACGGCCTGATCTTCGTCATCCTGGGCGAGCAGATGCCGTCGATCATGGCGCGAGCGGCCGAGGTTATTCAGACCACCCAGCACAAGGAAATCTGGTGGCTGGCGGTCTATGTCTTCGCCATCGTGGCGGCGCTGGCGGCCCTGCGTTTCGTCTGGGTGTGGACCTCGCTGAAATTCACCCTGTTCCGCCGACGCGGCAAGAGTGCGCCGCCCAAGGTCGGCTGGCGACTGGTGGCGGTCATGTCGTTGGCGGGGGTGCGCGGCGCCATCACCCTGGCCGGCATCCTGACCCTGCCGTTTGTCCTGGGCGACGGCACGCCCATGCCGGCGCGCAACCTGGCCATCTTCCTGGCGGCCGGGGTCATCGTCGTCTCCCTGGTTCTGGCCACCGTCGCCTTGCCGCGGCTGCTGAAGGGCATCGAACTGCCGCCCGAGCCGTCCCACCTCGAGGAAGAGGACCGTTCACGCATCGCCGCGGCCTCCGCCGCCATGCGTGCCATCGAAGACACCCAACACGCCATGGCCGAGGGCAAGAGCAATCCGGACCTCTATGCCGAAACAGCAGCTCGACTGATGGAAATCTACCGCCACCGCATTGAGACGCGCACCCATGTCGAGGGCGACGACGTCACGCTGGCCCGTCAATCGGACGAGATCGAACGTCAACTCAGACTGGCCGGACTGGCCGCCGAACGCGCGGAGTTGGTCCGCCTTGGACGCATGCGCCTCGTCGATGAGGAAACGACGCGAAAGCTGATCCGCGAAGTCGACTTACAAGAACTGCGCTACGTCTAGGAGGAGGATATCGATTTATCGCCTAAGATATATTATGCGAAGGCCGACCAAGTTCGTTTCCGTTGCAACACGAGCTCAAGCCCAAGCTGCGCAGCCATTCGATCGGCGAACAATCAACGAGCCGCTAAGCCATGTAGACTAGAGAGCTGCGTGCGGCTGATAAGGTGGAACGATCAGAGTTTGATTGACGCTTGGGTCGATATCTGGACCGTTATGAAGAAAAACAGGCGCGGCTAGCACCGCGCCTGCATCGTTCGTGTTTTCCTCTATCTAGGAAGGTTGGTTGTTCTCGCCTGCCCGGCCCCTGCCCTGCCGCGCCACAGAAGCACCCCTGCACCGGCTGCGGCGACAGCGAAGACGGCCACGGCGACCAGTGGACGATAGACGATCCAGGCCGAGGCGATGACGGCCAGGCTGACGATCAGGCCCGCAACGCCGGCGACGAGCCCCGTCCCCATACGGACAATCGATCCGATCAGCGGCACGACATCGGCCAAGACCCCGAGCGGCGCCAGGACCATCCCGAAGGCGGCGATCATCACCACCAGGCCGAGGCCGCGCAGCACCCAACTCATGGTTTGATTGGCCGCCTTGGCCTGGGCGAACATCTGGTCGGCCGAGGCCGTTCCGGCGCGAACCATCAGGATCGGCGCCCCGGCCCTGGTCGGATAGGGCTGCAGGGTGTCGGCGGTCTGGGCGCCGACGACGCTCAGGATGCTGTTCTGCGGCGCGACCAGATAGGTCACTCGCATGTCGCCAGCCTCGGGCGCAGCCGGGTTGGCGCCGACGTAGAAGGCGCCTTCGACCACGCGGGTGGGTCGTGATAGAGCGGACGCTGCAGTCGCGGCCTGCTCCGGCGTCAGGGCCAGGGGGCGGTCTGCGACGACCTGATCCAGCACGGCGCCGTCGAGGGTGAAGGCGCCGAGTTTGGCGCGTTCGGCCCGGAAGTCCGCATTCTTGATCGGGGGGGCGGGATTCTGGTGTCCGGCAGGCTGTTGGAAGCGGCTGGAATCCTCCGGCGTCGCGGTCCACTGGCGATCATAGCTATAGGTGGTGACGGTTTCCTCGCCTCCGCCCAGACGGGTGCGGGTCTCCGACTTGCTGCTTTCGACCCACTGATAATACTCGATCTTGCGGGTCAGGATCAGGCCGTCGGCGGATACGCCTAAGGCGGCGTCCTGGCGCTGATCCGAAGCGACCGCCGGCGCTGACACGTGGATCAGTCGCCCCTCGTTGGACGGCAGGATGCGGTCCGCACTGACGGCCTGGACGGCGCCGGCGCCTTCCTTGTTGGTGCGAATGGACTGCACGGAACGCCCCTCGTTCCAGGCCAGAAGCGCGATGCTGGCCAGAATGAGGGCTAATCCCGTCAAGACCCCGGCAAAGGCCGAGCCCAGACGGGATATCCACGAGGTTCGGGTAGTGACGGACAGGGGGTCGTTGGACATGAAGGTTTGCTTTCGAGCAGGTCGACCGCCCTGCGTGACAGGCGCAGGGCGGTCTTCGGCGTCAGGATCAGGGGGTTTCAGTGATCAGGAGGGTCGCCGGAGCGGTGTCGCCTCCAAACACTCCGACCCAGACGTCGTAGGTGCCGCTCTGCGGGCGGTTGAAGCGAACCTCGGCATCTCCGTCGCCGAAGCTGTCGTCGTCGCAGTACCAGCGACCGTCAGGGCCGTTGATGATCAGGGTGGTGTCGGCGCGCGACACCGTGCGGAACACGAGGGGCAGGTTGCCGGCCGAATAGGTGACCTCAAAATCAGGAGCCTCGCTGATGCTGCCGATGCAGGAGCCGGGCAGATGGGCGCCGTTAACGCCGCCGCCGGCATGCATTTCGACGCGGTAGGGGTCTGGATTGAAGCCGGCGCTCAGGCGGATTTCACCGTAGTTGGCCGTCATGTGCGCGGACTGGGAGAAGGCGGGGCCGGCCACCATCAAGGTGGCGGCGGCGAGAAGCATGATCTTCTTCATCGAAAGGTCCTCTAGGGGCGCCTCTCGGCGCACGACGTTGCGGGCCTTTCCGTTGTCAGGAATGTCGCCCACCGCTGTTCTAGAAGGTCGTTCAGCCCTGCATCAGCACCATGGATATGGGGGAACCATCCTTTGCCGCATTGCAGCATGAGCCAGCTTGGCTTTAAAGCCGATGTAGAACGAAGATTTTCCGGAGGGGTGGAATGGCGCGCGGGTCGGCGAACAATAAGACGGGGCAATCAGGGACGTCGGCCGCAGCGGTCTCACCCCGCAGGAAAAGACTTCTGCGCCTCGGCTTGATGATCCTGGTGATGCAAGGCCTGTTCTGGGGGCTGTTCTCGGCGCCCTGGGGGCCGCGTCCGCAACTGGGGGCGATCGACCGCATCGAGTTCAGCCGAGCAGAACTGGCGGAGTTGAAGGCGCCGACACCTGCAGCAGCCGACGCCGCCGCCCATGAGAAGATCAACCTGCCCTACACCGATTGCTGTGATCCGGCCTATCTGTCGTTGCGCACCTTCTTTGACCTTAGCGAGGTTCCGCCAGGCGGTCTTGGCATGGTGGCCTACCAGCAGGTCGACAACTTCATCGTCCGCGTGAACGGCTCGCTGGTTCACCAGGTCGGAGAGATGGAATTTGGTCGCCAGACCTTCCATGGCCAGCGCCCCTACCTGCTGCATCTGCCGGCCGGCTTGCTGAAGGCCGGTGAAAACGAGATCTCCTTCATCACCGTGCGTCACGGCTTTCCCTACACCGACCTTATCCCGCCGCTCATGGGCGCTCACGAACAGGTGCGAGCGGCGACGGCCCTGCGCTTCTGGCAATCGCTGGACTATCGGCTTCTCGGAGGCGGACTGACCTTCATCCTCGGCCTGTTCGCCGCGATCATGGTTTTCCGCTCCCAGGATCGACGCTTCGCCGCCTGGCTGATGGTGCTGTGCTGGTCGTGGACAGCTTTCGCGGCCTATGGCCTGGTGTTCGATCTGCCCTTTGGCGGGACGGGACGCATGGCCGCCTTCTTCGCCATTAACACCTTGATCGCTTCCAGCCTGCTTTGCTTCATCGACGCCTGGACCCGGCGACCGGTGCTCTGGGGGCAGACGGCCGTCGAATTGATCTGGCTGTTGTTCAACGCCGCGGTCGTGGTCTGCCTCTACGCCATGCCCATGCCCGAAGGATTCGACCTGGCGTCCGAAGGCTGGAGTTGGTTCTCCCTGATCGCGGGTGTGATGGTGGTGGCGCGGCTGGTCTGGCATTTCGCCACGGTCGATGAGAACAGGCATCTGGAGGCGGCTCTGCTTTCGGTCTGCGCGGTCTGTCTGGCGCTCGACGGCGTGGGCGAGAAGTTCGGCCTGCTGGCCGGCGGATACCTGATCGACGCCGCGCCTCTCTTGCTGCTCGCCTTCGTGGCGGCCTTCGTGCAGCGCAACTTCACGCTATTCCGCTCGGCCGTTGGTTTGAACGCCCTGCTGGAGACCCGCCTGCGGGCGCGCGAAGTCGAGCTGGCCGAGGCGCACGAGCGCGAGCGCGAACTGGTCGACCGCGAGGCACGCAGCGAAGAGCGCCGCCGCCTGATGCGTGACATGCATGACGGTGTCGGCGGTCAACTGGTGGGCCTGCTGCTCTCGGTGCGGCGCGGTGCGGTGGACAATGAACGTGTCGCGGAGGGCCTCCAAGGCGTGATGGACGAAATCCGCCTGATGATCGATTCCGCCGACACGGCCGGCGCGTCGCTGGACGCCATGCTGGCTGTGTTCGAGACCCGCGTTCGTCCCCGTGTCGAGGGCGCCGGCTTTGACTTCGGCTGGCGCGTGGAACGGGCCGGGACGGCTGATCTGGCACCCCAGGACGTCCTGCAGGTGTTCCGCATCATGCAGGAGGCCGTCACCAACGCCATGAAGCATTCAGGCGGAGATCGCATCGACATCCTTGTGTCCGACCATGTGGATGGCGAATTGCGGGTGAGGATCTCCGACAACGGCAAGGGAACGGGCGCCGTTGGGAAGGATATGTCGCAGACCCGTGGTCATGGGCTGGGCAATATGCGCAGCCGCGCGACAGCGCTGGGCGCAAGACTGGCCTTCCTTGACGCGCAGCCGGGAACCGCCGTGGTTCTTGATGTGCCGATCGCGGCCGAGATCAGGCAGGCGGCATGACGGGAGAACCGCGACGCATCGGCGTGCTGGAAGACAGCGGGCCCGTTCGAGACCATTTCCTCCACATCATCGATGAGGCCGAAGATCTGATGCTGTGCGGCGTGGCCACCTGTCTGGGTGAAACCTCCGCCCTGCTGGCCACTCAACCCGATCTGGTGCTCACCGATCTGGGCCTGCCTGACGGCAGCGGTCTGGACTTCATTCCTGTGTTGAAGGCGACCAACGCGCGATCGCTGGTCATCACCGCCTTCGGCGACCGCGAGACGGTGCTGGCGGCCTTGAGCGCGGGCGCTGACGGCTATCTGCTGAAAGACAGTCCGACCCAGGCCGTGCTGGACGGCATTCGCGTCACCCTGGACGGCGGCGCCCCGATCAGCGCGGCGGCGGCTGTCTTTCTTCTGGAACGGTTCCGCGAGCCGGTCGCCGTCGCCGCGCCTGCGGCGGAGCGCCTGACGCCGCGCGAAACCGAACTTCTGACCCTCTTTTCTCGTGGTTGCAGCTACAAGTCGGCCGCGCGCGAACTCGGCATCTCGCCACTGACGGTCGGCGATCACGTCAAGGCCATTTACCGAAAGCTCGAGGTTAATTCCCGAGGCGAGGCGGTGTTTGCGGCCGTTCAGAGAGGGCAACTCCGGCTCTAGCCTCCCATATCCATGGCGCCGCGCGTCTGCGGCTCAGCGCCTAGAAGAAGCATGAGCCGCCTGGCTCCCATGTCTTCAGCGAGGAGCCCTTGATGGCCATTCAATTCCGCCCCCTGTCCCGCGCATCCGCCGCAGCCCTGATCGGCGGCCTGGCCCTGTCGGCCTGCGGTCAGGTCGAAACCGAAACGAAGACGGCCGCAGCCGAAACCGCATCGGCTCCGGCTCCTAGCGTTTCCATCGCCGCTTCTCTGGCGCCGGACGCCCTTATGCTGCGCGCCCTGGAGTGCCGCTCTTCGTTCGCCCCCCTGCGTCATGGGACGGACCTGCTGCCCAGCGACCTGATGGCGCGGGTCGCCCGGACGACCGACGTGTCCTTCGGCGATCTGATCTTCGGGGCCGGGCGCCATGGCGTGAGCATGGAGGCGCGCCGAGACGCTCACCAGGGCGGTCGGCGCATGCCCCAGTCGGCGGCCGACATCACGCCTGAGTATATCGACTATGTCTCGACCTGCGCCGACATCCTGGATCGCGCCGGCGCGATGCTGAATGAAGCCAAGGCGGCGCAGTCGTGACAGGCCGGGCGCGTCTAGGCCTGTGCGTTCTACTGGCGGTCGCTGGATGCGACCGTCAACCGCCGTCGCAAGACGCGCCGGAGCCTCAAGGTGCGGCGAGCGTAGCATCCGCCCCGGCTGAGGCTGTTGTGGTGGATGCTGCGACGCCGCTCCTATCGCCATCACCCCAGCCGTCAGGCGCGCCCGCTCAGCCGCCGCAGCATCTGTCCCAGCAGCCACCCATGCCCGTCCCGGCGCCGCGCAACGAAAAGCCTCGGCGTGTCGGAGTCTATACGCCGTCGCCGGGCTCGCCGGAGCGGGTGGCTCTGATGAACGCCCTGCGCGACGCGGTGCGCGGCGACATGGGCGGCGCCCCGATCTTCGTGGTTCGCGACCTGCGCTCCAACGGCGACTGGGCGTTCGGCGTCATGGAGCCGACCTGGGAGGGCGGTCGCCGCATCGCCCCGGAGAAGACGCCCCTGTATCAGCGCATCCGTGATCGGGACGGGCTCGACGGGCTCAGGACAGAAGCCATCTGGCGCCGCGACGGCGCCCGTTGGCGGGTGGAGGCGCATAGCATCGGAGCGACCGATGTCTGGTGGGGAGAATATTGCGCCAGCATGCCGTTCGGCCTTCTGCCGGGATGTCGTCATGGGTGACCATGAGTGCTGCCCGGACATCGCCGTCGCCCCCCATATCCATGGTGCTACAGGCCGCGCGAAGTCCTGAATAGAAGGCAGATAGGCTCCGCTGCCTTCAGTGGAGCCGTGACCTTTCATCCCGCCGGGCCACGCCCTGGCGCCCCACCCCGGAACCTGCTGATGATGAAGACTTTGCTCGCCGCCGCTGTCACCCTGATGGCCGCAGCTCCCGCTATGGCGCAGGACGCCTCCCAAAGCCCCGCCTTTGGAAGCGTCACCTTGAGCGCCGGCTTCGATGACGATCCCTTGCAGCGCCGTTTCCGAGGCGGCGGACCCAACAATGCGGCGCGTCTGCCGGGGGCTTGCACGGGCAATGTAGGCACGCCTCCGGATTTCCGCGTGACCTATACGGCGGGCAGCGCTCCGCTGATTTTCAGAAGCGTGTCAACGGTGGATACGACCCTGGTCATCAACGGTCCGGACGGCCGATGGTACTGCGACGACGACAGCTTCGGCGATCTGGACGCCGAATATCGCTTTAACCGCCCTCAAAGCGGCGTTTACGATATCTGGATCGGTGTCGTCGGGCGTAGCGAGGCTGACGCAACACTCGTTGTCACGGAACGCCCATAGCCCGGAAACTATGCTCTCTCCTCCGTTTCCCACCGATCGGTAGCGGCTGGAAACGGGGGAGCAGAAGTCAATCAACTGAGCATGCAGTAGTGTGAAATCGAAATGACGGTTCGGTCTGGCGCTCTACCGCGCGCCGCGCGCTAGAATGCGCCCGTCGCCATAGGCCCCGTCCAGCCGCCCCGTCCGCGCCCAGTCCAGCACCGCCTGATAATAGCCGGGAGCATAGCCGAGCGCCGTCCTGGCGCCGTCCGGCGCGGTCTCGAAGCGGACGATGCCGTGGTCAGTGTCAGGATACTCCAGCAGGGTCACCGGTCGGCCCTGAGCCGCTAGATCAATGAGCCGCTGACGGGTGGCGTCCGGCGGGGCGCCGATATCGTCTTCGGCCTGAATCCACAGCATGGACGTGTCCAGACGGCTCAGCACCGGCAGGGGATCGTAGTCCCAGGAGGTCCCCAGATCGAGAACGGGGGCCATGGCGACGATCTGATCGTTCGGCGTGTTCAGCAGGAAGCCAGTGAACTCGCCCTTGATGTCCGCGAACCAGGACTCGGCGCCATAGCGGGTCCGCACAGCCTCCAGGTCGCCAAAGCCTATCTGGCCGCGCGAGGCGATGAAGGCGCTGGTGACGTCGGTAATCGCGCGGGCCTGTTCGAGCACCTCGGCGCCCCAGCCCTTGGCCTTAAGGTCCAGAACTACCTGATCGCTGTCTTCCGACAGGGCCCCATAGGCCAGGCCGAAGGCCACGGTGACGAAGTCGACAGGCGTCTGGCTGGCGGCGAGCGGCGCGATCCAGCCGCCCTGGCTGGCGCCGTGCAGCCCCACCCGCCCGGCCCGCGCCCCGGCCAGACGACGGGCCTCCCGCACCGCCGCGGCTGCGTCTTCAGCCAGGACGTGAAAGTCTTGCGTATAGCGCCCCTCCGATCCGCCCGAGCCGCGCTTGGCGTAGACGAAGACGCCGACGCCGGAGGCGGGCGCGAACCTCTGGAAGGGATTGAAGTCCAGCGCATTGGCGCCTTCGGACCCATGCACCTCGACCATGATGGGAACCGGGCCATCGCCCGGCGGCAGGATCAGGCGCCCGTTCAGACGGGTCCCGCCCTGACCGATGAAGGTGGTGTTCTGGGCATGCAGGGTCAGGCGGCGACCGCCCTTCCCTTCAAACTCGATCCGCCCCTCGTCACAGGCCCCAAGCTGAGGTTGCGGACCTTCGACGCGGGCGGTCCATCCCAGGGTGCTGATCCACCGCCCGTCGGCGTCCGGCGTCATCTTCGCCGTGGCTCCGTCCAGCCGACGCCACCGAAGCCCCCGGCTCTCCAGCGGGGCCACATCCACCCAGCTGCCGTCGTCGAGGCGATAGACCCCGACGTGGCAGGCCATGGCCAGGTCCGGTCGTGCATCGACGTCGGCGCCGGGCAATTGGGCGGTGGCGGGAAATGCGGCGGCGAGAATAATGACGGCCAGGGCGCTGGCGAACCAGGATTGCGACACGGGTTTTTCCTGTCTGAAGGTTGGGTTCTCGCCGAACGCCATTGCCCCGGATGCGCGGGCTCGCTAGGCCCGACTTCGCGAACGGCGCCGCAGGTGCGCGAACGGAGCGGCATGGGGCACAGGGACAAGGCCATCATCAGGACGGAGAGCATCCGGCGCTGGATGATCGACGTCGTCATGCTCGTCGCGATGGGCGTGCTGCTGGGTTTTCTCGGCCCCTTCGACTCGGACAGCGCCCCGCCCGACATCCGCTACGCCTACTGGATCCTCTGCATGCTGGGCGGCGGACTGATCGCGATCGCTGTGGACGAAGGGTTTAGCCGAGGTCTGCCCGTCGCGTGGAAACGGGTGGCCGCCATCTCGACTCTGGCCACGCCGCTGGTGGCCCTGTTCGTCCTGACCATCCAGTGCTTCCTCTTCGGCGAGGTCCTGCGTTGGTCGGTCTATCTGCAACTGCTCTGGCAAGTTTGGCCCATCATGCTGGCGGCTATGGCGGTCAGGGCCCTGGTCTGGCGGCGACTGCCGGTGCGGGTCGAGGCGCGCACCATCATCGCTCCGCCGCTGCCCGAGGCCGAGGCGGTGTTCCGGCGCCGGCTTTCCGCCAAACGGCGGGGCGCGCGCCTGATCGCCATCGAGGCGCACGATCATTACCTGAAGGTCCACACTGACGCCGGCGCGGAACTGATCACGCTTCGCTTTTCCGACGCGATGAAGGATCTGGCCCAAGCCCATGGATGGCGGGTGCACCGCTCGTGGTGGGTGGCGGCCGACGCAATCGAAGAGGTGCGCTGGCGTCGTGGCGGCGGCGAGCTGAGGCTTGTCGGCGACCTCATAGCGCCGGTCAGCCGGACCTATAGCGCCCAATTGAAAGAGGCAGGCTGGTTCTAAGGAGCGGGGAAGCGGACATTCGCTTGTAGCCCCTACTTACGGTTCCAATTGAACGGCCAGGCGCAGAGGCTGGAGCATGCCGGCCGGCGGCGGAGCTAGCCGACGACCTTGCACGGACGATTGCAGATCAACACTCACCGTCTCCCTGGCAGGCGGTGCAGCCTCTACGCGCGAAACGACGCCGTCGGCCTCTATCCAGAGCTTGAGTTCCAGAGGCGGCGTCGGCTGGTTCGGCGCCGGGCGCGTTTGGTGCAATTGGAGGCGCAGGTTGGAGGCCGGCGGACCGTCCTCCTCCAACCAGGTCGTGACGGTGCGCGTAACCGTCTCGGCATAGGCGACCCAGGCGGCCGGAGCCGCGTCCGGCGCGAGGCTCTGCACCTGGGCCTGGGCCGGCGCCGCCATCCCGAAAGCGGCCGCCAGGCCTGTCGCCAGGGCACGCCAGCCTGACGTCTTGAGGCGGGAAACGGCGCCGGTCATGTCTATCGAGCCGGTTGCGCGGCGGCCTGAGGCAGGCGTTCGCGTTCAAAAGTGATGGTCGACAGGCGGCCGTCCAGCGCCTGAACCACCTCGGCGGTCAGGTCGTTGGCGAAGTTGCCGCCCAGCGCCGAGTTGCGGTCCAACAGCAGGCCGCAGGCCTTGGCCGCATAGACCTGAGCGATGGCGGGCTGGGCTTCGTTGGCGATGCGTTCCATCGCCTTGACGCGGGTGGCCTCGACTTCCTGACTGGCGTGAGCGGCCTTCTGCTGCAGGGTCTGCCATTGACCGGCCAGGGTCTCGGCGCGCTGGCGGCGGGCGGCGTTGTCGGGCTGGCTTTCGAGGGCGCGCAGTTCGGCCTCCAGCGGCTGGCGCTCGGCCTCGATCTCGGTCTGGGCGGCGGCGGCCAGTTCCTGAAGACGGGCGCTGGCGGCCTTGCCGGCGGCGGCGTTGGCGAAGACCGCCTCGCGCGACAGCAGGCAGACGCCGGGGATGACCGGCCCGCCCAGCGGCTGGGCCTGTTGCGCGGCAGCCGGCAGGGCGGCGCCCGCAACCACCGTCAGGGTCAGAGCGGCGAGGATGGAATGCTTGGTCATGGCTCAGGCTTTCTTGGATTTGGCCGGCTTGGTCGCCGGTTCGGCGGGCGTCGCGGCCTGCGCCTGTAGGGTCAGCAGCGCGCCGAAACGCTCCAGCGAGGCCAGATGGAAGTGAACCAGCGCCAGCCAG
>RCUQ01001028.1_pt1 | contig 11331 bp, 8 predicted proteins | sample 2166351 | NCBI WGS metagenome assembly RCUQ01 (sample SAMN09932597, study PRJNA488358) | compost metagenome | feature: garden; material: soil; isolation source: compost soil in acetonitrile-enriched culture | place: Germany: Experimental Botanical Garden Goettingen | collected 2016-01-27
CGAACTGAAGGTCCTCATCGAGCAGATGCGCGAGCAAATTCAAAACATCGAGTGACCCCCTCATCGATGCACCAGCCCCCGCCACGCGGGGGCTTTTTTATGTCATATCCCCAGTGTGATCAACGGCATGGCCCCAGTCGGGCCGCTTGTGGCAAGATAGGTGACTGCCTTTCACCGAGTCCCTGTCCGCCATGAATCTACCCAGTTATGAAGCCATGATGCCTGCGGTGCTCAAGGTGCTGGCCGATGGTCATGCCCGTCCCCTTAGGGAAGTATTCGAGCGAGTTTGCCAACACTATGCCTTCACCCCGGAACAGCTGGCAGACACCTTGCCAAGTGGCCGCCAAACCACCATCCGCTCCCGGGTCGGCTGGGCCAAGACCTATCTGGTCAAGGCGGGGTTAATCGAGCAACCCAAACGCGGCATTTGTCTTATCACCGAACGGGGTAAGGTGGCGCTGGCCTCGGGTCACCCCATCGACAATCACTATCTGGCCCAGTTCAACGAGTTCGTCGCTTTCACCCTGGCCTCCAGCGAAAGCATGGGCAATCCGTCCCGGATCGTGACTGACGCAGCAACACAGTCAACCCCCGAGCAGGCCAGTACACCGCAAGAGCAGATTGAACAGGCTCTGGCGGCCATCAATCAATCCCTTGCCGATGACTTGCTAGCCGAGATCCTTGGCCTTTCACCTCGCTTCTTTGAGCAGTTGGTGGTCGATCTCATGGTGGCCATGGGGTATGGCGGCAGTCAGCAGGATGCGGCCCGCACCACCCGTTACAGCAGTGATGGAGGTATCGACGGCATCATCAAGGAAGACCGGCTCGGGCTCGACTCCATTTATCTGCAGGCCAAGCGTTACACCGACAAGACGGTGGGCCGCCCAGACATTCAAGCTTTCGCAGGAGCGCTGGATCTGCACAAAGCCCGCAAGGGGGTCTTTATCACTACCTCAGGCTTTAGCCGCGAGGCACAGGAGTTCGTGGGGCTGATTGAGAAGCGCATTGTCCTGATTGACGGCCCACATCTCGCCGCCTTGATGATTGAATACGGCGTCGGCGTCACCACCCGCCAGACCCTCACCATCAAGACCCTGGATTCGGATTACTTTCTGGAAGACTGACCATGACCGAGCGCAGCAACTTCTATTTCCTTCAAGCCCATGCCCCCATTCTGCTTGAGTTGGCGCAGGGTGCTGAACGGGCATTCGCCGGTGATCCCAACACGACCCTGGTCAAGTTGCGTCAACTGAGTGAAGCCTTGGCCCAAGATATTGCAATGCGCTGTGGCATTGCCGCCCAGCCGCAGACCACACAGGCCGAACTGCTCTATCTGGTTGGCCGTGAGTTGTCGCTGGATCCGATAGTGATGAACCTGTTCCATGGGCTGCGCAAGGCGGGTAATCATGCGGTGCATCAGTTCAAGACCCGTCACAAGGAGGCCCTGGCCGGGCTCAAAGTCGCTCGAGACCTGGCTGTCTGGTACCACCGTTTCTTTGGCAAGGGGAGCGAACATTTCAAACCAGAGCCCTTTATCGTCCCCAAAGATCCCAGCGCCGAGCTGCACCAATTGCAGGAGCAGATAGCCAGGCTCAAAGATGAGCTCACCAGTGCCAGTAGCCAGCTCGATCAGAATCAGGAGTTGGCCGAGTTGCTGGCGCGGGAGAAGAAGGAATATCAGGAGCTGGCTGAGCTGATGGACAGCGAGGCCAGAGAGTTTGCCTCCCAGGCCAAGACTCACCAACAGGCGCTCGCTACCCAGCAGCAGGAGTTCGAACGCCGCCTTGCCCAATTGCAGCAGCAATTACAGCAGCAAAGCGAAGAGGCCAGAAAGCAGGCAGCGCTGGCCCTGCAAGGGTTTGCCAGCAAGGCAAAGCGCATCACCGACACCTTAGTTCTTGACGAGGCCAGTACCCGCATTCTCATCGATCAACAGTTGCAGGATGCTGGCTGGGAGGCGGACTCCGAGCAACTCGATTACCGCAAGGGGGCTCGTCCGCAGAAGGGGCGCAACATGGCCATCGCCGAATGGCCAACCGAGCATCACGGGGAGAAGGGTCGGGCCGATTACGTGCTCTTTATCGGCCTGATGCCGGTCGCCGCCGTAGAGGCGAAAAAGATGAATACCAATGTGGCCGGCAAGATCCCTCAGGCGGGGCGCTACAGCAAGGGGTTTGCCCTGTCAGGTTTGATGGTCAGCCCCTGGGTGCTGGAGGGACGCTCGTCCCCCTGGCACGATGGTCAAGGTGAACAGTATCAACTCCCCTACCTCTATTCCTGCAACGGTCGCCCCTTTGTCAAACAGCTGGCCGAGCAATCCGGCATCTGGTTTCGCGATGCCCGCCACCCGAGCAATCTCGCCCGTGCACTGCAAGAGTTCCACTCGCCGGATGGGCTGCTGGATCTGCTCAAACGCAGCCGCGAACAAGCTGAGCAGACACTCAAGCAAGAGGGATTTGGTTACCTCAAGGTGAGACCCTATCAGCAGAAAGCCATCGAGGCGGTGGAATCTGCGCTCGCGCGCGATCAACGCAACTGTCTGCTGGCCATGGCGACGGGGACGGGCAAGACCCGCACCATCATTGGCCTGATGTATCGCTTCCTCAAGGCAGAGCGTTTTCGCCGCATTCTCTTTCTGGTGGACAGAACCGCACTGGGCGGCCAAGCCCTGGATGCGTTCAAAGATGCTCGCCTCGAACAAAACCAGACTCTGTGGTCTGCCTACACCATCGCAGAGCTCGGAGACATGGCGGCGCAAGCCGAGACTCGCATTCAGGTCGCCACCGTACAAGCCATGGTCAAACGTATCTTCGCCAGTGATAACCGACCGCCGATCGATGAGTTCGACTGCATCATAGTGGACGAAGCCCACCGGGGTTACGCCCTGGATCAGGAGATGACCGAAGGGGAGCTCTCCACCCGCGATGCGGCGCAATATCTGTCGAGCTACCGACGGGTGCTCGACTACTTCGATGCGGTCAAGATTGGCCTCACCGCCACCCCTGCTAAACACACCAGCGAGATTTTCGGCAAGCCGGTCTACCTCTACTCCTACCGCGAGGCGGTGGCCGATGACTGGCTGATCGACCACGAATCGCCGATCCGTTTCCAGACCGAGCTGACCGAGCATGGCATCAACTTCAACAAGGGCGAGAGGGTGACCGCCATCGATACCCGAACCGGCGAGATCGAGACTGCGGAGCTGGAAGACGATCTCAACTTCGAGGTGGATGCCTTCAACAAACGGGTGATCAACGAATCCTTCAATCAGATCATCTGCCAGGCGCTGGCACAGGAGCTGGATCCCTTCGGAGAAGAGAAAACCATGATCTTCTGCGCCACCGACAACCATGCCGACATGGTCAAGCGGCTGCTGGATGCCGAGTTCAAAACCCTCTACGGCGAAAGCTATAACCAGGAGGCGGTCGCCAAGATCACCGGCAAGAGTGACAGGGTGAGCACCCTGATCAGCCGCTACAAGAACGAACGCTACCCCAATATCGCCATCACGGTGGACCTGCTCACCACCGGCATCGACGTGCCGCGCATCTGCAATCTGGTCTTTATGCGTCGGGTCAAGTCACGGATCCTGTATGAGCAGATGATGGGGCGGGCCACCCGTCGCTGTGATGACATAGGCAAGACGGTGTTTCGCATCTATGACCCGGTGGATATCTATGCCGCGCTGGCCGAGGTCAACACCATGCAACCCCTGGTCAAGAACCCCGATATCACCCTGGCGCAGTTGGTCGGTGAGTTGAGCGATGAGTGCTGTCTGGCGCAAGCCCTCAACGTGGCGGGAGACGAGCCGGGCCAGAGTCAGGCCGACACCATCTTGAGCCAGCTCAGCCAGAAGGTGATGCGGGTGCTGCGCAAGGCCGAGAGCAAGGCGGATCGCTACCCGGTCTTGAAACAGAAGCTGGCCGAACTGGGGGAAGAATGGGGTATTGAGCCGGGCAAGCTGCATCAGCACCTCCATCAGCTTGGGCCAAGGCAGGCCAGCCACTTTTTGCGCCAGCACGCCACCCTGCTAGGCGAACTGGCGCAGGTGGAGGAGTTGATCGGCAGCGAATATCGGCCGGTGATTTCAGATCATCAAGACAGGCTCACCCTGCGCGAGCAGAGCTACGGCACCTATGGCAGGCCAGAGGACTATCTGGATGGCTTCGCCGACTTCATCCGCCAGCAGGTCAACAGCAATACGGCGCTGATGGCGGTGATCAATGCCCCACGCAACCTCACCCGAGCCCAGCTCAAGGAGGTCAAGCTGCTGCTCGACAGTGCCGGTTTCAAGGAGGCCAACCTGCAGAGTGCCTGGCGCAGCCAGACCAATCAGGACATCGCCGCCAGCATCATAGGCCATATTCGCCGTGCCGCCCTTGGCGAGCCGCTCATCCCCTATAGCGAACGGGTACGGCTGGCGATGGAGCAGATCTACCGCAGCCAGAGCTGGACGCCCATCCAGCGCAAATGGCTGGATCGCCTGGCCAGGCAGTTGGTGCACGAGGTGATCGTCGATCGCGACTTTATCAACGAGCGCTTTGCCGATGATGGCGGCGCCAAAAGGCTTGACGGTCTGCTCGGTAGACAACTCGATAAACTGCTGGACCAGCTTGGTGACGCGCTCTGGCAAGTTGCCTGACAAACGGCAGCAGCCCCGACAGATATAGAAAATGGCTCCTTTTATCTATGTGGGCCGTGATATGTATAGAAAATTAAAATTTCTATACATACAATCGCCGCCATATACAGAAAAGGGGACTTTCTATGCCCATTACCCCGCTGCCGCTGGCCAATATCGCCGAGCTCGAGAGCCGCGCCGTGCTCAAGAAGAGCGCCGAGGCTCACCGCTATCTGGCCGAACTCAAGGGGGTGGCGGCCAGCATCCCCAACGAGGGGATCCTGATCAATACCCTGTCGCTGCAAGAGGCAAAAAACAGCTCGGAGATCGAGAACATCATCACCACCCAGGATGATCTCTACCGCGCCAACCTGTTTGAAGAGGCGGTCAATCCGGCCACCAAAGAGGTGCAGGATTATGCCGCCGCCCTCAAGCAGGGCTTTGCCATTGTGCGCCGTCAGCAACTGATCCGGCTGGCCGACATTCTGGCGGTGCAGCAGTGTTTGGAAAAGAACCGCGCCGGCTTGCGCCGTCTGCCCGGCACCGATCTCAAGAATGCCCGCACCGGCGAGGTGATCTACACCCCGCCCCAACATGCAGACGAGATAGCAGCCCTGATGGACAATCTGGTGCGCTATATCAATGACGACGAGCTCTGTGATGCCGATCCCCTGGTCAAGATGGCCATCATCCACCACCAGTTCGAGAGCATTCACCCCTTCTATGACGGCAATGGCCGCACCGGCCGCATCCTCAACCTGCTCTATCTGGTGGCTCAGGGGCTGCTCAACCTGCCGGTGCTCTATCTCAGCCGCTACTTTATCCAGGACAAGGGGCGCTACTACCACGAGCTGCAAGCGGTGCGTGATACAGGTGACTGGGAGCCCTGGCTGCTCTACATGCTCGATGCGGTGATCGACACGGCCCAGAGCACCATAGCGCTCATCACCGGCATCAAGGAGCTGATGGCCAGCTACAAGCAGGGCATCCGCGAACAACTGCCCAAGATCTACAGTCAGGATCTGCTCAACAACCTCTTCAACCACCCCTACACCAAGATCGACTTTGTCATGGGCGATCTCGGGGTGACCCGCATCACCGCCACCCGCTATCTGGATCTGCTGGTCGAGCAGGGATTCTTGCAAAAACAGAAGATTGGTCGCGGCAATTACTACATCAACCAGCCCCTGTGCGCCCTCCTGGCCGCCCACAGCTGATCACCGGAACACCCATGCGCAACAACGATATCGTTCAAAAACTGTGGAACCTGTGCGACGTCCTGCGTGACGACGGCATCAACTACTCCGACTATGTCACCGAGCTGGTGCTGCTGCTCTTTATCAAGATGGTGCACGAGAACGAAGAGGCGGGCATTCTGGCCGCCCACACCCTGCCCGAGCATTGCCGCTGGCCAGAGCTTGCCAGCCGCTCCGGCCTCAACCTGCTCAACCACTATCGCCAGATGCTGGTGGATCTCTCCAAAGACCAGGATCCCCTGATCGCCGCCATCTATGCCGATGCCCAGACCCGGCTGCGCGAGCCACGCCATCTGGAGCAGATGATCAAGACCCTCGACCAGATCGACTGGTTCAGCGCCAAGCAGGATGGCCTGGGGGATCTCTATGAAGGTCTGCTGGAGAAAAACGCTGGCGAAACCAAATCCGGCGCCGGCCAATACTTCACTCCGCGCGCCCTGATCAACAGCATGGTGCGCTGCCTCCAGCCCAAGGCGGGGGAAGTGATTCAGGATCCGGCTGCCGGTACCGCCGGTTTTCTCATCGCCGCCGACCAGTACATCAAGAGCCAGTCGGACTATGACGACTTGACGCTGCAACAGGTGCGTTTCCAGAAGCAGAAAGCCTTTATCGGGGTCGAGCTGGTGCCCAATACCCGTCGCCTGGCCCTGATGAACTGCCTGCTGCACGGCATGGAAGGGGATGAAGAGGGGGTGGTCCACCTCGGCAATGCCCTGGGACAGGCGGGTGCCGCCTTGCCCAAGGTCGATATCATCCTCGCCAACCCGCCCTTTGGCACCAGCAAGGGGGGCGAAGCCAGCAATACCCGCGACGATCTCACCTACAAGACCAGCAACAAGCAGCTCGCCTTCTTGCAGCACATCTATCGTGGCCTCAAGCCCGGTGGCCGCGCCGCCGTGGTGTTGCCCGACAACGTGCTGTTTGAAGCCGGGGTCGGTACCGAGGTGCGCCGCGATCTGATGGACAAGTGCAACCTGCACACCATCTTGCGTCTGCCCACCGGCATCTTCTACGCCCAGGGGGTCAAGACCAATGTGCTCTTCTTCCAGAAGGGCAGCGCCAGCGACCCTTATCAGCAGGAGGGCTGCACCCAGGCTGTCTGGGTCTATGACCTGCGCACCAATATGCCGAGCTTTGGCAAGCGCACCCCCTTTGGCAATGCCGCCATTGGCTTTACCGAGGCCGAGTTCGGCACAGATCCCCATCTGGGCCCCTTTGAGAAGGTATTTGGAACTGACCCCAATGGCACCGGTCTGCGCACGGAAGGGGAATACAGCTTCGGCGCAGAAAAAGTCGAGCTGGCCGATGATGCCGCGAACCAGAACACAGACCCCGAGCTGGCCCGCAGCCGCTGGCGCTGCTTTAGCCGGGAGTGGATCCGCGACCACAAGGGCGATTCACTGGATATCAGCTGGCTCAAGGATAAAAACAGCGTCGATGCCGCCGATCTGCCCGAGCCGCTGGAATTGGCCAATGAGGCTAAAGATGAACTGGAAGCTGCGCTGGCTGAATTGCAGGAATTGGTTAAGGCGCTGGAGGGAATAGAGTGAAGGTGTTCCCTGTAGATAACAATGGTTGGGTACGCATCCGTGTTGGTGACATCCTAGAACTCAAATATGGCAAGGCACTTCCTGAAAAAATACGAGATGGGAGTGGATACCCTGTCTACGGTTCAAATGGCATAGTTGGATTTCATTCGGATTGTTTGGTGAAAAGCCAAGGTATTATCATTGGAAGGAAGGGGTCATATGGAGTCGTAAACTTATCTAATACTGCTTTCTCTCCAATAGACACCACCTATTATATTGATGACTTATCAGGCCTGCCGATAAAATTTTGGTTTTACCTATTTAGCTATCTTCCCTTAAAAGAACTGAATAGATCTACAGCTATTCCTGGGTTAAATAGGGAGGATGCTTATGCCCAAAATTTAGGATTGCCACCATTAGCAGAGCAAAAAGAGATTGCGGACCGGCTCGATAAAATACTGGCGAAGGTAGAGGCAACGCAAACCCATCTAGCCAGAATTCCAGAGATTATCAATAACTTCCGCCAATCCGTGCTTTCTTCCGCAGTTAGTGGAAAACTGACTGTAGATTGGAGAGAGAAAAACAAACACTTGCATTGGGAAACGCTATCGTTAGAAACGATAGCGAAAATAATTGATCCTCACCCTTCGCATAGAACACCTAAAGAAGTCGATGGTGGAATCCCTTATGTCGGTATCGGGGATATAAAATCTGACGGGCAAGTGGACTTTGAAAACGCGCGAAAAGTATCAAAGGAAGTCCTATTTGACCATCAAAATAGGTATACGATTAAAGAAGGAGATTTTATTTTTGGAAAAATAGGTACGCTTGGTAATGCCACCATATTACCAATAGATAAAGAGTATACTTTGTCTGCTAATGTGATACTCATTCAACCAATTTCAGATAAGGTAATTGCTGCATATATTAAGCATTACTTAACTTCCCCTGCAGCTATGAATGACATATCACAGCAATCGAACTCTACATCACAAGCTGCATTTGGAATTAAAAAGATGAGGGCATTTCAAGCGATCATGCCTTCACTCGAAGAACAAACCGAAATCGTCCGTCGGGTAGAACAGCTCTTTGCCTATGCCGATACCATAGAGCAGCAGGCCAAGGCGGCCAAAGCGCGGGTCGATAAGCTGACCCAGGTCATCTTGGCCAAGGCATTTCGTGGCGAGCTGACCGCCGACTGGCGCGCTGCCAACCCGGACCTGATCAGTGGCGACAATAGCGCCGCCGCCCTGCTGGCACGCATCCAGGCCGAGCGGGCCGCCGCCAAACCGCGCAAGAGCCGTAGGGTGTAATGAACAACGTGAATTACACCGCAACAGAACCAACCACAAGGCGCCAAAGCGGTGCAATGCGCTCCGCTTATTGCACCCTACGTTGCTGGCGCGCTGCCAACCCGGACCTGATCAGTGGCGACAATAGCGCCGCCGCCCTGCTGGCACGCATCCAGGCCGAGCGGGCCGCCGCCAAACCGCGCAAGAGCCGTAGGGTGTAATGAACAACGTGAATTACACCGCAACAGAACCAACCACAAGGCGCCAAAGCGGTGCAATGCGCTCCGCTTATTGCACCCTACGTTGCTGGCGCGCTGCCAACCCGGACCTGATCAGTGGCGACAATAGCGCCGCCGCCCTGCTGGCCCGCATCCAGGCCGAGCGGGCCGCCGCCAAAACGGGCGAGCAAACCGGCAATCAACCCCACCTAATCAGGAGTCACCCTATGACCGAGGTTCAGCCTCATAAGACCCGCTCCCGCCGCCTGCGCAAGAAGCTGCATCTGGGGGAGTTTCAGGAGTTCGGTTTTCAGCTCACCTTTGTCCTGAAACCCGAGTTGGTTAGCTTTGAAGAGGCACTCGATCGCTGGCTCGCATTTATCGAGTCGCAAGGTTGGGGCTTCGGTGGCGGTGGTGCCCTCTCGGGGCGCGAGATCGGCGGCTATCTCTGCCAGTTTGCCGGGGGCACGCTCACCGAGTCGGATAGAGAGCAGACCACCAAGTGGTTGGCCAGCCAGCCCTGGGTTGCCTCCCACCAGATCGCGCCCTTGAGCGACGCCTGGTACGGCCAATGGGAAGCGTAACGGTTTTCATGAGGTGAGCCGCCGGACTCTCCCTGGTAAACGAACGAGCGGCAGCCCCCTGCCCAGCATCACCATTCAAACAGAGCCACCTCCCCCTTTGAAAAAGAACGGGCCTGCAAGAGCAGGCCCGTTCTTTTGCTGATAACCACCCGTTCTTGCCAGGTGTGCGGCTTTTTATCCGTTTGACGCTTTGAACTTGCGGCTGCGCAGCAGCAGGGGGAGCTGGTAGAGCACCAGGGCACCCAGCACCAGGCCGGCGCCGGCCAGCTTGGCCGGGCCCAGCGGCTCGTCATAGAAGAAGGTGCTCAGGATCAGGGTCCAGACGGGTTCCAGCAGCATCAGCAGGGCGGCATGGGCCGTGGTCATCCGGCTCAGGGCGTGGGTGAGCAGCCAGTAACGCAGGGTGGTGGCGATCAGGACGCTGGCGGCAAACCAGCCCCAGACGCCAGAGCTGATGCTGGCGGGCCACTGCTCGGTCAGCAGGGAGAGCAGGGTGCCGAGCAGGCCGGTCACCGCCAACTGGATGCAGGTGAGCCAGGTAGGGGGAATGGACTGGGCGAAGTGGCGGTGTACCGCGAGCTGGACCCCCAGGGTGGCGGCCGCCGCCAGAAACCAGAACAGGGAGAGCGACACGCCCCAGTGGGTGCTGCTGGAGAGCAGCAGCAGGCCGGCCACGGCGATGGGCAGGGTCAGCCAGTAGTGGCGGCCGGGTCTGGCCTTGAAGGCGGCCCAGGCGGCGAGCGGCGCCATCAGGGTGGCCACGCTCATGATGAAGGCGCCACTGCCAAGCGCATCGCTCTGGCTGATGGCGGTGACCCAGAACAGCAGGCTGGCCCCGAGCAGGGTGCCGCAGCCGGCGGCGCGCAGCAGTTGCGAACGGCTGGGGGGCGGCTCGCGCAGCCAGGCCAGTGGCAACAGCAGCAGGGCGGCCAGCAGGAAACGGCTGCCGATAAAGGCGGCGGTGGGCAGCTCGCGAATAGCCTCTTTCGAGAAGAGCCAGCCAGCGGCGGCCAGCAGGGTGACCAGTATCATCAACAGCAGGGGAGCGCGGTTCATCGGGGCATCACAGGGTCAAGGCAAAGGGCAGAGCATAAAGGAAAGCAGGCCGGATTGCCTGCGGCGTTTGCTCCTGCCCCGGGATCAGGCGGGCCTATGAGCGGACACGGGGTGGCCACCTGGGCCACCCGCGCTAGTCGTTTTCCAGTGCGGCGAGGCAGTGGGACAGGGTGCGCGCCAGCGCCCCCTGGTTGCGCAGCACCACGGCACGGGCCTGCTCCCCCATCTGGCGGCGGGCGCCCGCATCGCCGAGCAGCGCATTCACCTTGTCGCCCAGGGCATCGGCATCCGCCACCACGGCGGCGCCCCCCTGAGCCACCAGCTGGCGGGTGATGTCGCTGAAGTTGAAGTAGGCGGGGCCGGTCAGGCAGGGTTTGCCGAGCGCCGCCGGCTCCAGCAGGTTGTGGCCACCAATCTTCACCAGGCTGCCGCCGACGAAGGCCAGATCGGCCGCCGCCAGCATCAGCGGCAGCTCACCCATGGTATCGCCGAGATAGACCTTGTCCGTCTCGCTCACCGGCTTGCCCTGACCCTGGCAGTGAGAGCGCAGCACGCAGCCGTAAGGGGCGCACAGCTCGGCCACCCTGGCAAAACGCTCGGGATGGCGCGGCACCAGGATCAGCAGGGCAGACGGATGTGCCTTGAGCACCCGATCGAAGGCGGCCAGCACCTGCTCGTCTTCCCCCTGATGGGTGCTGGCGGCGATCCAGACCGGCCGCTCCTGTCCAAGCTGCTGGCGCAGGGCGCGGCCCCGGGCCTGCACCTCGTCGCCAAA
>RCUQ01001031.1_pt1 | contig 11313 bp, 11 predicted proteins | sample 2166351 | NCBI WGS metagenome assembly RCUQ01 (sample SAMN09932597, study PRJNA488358) | compost metagenome | feature: garden; material: soil; isolation source: compost soil in acetonitrile-enriched culture | place: Germany: Experimental Botanical Garden Goettingen | collected 2016-01-27
AAGTTGAACATCTATGCGGCAGTGGACTTTGCATTCTCCCTATCTAAGACGGCTGACTATACAGCCATTGTGGTTATTGGTGTGGATTGTGATAATAACATCTACGTGCTGGACATTGATAGGTTCAAGACTGACAAGACGATTGAGTACTTCGAGCACATCAAGGAACTACATGCCAAGTGGAACTTCAACAAATTCCGGGCAGAGGTTACTGTGGCTCAGAAGGTAATCGTTAACGCCATCAAGGATTATGTACAGAAGGATGGACTCCGCCTCTCCGTAGAAGAGTTCCGTCCAAGCAAGGCTGAAGGTTCTAAAGAAGAGCGTATCGCAGCCACACTGGAACACAAGTACGACAACCTCGAAATGTGGCACCATGAGGGCGGTTGGACGACCGTACTGGAAGAAGAACTAGTGCAGGCTAGACCAGCACACGATGACATCAAAGATGCCTTGGCGAGTGCTGTAGGCATTGCTGTACCACCTATGAAAAGCAGGTCTTCTCAAGTGAAGGACTTCTTTACAACCAAGGCCACTAGCCGATTCGGCGGTGTTGCTTTCCGCCAATAAGGAATATACATGTCTACCAAAGTTGCAGAGTTAACCACAGTCCTAGCTCAAGATGATGAGAGTGCATGGGTTAGCTGGCTGTGGAATGAGTATAATAACCAACGTCGTGGTAAGATTGATGAGTGGAAGGAGTTGCGTAACTACATCTTCGCCACTGATACCAAGACAACCTCTAACGCTGTACTCCCATGGAAGAACAGTACCACCACACCAAAGCTGTGTCAGATCAGGGACAACCTGCACTCTAACTACCTGAGTGCCCTGTTCCCTAATGATGACTGGCTTCGCTGGCAGGGTTACACCAAGGACGACAGCCTCAAGCTCAAGGCTGCTACAATCGAAGCGTATATGAGTAACAAGTGCCGTGAGAGCCACTTCCGTACCACTATGTCCAAGTTGGTGTATGATTACATTGACTATGGCAACTCCTTCGCTACTGTAACCTTTGAAGCCAAGTACAAAGAGATGGCAGACGGTAGTGTAGTCCCTGACTACATTGGCCCTCGTGCTCAACGAATCAGCCCCTTGGACATCGTATTCAACCCATTGGCAGACACCTTTGAAGACTCCTTCAAGATTGTGCGTTCTGTCAAGACTTTGGGTGAAGTGAAGAAACTAGCCATTGAGTCCCCTGAGAATGCCTTCTGGACCGCCGCATTGGAGCGTAGGGAGAAGATTTGTCTCAACTTCGGGGGTTACTCCGTAGAAGACTTCGACAAGGCTTGTGGGTACTCCGCAGACGGTTTTGGGAACATGTACTCCTACTACATGGGAGACCACATGGAAGTCCTTGAGTTCTACGGGGACTACCACGATAAGGCCACTGGTGAGTTGCGTACTAATCGGCTCATCACTGTTGTCGATCGTAGCTACATGGTACGTGATGTAGAGATTCCAAGCTGGCAAGGACACGCCCCAATTTACCACGTGGGTTGGAGATTCCGTCAGGATAACCTCTGGGCTATGGGTCCTCTTGATAACTTGGTTGGTATGCAATACCGTATCGACCACCTTGAGAACCTGAAGGCTGACGCCATGGACCTCACTGTGTTGCCACCACTGGCAATCGTAGGTGAAGTGGAAGAGTTCACTTGGGGACCAATGGCTGAGATTCACTTGGACGAGGGTGGTTCTGTAAACGTCCTGTCTCAGGACATGAACAGTATTATCATGGCCAACAACGAAATCTCTATCTTGGAAGACAAGATGGAACTATTCGCTGGTGCTCCACGAGAGGCTATGGGCGTGCGTACGCCCGGTGAGAAGACAGCCCTTGAGGTACAGACCCTTACCAACGCAGCAGGCCGTATCTTCCAAGAGAAGGCCACTACGTTTGAGATTGAGCTGCTAGAGCCAACCTTGAACGGTATGCTTGAGACTTCTGTGCGTAACATGGACAGTTCTGATGTCATCCGGGTTATGGATACAGACCTTGGTGTTCAACAGTTCATGACCGTTACTCAAGCGGACATCACTGCAAATGGTAAGATTCGTCCTGTAGGTGCTCGCCACTTCGCTAAGCAAGCGCAAGACTTGCAGAACGTAATAGGTATCTTCAACTCGCCTATCGGCCAACTGATTGCTCCTCATACCTCTTCGATTGGTCTGACTAAGTTCGTAGATGATGTGACTGGCCTGAAAGGTTATGATATCTTCCGCCCTAACGTTGCCATCGCTGAACAGAAAGAGACTCAGTCTCTGGTTAACCAAGCACAAGAAGACGCTGAACTGCAAGCTACTGTACCTGTCGAGGATGGTCTCTAATGGCTCTTAAAACAACTTGGACTGCTGGTCTTCAAAAGGAGCCAGCAGATGAGGTACGCCGTAACTACAAAGAGGCTTTGGTTATGCGGAGACGCCTAGCCAAAATCTTACAGGACAAGGCAGATACTTCTGTTAAGGATAGCCGCTCTAAACTTCTGTATGAGAACCCTAACTGGGCTCTCTTACAAGCTGACCAAAGGGGTTATGAAAGGGCTATGGCAGAAATAATCGCACTAATTTCAGAAGGTTTGTAGACTATCTTCCTAAAAAAGAGTATAGTATATACTAATAGTAAATATTAGAAGAAACAAATAAGAAGAATAAAAGGAATACGGCGTTTAGGAACTCCTAAGGAATATATTAATATACTTATAACACGATGCTCCAAGGAACTTCGATTCCTCTTGTGATGCACTAGTGAGGGGAAGGACCTCACACCTTTTCTTGGCATGTAGCTCAGCGGTAGAGCATCCGGCTGTTAACCGGACGGTCCTTGGTTCGATCCCAAGTTTGCCAGCCAATTGTAAATCATATAGGTAATACACTGTGACAGACCAGTCCGTGTTTAATAACGATCAACCGGCGACCCCGCCAAACGATACACCGGCCCAACCCAATGCGTACGAGGACCTCCTCAAGACCATTGTGAACGAACAAGGCCAGCCAAAGTATGCGAACGTCAACGAAGCCCTGAAAGCGTTGCAACATTCTCAGACCTACATTCCAGAGATTAAAACCCAACTCACCCAGCGTGAGCAGGAAGTCCTCCGGTTGCAGGCTGAGCTTGAACAGCGTCAAAGCCTCGAAGATGTCGTATCACGACTCGCTAAACCGAATCAGCCAGACGTGCGTGATCACCAATCCGCAGCGAGTGGACTTGATGAGAGTGCAGTGATGAAGCTTGTGCAACAACAGTTGGAGCGTAATCAGCAGATGTCTGCTGCTCAAGCGAACCAAGCACAAGTTGAACAGGCCCTTAAAGCTAAATATGGTGACAAGACTGCTGATGTCGTTAAGCAACGTGCTAGCGAACTCGGTCTTACTCCACAAGCTTTGGGCGAACTGTCTAGCAAGAGCCCTCAAGCGGTCCTTGCACTTTTCAATACCCAAGGGACTCATAGTCCCCAACCTACTCGCTCTAGCGTGAACATTCCGCCTAATCGTCAACCAGATTCCCCTCCTCTTGATCGCCCCGCGAAGTCACTATTAACTGGGGCCAGTACCAAAGAGCAAATGGAATACATGGCTAAGATTCGTCAGAAAGTATACGATGAGAACGGGATTAGTTAATCACAAGGATAAGACATGCAACTGACAGATAACACTCGTGCCTTTATTGAGTCTGAACAGTATTCTCAGTTCATCCTCATGAACCTGCACGACGGCTTGCTGCCAGAAACCTTCTGGCGTAACGTAAGCGACTTTGCACATGGCTCCGTGCTGAATATCAAAACCATCGGTTCTGTTACTCTGCAAGAAGCTGAGGAAGATGCTCCTCTGATCTACGAACCAATCGAATCCGGTAACATCACCTTCCGTATCAAAGAATACAAAGGCGATGCTTGGTACGTCACTGACGACCTCCGTGAAGATGGCTCGCAGATTGAACAGCTGATGGCAGCTCGCGCTTCTGAATCGACCCGTGCGATTCAAGAGACTTTCGAGACTGACTTCCTGTCCACTATTGGTGACTTCTATGTTGCCAACCCGGGCCCTAACAACGTTAACGGCTTCCCACACCAAATCGTTTCGATTGCTACCAACAACGTAATGCAGCTCCAACACTTCCTGCGTATGCGCCTTGCCTTTGACAAAGCGAACGTACCTGCTGAAGCTCGTGTTGTAATCGTTGACCCAGTAGTTGAAACCACTCTGGCTGGTTATGTAACCCTGACCTCTGACATCACCCCTTACGCTGTGCAAATAATCGAAGGCGGTCTTGCTCGTGGTCAACGCTTTGTACACCGTATGTACGGCTGGGACATCATCACCTCGAACCGTCTGCCTGTACGTACCTATGATGATGGCACTACTGTCCTTGCTGGCGTAGCTAACATCTTCATGAGCGTGCTGGATGACCAGACTAAGCCAGTGATGGGTGCATGGCGTCGGATGCCTAAGTCGGAAGGTGAGCGTAACAAAGATCGTGCTCGTGATGAGTTCGTAGTTCGCTGCCGTTATGGCTTTGGTGTACAACGTAAGGATACCATGGGTATCGTTGTTACCTCGGCTACTAACTTCACCCCTGACCTGACTCCATAAGGACTGAAATAATGGCTTACGAAAACTCTGCTGGCCTCAACGTCACAAACCACTACGGCCCACGCGAAACTGGCGGTGGTCGTGGTGTGTTTAAGACTGAAGGTTACAGCAACCAAATGGTGATTGATGGTCCTTCTCAAGGTCTGGTATTCCTCTCCCCTCGTGGTGATGGCGTCTGGATCACTGGTCATGACTACACCTTCGCAACTGGCACTGTGACTTCTATCACCATCGGTGGTATTGAAGTTAGTGGTGCTACTGATGCAGCTCCAATCCGCCTGTTCAAAGAGAACACTGGTGAGATCGTTGTTACTGGCCTGACCGCTGGTAAAGTCGTCCTGTTCTATAAGAACGTTGCTGGCGACAAAGACGATGTATACCCAGCAGTTGCTAACGACGGTGGCCCAGCTGTTGTCACGGTGACTACATTGCCTGCATCTGATACCATCGCAGTGGCTGAGACTCTTCAGCTTACTACTGTGGCTACTCCAGCCGAAGCCTCTCAAGTCTTCACCTACACCTCTAGTGATCCTACTAAGGCTACTGTGAACGCTCAGGGTGTGGTAACTGGTGTTGCTGCTGGTGCTACTACCATCACCGTCCGTGCTGTTAACGACTACACCAAGTCCGACACTGTCGCAATTACTGTAGCCTAATAACAATAACGTACAGGCCTGCTAGTACAGGGGCCACTTAAGCCAGTCATTCAGCAATGGGTGGCTGGCTTTTTTATTGGAGAACATAATGGTAGAACACGTCAGTATCGTCGATTCGGACAGACATGAGGTTAAGCACGCATCTACTGGCGTCCTCAATCAAGCTCTGTTGTCTAATGGCGATGGTACAACTCGATTTGCATTTCAATCCTATGATGACTTGGCTAACCTGCCAGCCTTCGTAGGTTATCAACAACTCTTATCTGGATTCTCCACTGCCGCTTCACAGGCCCCCTCGGCCTTGGACACACCCTTACAAATTGAGTTTGGGGCGGGTAGTTCGGTTACAGAGTGTACTCTGGCCTCTAACGGCACACTTACCTTTAACGTTGAGGGTGATTACATTGTCACCTTGTTCCTACGTTTTGGGCGTACTGCTGGGCCCGGCACCTCCATCCTATTCAACCGGTTCTTAGTCAATGGTGTGCAGGGTCTTAACTCTAACGCAGTTAAACTCCCTGACCAAGACACTGTCATCCCATTCTCCACCAGTTTGAATCTCCACGCCACTGCTGGCATGACTTTCCAACTACAGATTATGCGTGACTCGGCTGGTATTAACAACGGTGGCGTGTTCCGTATCCTACCCACAGCGGTTGGTTGGAACCTGTGTCCATCGTCTACAATAGTAGTTAGTAAGTTCGTCGGGGTGATCTAATGGCCCTTAAGAAAACACTGCTTCAGTTGACGCAAGACATCCTGAACGATATGGATAGTGACGAGGTCAACAGTATTGATGACACCGTCGAATCTACCCAAGTAGCTCAGATCGTCCGTACAACTTATGAAGCTATGATGAGCAACCGTAACTGGCCTCATCAGAAACGATTGCTAACACTCACCCCATCTAATGACCTTGCCCTCCCAACGCATGTAACAATGCAAGAGGAAGTAAAGGAGATGGTGAGTGTGCGGTACAACTGTGCTAAGGCTGGACAGACCCGTCTGTACTACCAACCCATCCTGTACCTTGAGCCCGATGACTTCTTGCGTTATAGCAACTCCCGTAACACAGACGATGACAACATTGATGTTATCTACGACACTGTGGACGTACCCTTGCTTATCCGCAACGATCAACCACCTAAGTATTTCACCAGCTTCAATGACAACGTGCTTGTCTTTGATGCGTATGACAAAGCTGTAGATGACACCATCCAAGCCTCTAAGATTCAGGCTGTAGCCTACATCATGCTTGAGTGGAGTCACGTAGACGACTTCATCCCTAACCTCCCTGCTGAGGCTTTCACAGCCTTGCTGGAAGAAGCTAAGAGTCGTTGCTTTGTTAAGCTGAAACAACAAGCTGACCCAACTGCTGCAACTGAAGCCCGTCGTCAACAAGCTTGGCTTGCTCGTAAAGCATGGCGTGCTGCTGGTGGTGTGAAGTTTCAGTCGTATGGACGTGGCCGAGTCAAGGCCGAACGTGACCCAACCTTTGAGAGAGACCGATGAGAGAGCTTGAACATAACGGATACAAAATTGTAGGGGACGGCACCTACGGCTATAAGGAAATTAAGAACATCGGTCGTGGTGCTATCCCCAACTCTTTGCGTGGCCAATTCACTACGGAGAAGGCGGCCAAGCAGGCCATTGACTCCCATGTAGCGTCTAAGGTGACCAAAGATGACAAGGCAAATTAATGCCGTAGAAGTTAATACGTTTGTAGCTGGTCTCGTAACTGAGGCCAGCCCCCTTACCTTTCCTGCTAACGCTAGCTTAGATGAAGATAACTTCGTCCTCAACCGTGATGGTTCTCGTAACCGTCGGTTGGGTATGGACTTTGAGCCAAACTATGTTCGCGTAACAACTAACCTTACCCTACCACCAACTGGTGACCTAGCCACTACCTCTGTGCGTTGGAACAACGCTGGTGGTAACCCAGACAAGAGTTTGATTGTAGTACAGATTGGTAACCAGTTAAAGGTGTTTGACAGCGCGTCCTCTCCCATCTCTGGCTCCATGGTCTATGAGACTACCTTCACTGATGTAGATGTAGATAAACCATTCTCCTACGCTATCGTAGACGGTACTCTGGTTATTGTGACTGGCCGTAAAGCCATCTCCATCTTGAAGTACGCTAGTGGTATTATCTCCATCAGCGACTCCATCCTGTACATCCGAGACTTGTTTGGCGTAACAGACATTGTCGATGGTGTTAACTTGCGGCAGGGTAATGGTGTGACCATCCGCCCTACGACCTTGGCTAACTCCCACATCTACAACCTGCGTAACCAAACCTTCGCTGTACCACGTAAGGTGATTGGTGCTGAGACGGTCAATGACCCTATTGACTACTTCAAGTCTGTCAGTGGTAGCGGGCTCTACCCATCTAACTCTGACACTACCACGTACGCCCTGTATGCTGACACTAACGACAGTGATGATCGGTTGTCTGAGCGATTCAACGCTAAGGACATCCTCAACAGTCCTGTAGGTACTTTCCCAGCCCCTCGTGGTTACTTCATCATTGATGCTATGGCTCGTGGCACTAGCCGCCTGACAGAGTATAACAAGTTGATGGCTCAGTACACACAGCTCTCCATCCCAGTCTCTAGCCTGCCCGTTGATACTACCCCCGGTGGCCCTACGGTTGTATGTGAGTATGCTGGTCGGTTGTTCTACTCTGGGTTCTCTGGTGAGACAATTGGTGCTGATGATAACAGCCCTAAGATGTCCTCGTACGTATTGTTCAGTCAGGTTGTCGAAGATCCAACTGACATTACCACCTGCTACCAAGACGGTGACCCAACCTCCAAAGATACTCCAGACCTTCTGGATACTGACGGTGGATTCATTCGCATTGAAGGTGCGTACAACATCCTCAAGCTGATTAACGTAGGTACGGCTCTGGCTGTACTGGCAGCTAACGGCGTATGGCTCATTCAAGGTGGCAGTGACTTTGGCTTCAAGGCTACTAACTACTTGACCACTAAGATTACTGGTCATGGTTGTGACTCTCCAAACTCTGTGGTTGTCATCGACAAGACCTTTATGTTCTGGTCTGATGATGGCATCTACAACATCGCACCTAACCAGTTCGGTGACTACATTGCGGAGAACATTACCCAAAAGACAATCCAGACTTTCTACGACAAGATTGATGGGTTGGACCGGAGAGCCTGTAAGGCCGTATACGACACGTATGACAAGAAGGTAAGGTGGTTGTATGGTGGACGCATTAACTCGGCCCAGCCAACACGTGAGCTCGTTCTAGACACCACTATCGGTGCCTTCTACCCTGCCACGATTGGTGCCCTCAACGGTAAGCTACCCCTGCCTATAGCTGGTGTGATTGTACCACCATTCAGAACTAACAACTTAGTGACTCAGGTTACAGTGAATGGTGACCCAGTTACGGCTGGTGGTCAACCTGTAACAACTGCCAGTGCCTTGACTGCTAACGCCACGAAGGAAACCATCTACGCTATCATTGATGGTGTGATGCCTACAGTTAGTTTCACCTTCGGCTCTTATAGAGACGAGGGGCACAGAGACTGGCGTTCTGCTGATGGTATCGGTATTGATGCTCCCTCCTTCCTAGTTACTGGTTACCAATCCAATGGTGACTTCCAGCGCTCTAAGCAGGTTGTGTATCTAACTACACACTTCAATAAGACAGAGACTGGGTTCACTCCTGACTTTGTCCCGTTAAACCCGAGCTCTTGCATCGTACAAGCACAGTGGGACTGGACTAACTCGGCTAACGCAGGTCAGTGGGCTAAGCCCTTCCAAGCGTATAGACACCGTCGGCTGTACATGCCAGCGGACTCCTCGGATCAGTTCGAGGATGGTAACACCACTATCCGCTCTCGTAACAAAGTAAGGGGCCAAGGGAAAGTAGTTTCCCTCCTATTCAAATCTGAACCAGACTACCACCTCGACTTACTGGGTTGGTCTATGGTCATGGGGACTAACTCTAATGTTTGATATCTACGAAGACGATTGTTTTAGGTTGAAGATTACATTAGAGGAGGGCCTCCCCTACTTCCACGTTGATGTTAAACGTGCAGTAACTAAGGGTGATGTGAAGCGGGGGAAGGAAATATTCTCGGCTGTAAAGGACCTTGTCGTTAACTCGGGGTATGAGCGGCTATACGCCTATACCCCCAAGATTAAGTTTGCCCGGCTAATAGGGCCCGGCTTCATTCATCTACAAAGGATTGAACATGAGTCCGGTGCCCTTGACGTAATCGTATGGGAATTACTGGAGGACAGTGATGGGAGTTGAAGTAGCTATTGCAGCCGTTGGTTTAGCCGTTGCTGTCGGCTCCGCCTACGAACAAAGCCAACAAGCTAAGTCCGCTGCTAAAGATCGTAAGAAAGCTGGCCAAGTCTCTCAAGCAGAGCAGGCCGCTCAACAAAACCAGAACCGTAGGCAACAGATTCGAGAGGAGCGTGTCCGTAGGGCACAGATCACTCAGGCGTCTGTTAACACTGGCGTCTCTGGTAGCTCTGGTGAGCTTGGTTCTCAATCGGCCCTTGGGTCTTTGATTGGGGCTAACCTAGCGGCCAATACACGTCAACAGGCGAGCTCCAATGCTATTGGCTCCCTACAGCAGAATGCTGCTGATGCAGACCTGAAAGGGGCTACATGGGGTGCTATTGGTGGGGTTGGTGCTAGCGTCTTTGGCGTAGCTGCCCAGTCTGCTATGAATAAGAAAGCACCTACAGACGTTAAACCACAAACAGATACACCAAGTATTTGGGACTAATAAGGATTAATATGGCCGGTCTAGAAGACTTCACTTTCACATTGAATCCAACCTTGGAGGACTTCACCAGCGAGCCCGGCTCTGTCAATCCCGTGGTTAGCGGTTCCTCTAACTTAAACATTGCTAGCCACACAGCCGCTATGTCTGGTGACCCAGCTACAGCAGTTGACACTTATCGTCGGGTTACCTCTGAACTTACCTTAGAGGGTAAGTCCACTACCAGTGACGACTTGGTAGAACAAGCTCGTGAGCAACAGTACCGTCAGAGCCAACAAGGTTTGATTGGTCTCCTGTCTGACCCTTCGGTCAGTGACGAGGACAAACGTGCTGCTGCCAACAACGTCTATGACCAAGGTAGCTCTCTGTATAACCCACGCAACATGTTGTCTGCCCGTGCCCTCCAAGAGCCTTCTGGCAATGCTGAGAGCGTAGAGCAGGAGACTGTCCGGGTTAACTTGGCCCAGTCCATTAATGAGATTAACGACTACAAGCTGAAGACTCAGGCCATCCTGAACCGTACGGTTGCAGAGAAGAACCCAGAGTCTGGTAAGGTATTGTCTGACATCATCGACTTGTTTGTACCTTTCGTTGAGAGTAAGTTCGCAGGGGACATCTCGGCTGATCTTAAGGAGGGTAAGGTTGGTGCTTACGCTAAGGCCGTAACGTGGCTCGGTGACTCCAAAGTGGACCTCCAACAGATGCTGCAAACCATGCCTATGGATAAGCGTCTGGAGATGACTGACAAGGTTGTACAGGCAATCAACGCTAACAGTGCAATCGTCGCACCAGATTCTAACGAATATGCCAAGCTCCAGTATCTCAGATTGGTACTGGATCAAGGTTCGTATGACGACACTGACAAGTGGATTGACAACATTGTCTCTGTACTTGACCTAACCCTGTTGGGTGGCGTAGCCGCTCGTATGGTTGGTAAGGTTGTACGTGGTGGTCGTGAGGTTGAAGCTGCTGATAACTTGGTACGTGATGTTGAGCGTCAGTCTGTTCGCTCTCAGGTGCAGCCAACTACTGTCAGCCAGAACTACAAGGACATGAACCCAGAGAAGGCAGTCAACACCCACGAGGCTATGGCTGCTGATGACACTGGTGAAGTGGCCGAGGCCCTGTATGGCACTAGCCGTGCTGATGCTGTAGGCAATGACCTAGCCCCTGAGATCAGTGGTGTGACAGGTAATGTGCGTAACAAGGTGGGTAATCCGGGGCGTATCAACGACGACTCTATCACCCCTAACCCAGATGTTATGGACTTCGTTAAGGACCGTGGTGATATC